>Ga0315309_1002226_pt1 | contig 11392 bp, 6 predicted proteins | sample TDP4_MG_FD_203080 | JGI IMG/M metagenome (GOLD analysis project Ga0315309, IMG submission 203080) | Freshwater sediment microbial communities from Lake Towuti, South Sulawesi, Indonesia - TDP4 | ecosystem: Environmental > Aquatic > Freshwater > Lake > Sediment | place: Indonesia: South Sulawesi...
CGCTCATCGTCCTGTTCGGTGGCTCGTTTCTGATACTTCAGAATAGAGGAGGATTTTCGTGTGCCGCCCAGGAAAAAGAGCATTAATCTCTTTTGTAGAGTTTCCAACGTCGCACCAGGCAATCGTAAAGGCTCTATCGTGACTCCCTCTCTGGTGAACACTATGAAATTGAGGCCCCCAAACGAGGCAGCATACTGGTCTTGCTTGCCAACAGGCATCCCCATCTTCTCTATCTCGATGTGGCAGGCCAACTCGGCTATCTCACCAGGGGAGAGACGCAAGCCGTGCCAAGTCGAGAGGGCCTTGATCATGGAAACGGCTACACTGCCGGATGAGCCCAGGCCAGTCCCGGGTGGAATCTGGGAAGCCAGAAAGACATTCAACCCATCCTTCAGGCCGAAGTGGTGGACGATGGCTTTCGGCAAGGCCAGATCACCATCCCAAATAAGATCCTCACAAATCGGCTGACGGTAGAAAGTGCTGTAATCGGCGGAATTGATCTCCAGGGAGTCACGGTTACCGGGTGACAGAATGGTATAGGCATAGTGGTCTATAGTGGTGCTGACGACCACACCTCCAAAACGCGAGTAGTAGGCTTTAAGGTCAGTGCCCCCCCCGCCGAAACTGATCCGAACTGGCGCTCTGGCGATCAGCATTTTCTTCCCCTCCCGTTTGAACTTTTGGCCATTCCCCTTCGGACTGGCTTGGATGTGTCCCAACAAGGATGCTTGTACAAGCCTTTCAACTTTTATCCCAAGGCCCTCGCCAATTGTGGTTCCTGGAAACGATATCCGACCCCCCATTCGGTGAGTACATACTGGGGTCGCTTAGGACATTCTTCAATCTTCTGACGGAGATAGCGTATGTACAGCTTTACATAGTGAGTCTCGTCGGCGTACTCTGGTCCCCATACCCAGGTGAGAAGGGTTTTGTGGGGAACTACCCGGCCAGCATTCCGGACGAGGCAAGCCAACAGGCGAAACTCGGTGGGGCTCAAGTTTACTGGCTGGCCTCGCAGGTAGACCTGCTGTCGCTCAAAATCTATCGCCAGATTACCGTCGTCGTAAAACGAGGGACGATCTGAGGATGCTTCTGTCATGTTGGCGCGGCGTAAGAGAGCCTGTATTCGGGCCACCAATTCACCTGGCCGGAAGGGCTTGGCAACGAATCCATCTGCTCCCAAAGCCAGGGCTCTCACAACGTTTGCTTTTTCCTTCAGCACTGTGAGAATGAGGATGGGGACATTTGGTGACATCTCCCGCAGGCTCCGGCAAATCTCCCATCCATCCATGTCTGGCATCATAATATCTAATATAACCAAATCGGGATGGTTGTCCTGAAGCTTGCGCAGGCCCTCGCTTCCACTGTAGGCAGCTATAACTTCATAACCTTGCCTCTCCAAACACAGCCGGAGCATCTTGATTAACTTGGGATTGTCATCAATGGCCAGAATTTTATCTCCCACCTTGCACCTCCAGCCTGGGCAAGCTGAAACTGAAACGCAAGCCGCGTCCCACCTGGCTTTCTGCCCAAATCGCGCCCCCCTGACTGTCCATCAGCTTCCTGGCTATATAGAGCCCTAGACCGTGCCCACTCGCTGTTTGCGCTTCTCTGCTGCCTAAACAAGGGAAGAGCTCAAACATCCTGTTTAGGTCATGAGGGGGGATATAGGCTCGCTCATTACCGATGCTTACCACTACCTCACTCGCTTCCTCCCGGATTTCTATGATCACTCTCTCACCAAGGGAGGAGAGGCTTGTGACACTCTCAAATAGATTGTTGAGAACGACTTCAATCTTGCTTTCATCGCCCCAAACGATGACTGCTTGCGGGGGTGCGATTACGTCGAAACGAGGCCCATTGAAACTGGTTTTGAAAGCCTCTATCTGCCGTTTAACCAATGGCACAATGGTTACTGGCTGCTGCTTTGCGGAGATCTTTCTCAGGCCCAGTTGTGCGGCTCCTAACAGGTCATCCACAAGCTCAGCCAAAGATGTACTCTGGCTGAGAGCGGTCTCCAATATCTCCTGCTGCGACTGCCCGTCCAGTTTGGAATTCAATATCAGTTCCAAAGATGCATTAAGCTTAGCGATGGGAGAGCGCAAATGATGGGAAACCATAGCCAGAAAGTCCCACTTTGCACGCTCTGCTTCTTTCTCCGATGATATGTCACGAAAGGTCGCCAACCCACCGACTACATCCCCATTGTCGTCAAGCAGCGGGGCTGCGCCACCAGCGATGAAAATGCGCTGACCATTTCGTCCAATGATCGCCCCCTGCTCCACAAGAGGGTAGACTGGTTTCCCTTCTTCCATAGCCTGGCGAAGCACACAGTTAGCCTCGCGCAAATTTCGGCCATTGTCGTCCAGGAATTGGAATACTTCTGCGTAGTGCCTGCCAATTACCTCTGCCTCTCGCCAACCAGTCATCTGCTCGGCGGCGGGGTTAAAGTTTAATATACTGAAATCCCGATCTACCACGCAGACCCCATCACTGACACTGCTCAGAACCCACTCCAACTTTTGGCGCTCTCCTGAGATGATTTTCAGAAGTCTCTCTACTTCGTCAACCAAAGGCTTTCGTCTCCTCTTGCGTTTTCGGCTCTTTGTCAACTCAAATGACTACAAGAAGCCCTCATCCTATCAAAGCGTATCCGCGTGACTTCTGCCAGCAGATACTACTGTCAAAAACTATCAACAAAAATGCTACTCCCAAACGGGTATTGCGATGTCCGTTCAAAGGTCAAGGTTAGTATACCACATCAAGGTTAGGAAATCGTAAGAGACAAGTTAGAATTTAGTTAGAAGTAGCCAGAGAGAGGTTTTCGGTTATTGACTTTCTTATTAATTCGTGGTACACTGATATAAGATGTCATGGCTGGCATCAGCTATATTCGCTTATGCCGCCACCGTAGTTTGATATGGAGGTAGTAGTTAACACGTCTGCGTTGAAGCCGACTGTTTCTTTCTGAGAAGTGGGAGGGGGGTCGGTTTTCGGTTTCCGCTCAATTGACTGGCTATTGCGGGGAAAGAGTCAAATAAGCATGGCAGGACAGAGGATTTTAGTGGTTGACGACGACCCTCAAATTGTCGAAGTCTGTACAAAGGCCCTTCGGGCCAGCGGCTTTGTGGTTGAGAGCAGCCTCGACGGTAGAGAAGCTATCGCCCTGTTAAGGGAGAAGGAATTCGACCTCCTCATTGTAGACCTGATGATGCCAGATATTGATAGCTTTGAGATACTGCGGATTGCCAGCGAGCATGCCCCGTCAACAGCCAAGATCATCATCACCGGCTACGGCATAATGGAGAAGGCTCTGGAGAGCATTCGCATCGGAGCCCAGGGCTTCGTGGAGAAGCCCTTTTCACCTGAGGACCTCATTGTCGCAGTACAAGACGCGCTGGAGAGAAGGCAATCCCCATACGAGGGCCTTCGTCTCGAGGTCTGGATGCCGATCCTGGGTGTCATTGATGCGCTGACGTCCGAGATTGATCTTGATCGGCTATCGAGACTGATCGTGGAGACCATAGAATTTGGATTCAGGGCCGACCGCGTTTCATTGATGCTCCTGGACGATAAAGGGGAGCAGTTGTCCGTTGCGGCTGCCATTGGGCTATCAGATGAAGTCATCGGGGCCACTTACAGAGCGGACGAAGGCGTTGCTGGTCGGGCGTTACAGGTGGGAGACCCCATCACTTTAAGCACTGAGGTGGATTGGGACTCACCTGTCCCAGATGAGGCGGGGCAGGCCGACGCCTTTTGGGCGGTTTGTTTGCCTCTCAAGACCAGGGGGCAGGCCATCGGTGTGCTCAACGTCAGCAGGTTGCCAGGTAGTCCCGCCTTCGGGCCGAATGATCTGCAATTGCTTTCCACGCTTTGCGGCCCCATCGCCACTGCTATCGAGAACGCGCAGTTATACGCCGAAAGCCGACAGCAGGCTGATGAGTTGATAGCCCTGTGGCATATCGGCCAGGACATCAGCTCTATCCTGGACCAACAGACGGTGCTGGAGCGGATCGCCCGCTGGGCCAGGCAACTCATCGGGTCCGATGGTGTGGCCCTCTACTTGCTCGACTCAAACGCCGACCTTTTACAACCCATCGTGTCGCTGGGACCTCCCACAGCCAAGATGCCGCAAACCCCAATCAGGACCGGCGAGGGAATTATCGGCTGGGTGGCCCAGACTGGCGTGGGCGAAATCGTCAACCATGCGGAATTGGACCCGAGAGTGGTGCAGATTTCGGGCACGCTGGAGGAAGTAGAATCTCTGCTCTCTGTGCCCATCCTGTCCAAAGGGAAAGTGATCGGGGTGATGTCACTCAACCGTCTGGGAGATCGCTTCTTCCGGGGTGATGACCTGCATCTGCTGGGCAGGATAGCCCACCAAGCCGCTATTGCCATTGAAAACGCGCGGTTGTACGAGGAAACGCAGCGCCGTGCCATGCAGTTGGCCGCAGCAGCAGAAGTGTCACGTGACGCCATATCAACTCTGGACATGGGGCAGTTGCTGACCAACACCGTTAACCTGATTCGCGACCGATTCGGTTTCTATCACGCTGGCGTCTTTCTGGTAGACGACGCCGGCGAGTACGCCGTCCTTCATGCTGCTACTGGCGAAGCCGGCCGGAAGATGCTGGAACAGCAGCATAAGCTCAAAGTCGGTGAGGTTGGCATCGTCGGCTACGTGACAGGGAGAGGGGAATCCCACATTGCTCTTGATGTAGGCCAGGACGCAGTGCACTTCGACAATCCATTGCTGCCCAACACCCGTTCGGAGATGGCTCTGCCCTTGACCGTACGTGGGCGGGTTATCGGCGCGTTGGACGTGCAGAGCACCAAGGAAGCCGCTTTCAGTGACGAGAGCGTAGCTACGCTGCAGACAATGGCCGACCAATTGGCTGCTGCCATTGAGAACGCACGGCTATACGAGGAAGAGCGGCGGCGCGCCGAGGAATTAGCTGCCCTCAACACCATCACCGAAACGGTAAGCCGCTCCCTTGACCTGGATACCATCCTGGATGACGCCCTGAACAAGGTGTTCGAGGTCATAGATGCAGATGCGGGTGGGATTTACTTGCTGGATGAAAGGGCTGAGGAACTGACATTGACTACCTACCGTGGCCTCTCCGAGTCATTCTCCCAGAGGATGAGACGCTTGAAAGTGGGAGAAGGTGCAATTGGCCAGACAGCTCAATCGGTGAGGCCTGTCCTGGTGGATTCCCTTTCTGTGGATGACCAACTGCTGGCAGAGGTGGAGAGAGTGGCCTTAGAGGAGGGCATCCGTTCGAGGGTCAATGTGCCTCTCAGCACGCGGGGCCGGGTGCATGGTGTGCTGAGCATCGCCAGGCATCGCGAGCAGCCGTTTACCTCGCGGGAGGTGGAACTGTTGACCGCCATCGGCAATCAGATTGCTGTGGCTATCGAGAACGCACAGTTGTATGAGAAAGCCACCGAAAGGATGAAAGAGGCGTCAGCTTTGCATAGGGTGAGCGGTACTCTGATGCGCACTCTTAATCTCGATCAACTCCTGGAAAGCATCCTCGCAGTGTTACAGAGGTCCTTTGGCTATCACCACTGTGCCATCTTGCTGGTTGATGAGAAGAGCGACGAGCTCCGCATCGAAGCGGCACGCGGCTACCTGCGAGACACGGTGGGGAAGCTGGGGATCAAAATAGGCCAGGAGGAGATTGTTGGCTGGGTGGCGGCCAGCAGGATGCCTCTGAATGTCCCTGATGTGACCCAAGACGACCGATATGTGGAGAAGGTGATGGGGATTGGGTCGGAGATAGCCGTACCAATGCTGGTGGGTGAGAAGCTCGTGGGTGTTCTGGATGTGCAGAGCACTGAGGTCAACGCCTTCGGTGAGGATGATTTGAGAACGCTGTCCTCGGTAGCGGCCCAGGCGGCTCTTGCCATCGAAAGGGCTCGACTGTACCAGGTTACCTTGGCTGAAAGGAAAAGGACCGAGCGCATCGTCACCAGCATTGCCGATGGTGTGATCACTGTGGACCGAGAGCTACGGGTTCTCTCTCTTAACCCAGCCGCTGAACAAATGACCGGCTGGCAAGAGGCAGAGGCCATCGGCCGTCCTTGTGCCGAGGTGTTGAGCCTGACCTCTGAGAACGGTGAATCTCTTTGCAGTGAATCCTGCAAGGAATTGTCGGGGTACAGCTTCCCCAGGGCGAGGATCGCCTGCAAGGACAGGCACTCGATTTACGTTTCCGCCAGTCTGGCTCCCTTGTTAGGCCCTGCCAATCAAGTGATGGGCGGCGTCATAGCCATTCGAGACTGCTCAGCAGAGATGGAATTGGACCGCATGAAATCGGAAATGGTCACTATAGTCTCCCATGAACTGCGTTCTCCTCTGGCCAACATGCAGACTGCCATAGAATTAGTGCTGACCTCTGACTTTGAGGAAGACCTGCAACGGGAAATGTTGAACCTAGTGCGCTCCCAATGTGCTCGCCTGGCCTCTTTCGTGGAAGAGCTTCTGGACATCTCACAGCTTGAGGCCGGTCAAATCGCTGTGCGAAGGGAGCCGGTGACACTATGGCCTCTGATCCAGCGGATTGTTAACACCTTCGAGGCCACAGAACAGAGAGGACACCGCTTCCGGCTCATCGGGCAAGGCGAACTGCCGTTTGCCTGGGCAGACTCACGCAAGGTAGAGATGATCCTCACCAATCTCCTGCAAAACGCTGCCAACTATTCCCCCGAGGGATCTACCATCACCATCGAAGCGAAGACGACGGATAATACAGACATTGCGGTGTCTGTGGGCGACGAAGGAGAAGGCATTGCCCACGAGCACCTGGAACAAATATTTCAGCCGTACTATCGGATAGGCAACAGCAAAAAAAAGGAACAGGTGCCCGGACGGGGCCTGGGCCTCTACATAGTCAAAAAGCTGGTGGAAATGCAAGGAGGCAGGGTCTGGGTAGAGAGCGAAGTGGGGAAAGGTTCCCATTTCATCTTCACTTTGCCTAGATTGGAAGGGTAAACCATGGAAAAAGAGACAATTCTAATCATTGATGACGACCAAGACCTGGCCAGGATTGTGCAGTTGAGCCTGGACCGAGAAGGCTATCAAACAGTGATAGCCACTAGCGGCCTGGAGGGATTGCAAGAGGCATACCGTGTTCAGCCGGATTTGGTTATCCTGGATATTATGATGCCTGGGATGGACGGTTGGGAGGTGTGCCGCCGCCTGGGGGAGATGTCAAACGTGCCTATCCTTATGCTCACGGCCAAAGGAACGGAGGCCGACGTAGTCAAAGGTTTGCAAATAGGAGCCGATGACTATCTGACCAAGCCGTTCAGCGTTGCTGAGCTCATAGCCAGGATACAGGCTTTGCTTCGCCGTGCAGGCTCCCAATCACAAACAGATAAGCCATCCATCTTTTCTATTGGAAATCTGACCATTGACCTCAATCGTCGGCTGGTTATGCGGGATGGGGAGCTGGTGGACTTGACTCCGACAGAATTCAAGTTGCTGGAGTGTTTCGTGACCCATAGAAATAGAGTTCTTCCCCACAGGTTCCTGCTGACTGAAGTATGGGGCCCAGAGTACATAGGTGAAACGAGCTACCTTAAACTGTATGTAAGATACCTACGGCGGAAGCTCGAAGAGGATCCGGCTGATCCACAACTAATTGTCACTGAGTGGGGAGTTGGTTATCGGTTTTGTGGAACCTAAGCCACTCTGTGGTTTAGCACGCAGTCGTGCAGTTTGTAAGGAGGCCCTCGTTGGCTGGAGAGAAAGTGCTTGTCGTTGAAGACAAACTAGAGATGATCCAAATTCTCACCGACTATGTCTTGGACCCGCAAGGGTATGTTACTTTAACTGCCCTAAACGGAGAAGAGGGCTTACGCATGGCTTTGAGCGAGGAACCAGATTTGGTAATCCTGGACATCAGGATGCCCAAGATGTCTGGCCTGCAGGTCCTTGAGACCCTACGGGAGCTACAATGTCAGGTCCCCGTTATCGTGATAACGGCGTATGGCTCAGAAGAGGTGGTTGTGCAAGCTCTGCGGCTGGGAGCCAACGACTACATCGCCAAACCGTTCGAACTGGATGAGATGATCAATGTTATCGAAAGGGTTCTGAGTAAGAGCAAACAGGAGAAGGAAAGAGCTCGGTTATCGCAGGAATTGGAAAAAAGCGTGAAGGAGTTAACAAAGAAGATAGAACTCATCTTGCACGGTATTAATGAAGGAGTGTTCACTGTCGACCGGGAACTGCGTATCTTAACTTTTAACCCTGCTGCGGAGAAAATCCTCGGTTGGCGAGAGGAAGAGGTCATCGGCCGACCTTGTGCTGAAATCTTTAGAGAAGATGGTGCATCCTCTTATCAAGAGGGACTGCTCTCAGAAGCGATGAGAAAAGCGCAACTGGTGACCTCCGTTAACGAGGGATACCCTGTCATCGGCAAAGACGGCCAGCCGATCTTTATAGCCAGCAGCGTGGTTCCTCTATTAGATCCCGATGGTCAGGTGGTCGGAGCGATAGTTGCTTTCCGCGATGTCTCGGCTGAAATAGAATTGGATCACATGAAGTCAGGGTTTATTTCCATGGTCTCCCATGAGTTGCGGTCTCCACTGAGCCATATCATCGCTTCTACGGAACTCATGCAGGAGGCCAATCTGAGCAGCGATCAGCAACAGGACTTGCTGAACATCGTCCATGCCCAAAGCAATCGGCTGAACAAGTTCGTTGAACAGATACTGGATGTTTCTCTATTGGAAGCAGGCGCGGTCAAGGCGGAGCAGGAGCCGGTGGCCCTGAAGCCCCTGATCGAGCAGATGATTGAGGCCTTTGAAACCAGGGCCCACACACACCGCTTCGAGCTCACCGTTCCAGAAGGACCAACTATCGTCGTGGGCGACGAGCGCAAGATACAAACGGTTCTCGACAATCTGTTAGAGAACGCCGTTAACTACTCACCTAAAGGCAGCAGGGTCTCTATTGAAGTAAACGTTAGGGATAAAGAAGTAGTGATAAGCGTCATTGATGAAGGCATTGGCATTCCGGCCACGCAACTGGAAAGGCTCTTCGAACGGTTCCATCGGGTGGACGCCCGTGACGACCAGGAACAGTATGGTTATGGTTTGGGTCTCTACACTGGCAAAAGACTCATCGAGATACAGGGAGGAAGCATCTGGGCGGAGAGCGAGGTGGGGTGTGGCTCACGCTTCAGCTTCAGCTTACCCAAATGGTCGCCAGCGTCTGGTGAGCAGATGAGCGAGGTGGATTCGGACATTCCATAGAATTCAAGGCCTGCAACGATTGACAACTGGCTGTATTTAGGGTCCGTCTTAGCCAGGACCGCAGGAAGGTGAGGTGAATTATGCTGATGTACACGATGTTACGCCGATTGGCCGGTGCGTCGTTACAGCAATGTAGAATGAATAACGTACAGAGGAAGCAGAGATCAAGGCTGACAATCGGGTTGGGAATGTCAGTCATTATCTTCATTCTCCTTTGCACTGTAGCGTGTGGGGGCAGTGATGGCTCCTTGGCTAAAGGCGGGATAGACATGGTCGTCGTGTCGGGACAGGCCAGGATACAAAGTGGTGGGGGGAACACTCTGGTTGTAGAGGGCCAGGAAGCGGTCATTACGACTGGCGACCAGGTCATGGCCGATGAGGCTGGCGTGAGGCTGCTTTTAGCGGACGGGAGCTTGCTGTACCTGAGTCCGGATACAGAGCTCCAGGTCGTCACATTCTCGGCTGAAGGCACGGCCAGGCTAAGCCAACTGAAAGGCTGGCTGGAGGTTGAAGCTGCGAGTCCACTGCTCACCGTGGAAATATCCGTCTCTGTCTTTGACGAATTTGTGTCGAAGAGAATACAGTTCACGGCTACCCCCGCTGTGAGAGACACGACCTTTCAACTTTGGATTGACGAGATCAAACATGCGCATTTGACCGTAGAGCGCGGCGAGGTAAACGTTACCCATGATGATCGCACGGCAACAATATCCGCTGGTGGCGAAGTGGAAGCCATTCCAGGCGAGGAGTTGGCGCTTGTCGAGCCCACGACGACCGCTGTGCCGACCGCCGATCTGGTTCCAACGATGACACCTGATTTGATCCATCCCTCTCCTACAGTCGTTGCAACATTGACCGTCGCCCCCCCCAAATACCCTGCTCCGGGCCTGGTCGGCCCAGGGGATGGGAGCGATTTCAAGCCTAATGAGGATATCCTGTTGATCTGGGATACCCCCCCTACGCCCCTCTTAGAAGATGAATGGTACGAAGTACAGTTATGGAGGGAAGGAGAGCCCCCCAAGGTTGTTCAGCGGGTCAAGGAAGGAACCTGGAAAGTTGAACGCAGTTATTACCCTGGGCGCTATCAGTGGCGCATCCGCATTGTGCGTGGCCAGGAGGGTAAGAAAGAGAGGGACTTGAGTCCGCCCAGCCAGACGTGGAGCTTTAGCTGGCTCAGCCCTCCGGTGCACGTCTCAACGACCCCAACCAACCCACCCCTCAGTGGAGCGCCCGTTGATCTCACCGTCTATCTGCGGGGCACAAACAACGCGCAAGGTTTTGCCACATTTAGGGGTGAACACGTGGATGCAGGGATGATCTACACCGAAGGGGGATATGTCTATGGGGATGTGGCAGTGCAGATCGGGGATACGGTGTACCACTTCGACAAGCCGAAGCCAGCGCCCGGTGAGCCGGAACAATTGCCTGCCCCTTATCAGTTGGAGGTCAAGTTCTCCGACTCCCTGGTAGCTGCAACGGAAGGCAAGCCTGGGTTCAACCCTGAGAAAGCTCAATTCTGGGTGGGAGAGCTGGACTGTAACAGCGCCGCGCCTCCGGACAAGCCGTACAAAATTGAGATGACCCTGTATGCTGGGGGAGAGGCGCAAGAGCATACCGAACTCAGTTTCCTTGTGGCGGATGCGCCCCTCTGTGGCGCTGGTGGTAAAGAGCCTGAGGAAGGCCGTGGAGTCGAAGAGCCGCCTGTTCGAACGCCCTGACACGCCTGCCCCCGTGACGTGACGATTCGCACAGTTGTGATACTGGGTGTCGTGGGGATATCGAGTGAAGATGACAAGCCCCTGTGTGGATTTTGCACAGGGGCCTGGTCTTTACTGACTGCTCAGGTAACCATATCCCTCTAACCATTTTCTAACCATTTTCTTACAGGGCTCTAACCTTGCTATGCTACAATCTTAATGTATGCAATCTTCCTAATCGCCTTATGATACCTTTGGAAATAGCTGGAGGTAGTGCCGTGACTCAGCGTAGAAAATCTCAAAGCGTGGGTTTGTTAATGATTGTTGTCTTCTCAGCAGTGCTATTGTGGGCGTTGGCTGCTATGGTCTGGCCCGCTCCTGGGGTGTATGCGAACTACCCACTGGTCACGGTGGACGGCAGCGCCAGGGTG
>Ga0315309_1002227_pt1 | contig 11391 bp, 10 predicted proteins | sample TDP4_MG_FD_203080 | JGI IMG/M metagenome (GOLD analysis project Ga0315309, IMG submission 203080) | Freshwater sediment microbial communities from Lake Towuti, South Sulawesi, Indonesia - TDP4 | ecosystem: Environmental > Aquatic > Freshwater > Lake > Sediment | place: Indonesia: South Sulawesi...
GGATAATTCGGTATATTTGGGTAGGGACTTGTTCCGTCGGTTTGATCTCCCGTCCCTCTAGTAAATGTAAAATCTACTTTAAGAAGGGCCGTCGCCACGTTTGGCACATAGAAGTATCCGTTTGTTCTAGTCTTCATCGCACATTTAGGAGGAGACCAAAGTAATGTGTCAGGTTTAAGCGTAGTACCGTCGGATGTGGGATAGAAATGTACGTGCTGGCAGGTGTAGTCGACGTTAACATTGTCGTAACAAGCCCCTCCCCAATTGACGGTGTTGTCGAGCCAGGAAGTTGTACCGTTTACTGAATATGCGAAAGTGACATTCGTCCATGAGGATTCTCCAGTCTTCTTGAAACCAGGATAACTCAGATAGGAATGCCATCCTACTTGTCCAATGTTAACATTGCTCCATGCACCAGGAAATTGGAAGAACTTCACGGTACCCGGAAGATCCACGATTAGTTCCCAGAACTGATTTTCTCGTTCCACCGTTCCAAGCATAAAATAGTGTAACTGGATGTCATTAGGGATCAAAGTATAAAGGGGATATTCAGGATAATCATCAATGATCGCAGAATAGGACAACACGTCTGGGTTTGAGTTCCACTTCATAATCAAAGTTACCTCAGAATCCATCTTTAGAACTAAAGGAAACTCCCATGTAAAATAGGCTACGATGTTAACCACAGGCCACTCAAGCGGCCACAGATTATTTGGTCCCCATTCAATGACCTCCCAAACAATTCCTTGAATAAAGGGCCAATCGTACTGGTTGTCCACTACGAGCAACATTGTGTATCCATAATCAATCCATGGCTCACCAAAGGGCCACGGTTCCCCGCTGGTACTAGGTCCTTGGGCAGCAATTCCAGCGCCTAAAGCGTTGCCATCCTGAATAATTGAATTATCTGTTCCTTTGAATGAAACGGTCACACGCACTGCAGTTGCACGATCTTCTATAGGATTGCCCGAAAGATAATCCGTTGTCATGTAGCCTGCCATATACGGCTTGCTAGGATTCGATGCACCGGCTGGAAGTGATCCATTGTTCTCAAAAAAAGGATAGAAAATGTGTCGTAGCTCTTTGCTTAAGATAGGTCCGTCCTCCGCTTTCACCGAACTTGCTAAGAATATTGAAACCAGTAGACATATAATTAGGGTCAAGGCGAATGACAGCTTCTGGTTTAAAACGTGGGTTATTTTCATATTGATATACTCCTATATACAGAGTTAGTTTATTTGATAAGCAAACTATAAAAGTTTAACCGTTTAAGATTCTGCTAATCTTTTGACCTGAATATATTCGACTCTGAATATTATGATCTTGTTCCTCATTTAAACTTTGAATGTCAAGTCTGATGCACTCTAAATGTTTTGGATGTGCGAGTAATAATGAGCATTAGACCTGAAGCAACCCATAGCAAACCTTTCAAAACGTATAGTGCATAGTTCACGTTTTGCCAAAACGTAAGTGGTTTCTCTGGGAGATAATATTCTATATGAAAATTGTGCCATGTGATTATGTACCAAGCTATCAAGAGTCCCCAAATAATGAGAAAAATGCCGCTCCATAAGATATGGGGAGGTGTTTCAGATGGTTTGCTTGATTTTCTATATCCTACAAGGTATAGAATCATTCCACATATTTGAACATATATGATTAATGCAGTCACTTCTACTCTCGCGCGCGCTGCTACTAAAAGTAGTAAAGATAATAGAGGACTGAAGACCATTAAATGATAACCCACAGTCAGATAACGCATTTTATTTCACTTGGGGTTAATGTAAATTTAAGCATAACTGATTATTTAAGCATAACCGCTAAAGCTTCAGAAAACATAAAAGCTGAACTTAAGAATACATCATTGAGGCAAGATATGAAGAGATTAATGTCAAGGTTGATTCTATTAGTGGTTTTTTGTCCTGCGCTGTTTTCTTCTCCAAGAACTTGTATAGCAAATACAAATGGACCCATTTACATTAGGGCTGATGGAAGTGTTGACCCGTCAACAGCGCCAATATCCAGCATGGATAATGTCACCTACACCTTCAATGGGAACATTAATAATTCAATTGTAGTTGAGAGAAGCAACATAATAATCGATGGAAACGGGTACACCCTCCAAGGTTCTGGACTTGGGAAAGCGTTTGACTTATCTGGCGTAAACAATGTAACAATCAAAAGCATAGACATCAGCGCTCGCAAGAGTGGGCGAGACGCCCATCCTAATTATGGCATCTACTTTTACTCGTCGTCTTTTAACACTATTTCTGGTAACAACATAACAGATAACTACTATGCTGGGATCTATCTCAACGAATCTTCAAATAACAACATAATTGGAAACAACATAACAAACAACTACCATGGCATCTGGCTTAGCTATTCCTTTAACAACAGTATAGTTGGAAACAACATAACAAACAGCGGCTTTTTTATCCCATTTCCGCCCATACCAATTAAAACGCATGGCATTAGACTTGATTTTTCCTCAGGCAACTCATTAAGAAACAATGTTATGGCTGATAGTGACTTTAACTTTGGAGTGTTGGGTGTGGCGCTTTCAGATTTTGTTAATGATGTTGATATTTCAAACAGCATCGAGGGAAAACCAGTGTATTATTGGGTTAGTAGAGAAAATGTTGAAGTTCCGTTAGATGCTGGTTACGTAGCTCTCGTGAACTGCTCAGACGTAAGAATTGAAAACCTTACGCTGGCAAAGAACATGCAGGGAATACTACTCGCATACACAAACTACACCACCATCGTTGGAAATCGCATAACAAACAACTGGAATGGTATCCTGCTCTGGTATTCTTCAAACTGTAACGATCTTTTTGGAAACAACATAACAGCAAACGACGGCGTTGGCATCTCGTCTGCGATGTGTTCAAATAACACTGCTTCAGGCAATAACATAACAAATACCAACGGTTTTGGCATCTATCTCAACGAATCTTCAAGTAACACAATAGTTGGAAACAACATAATAAACAATAGTTATGGCATCTGGCTCTTGTCGTCTTCTAACAACAAATTCTACCATAACAACTTCATGGACAACACACAGCAAGTATACTTCTATGATTCGGGCTATCCCAATGTTTGGGATGATGGTTATTCTTCTGGCGGAAACTATTGGAGCGACTATACGGGTGCTGATGTGAAGAGTGGTTCTAATCAAGATCAGTCTGGCAGTGATGGAATAGGCGATACAGCATGCTCTATTGACGTGAGTAATGTGGATAGGTTTCCGCTTATGGCTCCAATTAGCATTTTTGACGCTGGCACCTGGAACGACGTACCATGCAAGGTTCACGTAATCAGCAACTCGACCGTTTCAAACCTTCAGCTTAACGAAACTGAGAAAATAATAAATTTCAACGTTACTGGTGAAATAGGTGTAGGATTCTGCAGAGTAACCATCCCAAACATTATAATTCAAAATATGTGGCAAGGCAACTACTCAGTGCTGGTTGATGGAGAAAAACCATTATACATTAGAAACTGGACAGATAACACGAACACATACATGTACTTCACATATCTTCACTCAGAACATGAAGTGATAATAGTGCGAGAATTTCCAGTAGCCCTGATCCTGCCACTGTTCGTAGTTATAACCCTCTGTGCAGCCGTTTTGAAGAAGATAAAGCCCTGAACCCATTCTGTTTATCTCCACTTTTTGGTTGATGAGATGCTAGAGAGTCCTAATGGAAAGTTATTGGTTTATGCCTCAAGTTTTGCATTTCGTGAAGAGCGTTTGAAGTCTGTGAATTTGGCAGCGGAGAAGATGGCTGATTTGTTGAAGTTGAATGTTGAGGTTGTGGCTTTAAAGGGGGGATTCACACCCATATACGTTTACTATGAAAATGGTGATGGGAACCCCATTCCTCTCTACTGTAACAAGGGTGAAGAATCCAATCCAGAGGAGATTTATGCCGCGTTAAGAAACATGATGTTTGTTTTGTCTTTTCACCCGAAGCATTCGTCTCTAAAGCGGATGAGAAAGGAGATTATGCTGTTTTCCTGAACTTTATGGTCTGGTTTTCAAGCGCTACCTCATAGACTTGGTTTACATCGAAGTCTATGCCTAGCCTCTCGTACTCCTGCTCGGTTAAGAACAAGATTATCTTTGGAACTGCAAACTCCGCCCTCGCCGGAAACATTGGCAACTGCTGCTGTAAAGCCTGAAGGACGTCCTGCGCAACCTTCGCCTCCTCCGTCTGTGGTCTAACCACAAAGCGCGGAATCTGCCGATCTTCAATGAGCTCTATGCGTTTTCCGAGGTTGCCGTCCAGATCTCTAATGGACTCGATTTTGTTTACTCTAACACGGAACATGACTTTTCATCTTTGTACAAACATTCCGGAGAGCTTTATATCTTTACTTATAGGGCTACTCCATCTCGATGGTTGCTGGCGGTTTTGGGGTGACATCATAATAAACTGTTGACACGTCAGGGCACTCTTTGATTATTTCTTCTGCAACTTTGTCCAATGTTGTCCATGGTATTTCCGAAACTTTTGCCGTTAAGAAATCTCTGGTTTCAACAGACCTTACGCCTACAACATACGGTTTTTTCTCTGCCAAATCCCTAACGACATAGAACACTCTTGTCACCACCGGTCTTTCGGCAATTATTTTTGCTTGAAGCGAAACAAGGTTCTGAACCGTCACCTGATGAATCCCCCTATTCATGGTTTGAACCTTTACGCCCACGATTTCACCGTAACGTCGTTTTCCTCCTTCAACTCCCGTTGCTTTGTCTCTGAAGATTTTTACGTGAACGTTTCTTGATGGCACATTGAGAAGTCGCGCCACAGTTTCTCGGATGTGGGCTGTTCCAGATGGCTGTTCAACTTCTTCGTTGTCGATGATCACGGTAAAGCATTGGCTGGACTTATGCTGAACAAAACCCCGTTCAACAATGGCTGTGCCCTTCTTTAAGGTTTCTAATTTATCACGGCGGATTTCTCCAACCACACGAACCGACAAGCCCGGTCCCGGAAAAGGTTGTCGCTCAGAAACTTCGCTTGGTAATCCGAGATGCCTCGCAACCATCCTAACTTGTTCCTTGAATAGTGACACGAGAGGCTCCACAACCTTGAAGCCGTAGCGTTCCATGGGGTTTATGCCCATCTGCTCCAAGACGTTGTGCTGTGTTTTCACACCGCCCACAGTTTCCACGACATCGGCGCGGATTGTGCCCTGCACAAGAACCTTGCAGCCCTCTTTTTTGGCTGTTTCGCCTAAGACTTTATAGAAGGTTTCGCGGAACACCTTGCGTTTTTCTTCCGCATCTCGCAAGCCCTTCATAGCCTGTAGGAAGAGTTCGCGGACATTGATTACTTTTGTTGGAACGCTTAAAGGCGGTTTGGAAAGGGCGTCCGCAACGCGTTCTGGCTCGCCCTCTCTCATGAAAGCGTCATCCAATATCGCGCAAACGAGGTTTTCACCTATCGCCTTGTGCGTTAGCACCGCGCATGTCGTGCTGTCAACCCCGCCTGAAACAGCCACCAAGGCCTTTTCGTTGCCGAGACTCTTCCTTATCTCCTTGATTTCTGCTTCGACAAAAGCTTTCGGGTCAAACGTTTCCAATAAAGTCACCGCTTCTTCCAAACTGTTAGTTGATTTGTTGTTTCACAATTTATGTATTTGCTCCGTTTGGCACGTTTTGATGATTATTTGGTCAAAAGGCAACAATTTTATTAAAGGTCTCATAGTTTATCGTTCGCACATTTCCACTAAACAATAAAACCACAAGAGCCAGCACAGCGAGTTTCCAAATTATCATTTAAAAAATGAGAGACATTTCACAAAAGAGAAACATTAACGGTGAACACTTAAGGAATTAAAGTTTTTCTCTTTAGAATTCTATATTATAAAGGAAGTTGGTGTAGCAAGTGAAAACTGACGAAGCAAAAACTTTGGCTCAAGCCATAAGGGAATTAAACGAAAGTCATGTCGACTTAATCCAAGCCACGACCGATACAACTAAAGAAGTAAAAGCAACAAAAAAATTGTGGCGGAAAGGGAGCAACCCGATGCTGATAAAACTTGGCTTAGCATTAATCGCCTTTCCAGAACCAGCAATAAGCGACGTATTAGGCACAGCTTTGGTTGCCGCTGGAACAGTGCAAGTGGGACTTCGCCGCCGAGCCCTCTACGTTGAAGACGTCTATAAAACATTCCACAACACGCTGAAAGAGGTTTGGACTACTAGACGCAGCCTTTAGAATTCGATGTTTTGGTTAAGTTTTATATTTGCTGCATGTTATATGCAGAACCAAAAGTAATCAGAATCGAAGCGAGAAAATTTCAGTAAAGGTTATTCAAACAAGGACATGGTGAAGGGATGGAGGGGAAAATGTCTGAAACGGAAGGAGAATGGGATAAATACGATTTTTGGAGATGGATAATTGAGAAAGTCTTGCATAAAAAATGGCTGAGAAATCCATCCTATGCCATGCATTATTGGCGCACCCTTAATGATAAGGAGAAAGAAAAGCTCAAGGAACAAAACTTGACGGCTGTGGAAAGACGCATTAAAAAACTCAAGCGGAAAGGACTTCTATACTAAAATGATGTGACTACAGTTATAGTCTGGTGAAGAAAACATTCTATGTAGCTGTGTATAATATCCGTTTTAAGAGTTACTTGTAAGATAATCTTTCTAGAATACGGAATTATAGCATGTAAGCATCATGCTATAGACTACTATTTAGTAGATTTAACTAATTAGAGCTAGAAAATAAGAGATTTCATTAAGGAATACGTATTAAAGAGGATAAAAGAGGGAAGATGTTTTGTTTTAGATTGGGAATGCTCTGCATCCGCCGCATCTTCTTGGCATAGGCAGTATTATCTTGATTGTGTCGCTTCCTTGAAATGGTGTTCCATCGTAGAGCTTTCCACTTATTGTTAGCGATAGATCCATGAACCTCTCTTCGATAAGCTCTATTATGTCAATGTTGTTAAGGATATACGATATAACTTGAGACCTGTCAAATTTAACCATCAAGTCAGGAACAGTGTCATTGTCATAGTCTCCAATCGCTATAGGAGCTTCTAAATCCACTGGAATGGAACTGTTCAACAATATTGAAGAAACATTAATGTCATTTACATCATAGCCTTCTGGAAGATCAATGTAAGCAGTAATCCATTCACCTTTACTCCTTAAATTCAAGGTGTCAGGATTGATACCCACAGTAGCTAACACTGTGGGAAGGATTGTCACCCATATGTCCCTATTTCCAGAGACTTCCCATTCGAACGCTATGTATTTCCCATTTGGAGACCAGCAAGGATTGCCTGCTCCAACTCCAGTTCCTCCTTCTGTAAGCTGGAAGAGCCCGCTTCCATCTAAATTTACAACGAAAAGTTGTCCTTTCCCATCTATAAGTCTACTAAACACGACTCGTCCTGACGATGACGAATCTGGTCCACCGTCACTGGTTCCATCGGTTATTTGTTCCAAGTTTGTTCCATCGGAATTCATTATGTAGATTCCTCTGTATGGCAGATTACGGTGCATGTCAAATATAATCTTGGCATCGTCGAAAGCCCAATGAGGATGGGACCCGAGACCCAAGCGTTGTATGTTTGAACCATCCGCATTCATTATGAAAATGTCAGAGGTGCCTGTTGAAGGATAGTTGTAGTGGAACAGAATTTTTGAGCCATCACGTGACCACTCTGGGGCACCATAACCTCCATGTGGATATCCTGGAATATCGTCCAGAGTAATCCTCTGGACGTTTGTACCATCCGAGTTCATGACCATGAGGTCAAAAACGTCTCCTCTAAAGCCGTATCGCATAAAAGCTATTTTTGAGCCGTCAGGAGAGTAGTCAGGTTCTTGATCATAAGGTCCATTAGTCAACTGAATCTTGTTGCTTCCATCCGAGTTCATTACCCATATGCCAGAATCCCCACCAGCATATGTCACTCCATATGTCATTTTTGTTCCGTCTGGGTGCCATGAGGGAGCAGTATCAAGGGCAGGATGATCGGTCAGTCTTTTTGGATATTCTGTTTGTTCCCCTCTGATTGATGTTGCCAGTATACAGAACGTTAAGAAACACAAAAACCAAACTATTAGTATTGATGACCTTTCCTTCAATTTCCCTTTCTCCTTTTCTAAACGAATATTCTTTATTCTTCTGAATTTAACTTAAGATTTGTGGAGAAATCTTCTATGTGTTATTGGTGTATGTTATTGTGTAAGAGACCCCATAGAAGTTTAGAGTCGAAGTTCGATTCTCTGTTTTGTGAAAATATTATAAGACAGTATATGCATATAACATAAAACTGCATGTGTTGGATTTGGAAGGGTGAAAAGTATGGTAGGAAAAGAGAAATGTGAAAGAAATCCTAACTGTATAGTTATATAGTATGCATAACATGTCTGGGAGAATTAACATGAAACTCGTCACGGTCTTGTTGCCTGAGGCTTATTTGGAAGGGTTGGATGAGCTTGTTAGGGCGAACATGTACCCGAGCAGAAGTGCAGCCATAAGGTCGGCGGTTAGAGACCTGCTGAAGAAGGAGCTTTGGGAAAGAAGAGAAAGGTAAATCTTTCTTGGTTACAAGCCGACACAGTCGGGGAAAAGCAATCAAAGTTATGGTTTGCAAAGAGCCAAATGTCTTACTATGAGGTATGATGCATGCCAGCGTTAGATATGTCTAGCTAGTCTAAGTAGATATTTGAGTCGCCGTTCCTGCCTTTTGTTTCTTGTGAAAGCTATTCGCAGTGCTCTGATCCAATTCCTTTTTCTTTTATCATTCACCATTTCCTTGAGTATTTCGTATGTTCCATAGCAAGTGTGAACATAGGTGTTGTTGAAAATCTTGTCTGAAAAAGTCATCGCATCGAACCGATGAGAACGCTTGTTTCTCAAAACAACGATGTTGATTGTTGCACTCTTGGGTTCTGCAGAAAAGAGCAGTGTGTCTGCACTTTTTCTCTTTGAAAGCCTCGCCAATTCCTTATATGCAACTTCATGTAGACTTCGCTCATCCCTTCTTTTCGTCACTATGCGCTGACCAAGAAATTTCTTAAATTCCACACGTCGCAGTCTGACGCGTCTGATAAATGGAAACTCGTCTCTAAGAACTTTTACGAAGAGTTTCTCTTGATCTGTGAGAATGATGCCCGAGATCGTTCTTCTACTCGAAGACCAGACGAAAGCAACCTTCCAGTTGTGTAAAAGATAATCTACCAGCTCCTCGATTTGGCTGTCATAAACATCTCCGATGAGGACTTCAAACTCTTTTGTTAACTCAAGCCTAGGAACAATGTTCCAAAACACATAGTTCTGGATTATACCCTCGTCTTCGAGCTTTTTCCTCCTCTCACTTACAGCCTGCCTAGAAACGCCTAACAGTCTTGCTATTTGAGCATTCGCCAGATCGGGCTGGTTTATAATCATTTGAATGAGTTGCCTATCCTTTTCGGAAATGGGTTCATGGTCTTCGGTCGGCATTAATTGGTCTCCCAAAGAATGTTGTAAGCTATATTAATAAATCGTTAAGGGTTGACGATGTCAACCCCAATCCATAATATCAGACTCTTTAGATTGGAGGGGTAAGGAGCGAAGTATATGAAGTTAAGAAAAATTAACCTTTCAGAGCTGGATACCATCGCGAAACTGTTGGTTGAACAGTGTCCTGGCAGAGAATTTGATGAAGCGAAGGAGCATACTGAATGGCACCTCAAGGCTTTTCCAGAATTCTGCCTCGTTGTAGAGAGGGAAAACAAAATCGTCGGTTTCATCATTTCGCATCTGCACGAGAACGCCCTCGAAGTGGAAGAGCTTTATGCAATAAGGGGACAAGAGAGCGTTTGGAAAAGCCTCATAAACGGGGTTCTGACCAAAATTCCGAAAGTGGACAATGTAATGATGGAGATAGATTTGTTCCAAGAGTTGGTTAAACAATTAAAATAATTCGTCCAAACTCTGACCCTTCTTTTTTCTAATCACATAGCAGTATCAATCACAAGCCTACTTTGACATGGCAAAATTTCTGATCTTTGTTGAAAAAGGAACTTTGGGAAAGAAGAGAAAGATAAGACCTCCTATTCGCATTTTTCGGTTCAAACTCTACACTAACTTTGCATTCTCATTTTCTGGATCGTTGTGCCAACTTTCACTTGTAATACTAAAGCAGAAGCAGTATAGGAGCGATCAAAAGAGCAGTCATGTTTGTAAGTTTCATGTAAATGTTGAGCGAAGGTCCCACAACATCTTTTAACGGGTCACCGACGGTGTCGCCAATCACAGCTGCAGTGTGTGTTGGCGTGCCCCTCATCCAGAATTGTCTTTCAATGTATTTCTTTGCGTTATCCCATATGCCGCCACCAAAGGTGAAAAAAGGCGATAATATACAGGAGGTGCTTAATCCTCCCAGAAGCATAGCCCCTAACGCGTATTTTCCCAGCAAAAGTCCCACAGCGACGGGAGCAACAATAGCCAGTAACCCTGGCGCAATTGCCTGTTTGAGCGCATTCTTTGTGCCGATGTCCACGCAACGAGCGTAGTCTGGCTTGGTCTTGCCTTCAATGATTTTTGGATTTTCTTCGAACTGTCGTCTCACCTCATCCACCATTTTGTAGGCTGTTTTTCCTGTTGCACCAATTGCCAAAGAAGAAAACAAGAATGGGAGAAGAGCGCCCAACAATAGTCCAGCAATTATGACAGGGCTCATGAGACCGAGACTGATAGAGTATAGTTCTACCTTCTGGCCGTAAGTGGCAAAAATTACGACGGATGAAACGGTGCCGGAGGCTGTGGCGAAAGCCTTTGCGTAAGCCTTAGTGGTGTTGCCTGTGGCGTCGAGTTCTTCAAGTGCTCCTCCGTTATGCGTTTTTGTCCCTGACATCTGTGCTATCCCGGCAGCGTTGTCACTTATAGGTCCAAACGTGTCTCCCGACATGATAATGCCTATGGCTAGGTCAGTTCCAAGATTAGCGGCTACTACACCATAAAGCGAACCATTAGTTACGAAATAAGAAAACAAGAAGGCTGACAGGACAAACAAAATTGGCATAAACGGGCTTTGAAATGCGTAAGACAAACCTGTTATAATGTTAATGGCTGATCCACGCTCCGAAGATTCCGCTACTTTTCTAACCGATCTGCCATTCATCCCCGTGTAATATTGTACGACCAAACCGACCGCGAGACTTGCCACTAAGCCACTCACAGTAGCGTAGAATACAGTCACGTCGTTTAGTAAAATCATAGAAGAGACATATGCGCCAATCACGCAAAAGGCGGCCGTGATGAAAAGACCGATGTTGAAAGACATGATGGATGTAATCTTTCTAAATCCTCTCACGATGAAAACTCCAACCATCGTTGCAAGAATCCCTGAAGCACCGAG
>Ga0315309_1002228_pt1 | contig 11387 bp, 9 predicted proteins | sample TDP4_MG_FD_203080 | JGI IMG/M metagenome (GOLD analysis project Ga0315309, IMG submission 203080) | Freshwater sediment microbial communities from Lake Towuti, South Sulawesi, Indonesia - TDP4 | ecosystem: Environmental > Aquatic > Freshwater > Lake > Sediment | place: Indonesia: South Sulawesi...
GAAGACCTAGACTACTGGAAGACAGCCACAGAAGAGGCCGTCAAAACAACCATCGAAGCCTTCCCCAACATGCTCAAAGCACTCACACAAGAAACAGAAGAATGGGCACAAACACTCACACCCGCCGTCGCCGAAGAAGTCAAGCAACAGATGGAGATCATAGCCCAGTCAGCCACCACCCAAGGTGACGGGAGGAGGGCGGAGGCAGAATACTGGCAGCACGTCAAAACCGTCTTGGCAGCCTCCTGCATTACGGCAGCAGACATCATGACAGCAGGAACCATAACAGGCATCAAAGTCGCCATGGAGACAGGCTCAGCGTGGACAGGCTTCAAAGCAACATTCCCAGGACAGCTCGTCTGCCTCATAGCCCTCACAAACGACATGAACAGACCACCACAGGAAAGAGCGAGATACAACGGACGCGCAGCAGGAATCATCCTCACAATCATCATCACACACGAACTAGCCAAAACCATCAAAGAAATAGCACCCGACGTATGGAGCACCATAAAACAGAAGATCACCACACTAGCATCCAAGAGCAAAGCAGCAGCACAGACAGCCATCCAGAAACTCATCAACACCATCAAACGAAGCAACAAACAGAACGTCGCCCAAGACATGGAGAGACTCATCGAAGAAATCGACAGCCTACAAGCCACAGCAGACGGAGGAATAGACACAGCCAAGCTCGCCCAAGTGTTGAAAGATACAGAGCAAATTACCGAAGAACTCTTCCCGAACAGGTACGCCAAATCACACACCTGGTTCAGAGAAATCGTCGAGAAATTCGGGTTACAACAAGGCCCAGAGAAAGCACTCGAAATCCAGCAAAGACTGGCAAACATAATCAGACAAGCCAAACAAAAACTCTCACCCACATGGTACGGAGACTACCTCGAAATCCTCAACGAGCAAGCCACAGCAAGCCTAACAGAAGCAGAAGACATGATCAGCGTAGTCGAAACTGCACTAAACGAAAACAAGATCCCCGCAAGAGTCCTTAAAGCTTCCGACGGAAGAGGCGGATACAACTACCGACTGGGAGGACTCGCAAAAGATCTACTCGCAGAAATCTTTTCCGAACAAGGAATAGAGGAAGGGGATCTGGTCAGAATAGTCTTCGACGTACAAGGGTGCACGTTCGAGACCTGCAGCCAGACGGGAGCCACAGAGAGATTCACCCCACATCTCGGCGACACCGCCGCACCCTTCACAAACAAATACGGCATCATCCAAACAATAGAGAAAATTACCCAGGAAAGATTCCTTGAGATCGCAATCGAGCGCCGCAGCTTCCCATTTCAACTGCTTGCCCGAAAGGGAGAATGGTTCATCGAAGTCGACGGAAAACAGTTCCAGATCGAGATAGGAAAGCCACAAAGTAGCGGAAATCTAATCTACCTACCCGCAGGCGGAGACGGATTCAACCTAAGATTCTACAAGGACGGATCAGCCGGAATTGAACTCTCTAGGCAGCAAGAGCCGCAGTTCTCCACCATAACCCAAGCAAGCTACATCCAAGACAAAGATGTACTGCGATTCACTTATAGGCACAGCGGCGAAAGGTCCGAAATCCTCTCCATATATTTTGGCACCTACCCTCCATCGAAAACATTTGGCCTGGGTGCCACAACATTGTTGGAGAAGACCTATGATGCATACCAGATCAAGACGAGAGTGTTCGAACAAATCAAACCGTTCCTATCTAACCTAGAGGATGTCAAGCTTGTAGAAAAGATAACGGGAAAGATAACGAGGGAGATGGCCGAAGAATTGAGAGAGGCCAGAGACCTAGGCCTCACCTCTAGGGAGGGAGCGGTAGCTGTTCAGGTACTAGCCGACATACTAGAGAAAATAAGGTCCTTCAAAAACCATATCGAGCCGAGGATAGGAGCAGGCCCCGGAGACATCCTAGGCGAATCAGCCGGCGTCAACGAAGCCTACGAAGTCGTCATGAGAACAAACCTCAGGGACATCCCCGTAGCAATAAATCAGGTATCCCAAAGCATCATCCAACACTACGAAGAGCTAGCAGTGAAAGGGGTACAGGAAAGGGTTTATGGAAAGATTTATGTTGCCATAAGTTACTTTGATGCTGAAAGCCCGTACTATGACTACTTGATCTATGAAATGGTGTTTGAACATTGAAGCCCAATGACGAGACAGTGATGATCGCCGACCTGATCAGGAAAAAGTTTGAGCAGCTCAAGAAAAAGCTTGAAGAGTTTTCAGACGTTAGGGTCGCCGAAAAGGCAACAGGCAAGATAACGAGAGAAGAGCACTATTCACTTCAATCGGCCACAGCAAGAAGAACACGCGACAAGATCCTAGAAGGAAAAATCGCCGTGGACCTGATCGCGACCATGCTTGAAAAAGAGAGAGGACTAGTCGTCAAAAACAAGCAATATATTCCAAGGGGAGGTGTGATCTTGGGAACGATGCAGACAGACAAGACCGCTATCTCCGTGGTGTCGGTAACGAAAATGAAGCACGTACCAGCAGCAGTGAACCGGCTTGCGAAACAAACCCGGAGTAGCCTAGTTCAATGGATCGTCGAAGAATACGAAAAAATCTACGCCGCCCTGGTCTACTTCGACGTGGAATCGCCCATCTTCGACATACTCCTCTACGAGCTCGTCTTCGATCGATGAACAGTCGTTGATCGATCGATCAGGGTCCGGACCGGTCAGTCAATCATCAGAGAACTGCTTGGCACGAGCACCAAGCGAAAATCCGCGTCACAGCGGCGCTCAATCACGTCTAGGACCTAGCGCTTCGCTTTCTCAAATTGGAAACAAGGTTTCGTACAAGGCCGATCTCTTTGTGACCTTGCGAATCCTTGATGACTTTGAGTAGTTGGCCATCCAACTGTCCCAAGAACTTGTACTTGTCCAAAACTGTTTCTATCAGAACCTCTTCTGACGGCAGCATCTCCTTTCGAACAAGTATTTTGAGATCCTTCCAGTTGTACTCAGCATTTTCAATCCTATCGAAGAACAAGTGTGGGTTGAAGGGGTCTCTTGCATTCCAGCACTTCACGATTGCCAACCGCTTGACGAGACCCCTATCATAAGGCGCGTCTGCAAGTAAGTATAGGTCATAAAGGTCTTGGCTTCGGATTCTCTGATAAGATGCTCTTATCTTCTCTGCCAGCAACTCCTCCTTCTGCATGGACCTAACGCGAAACGTCTGGAACTCGCAGTACCTGAAGTACCTCTCCTCAGACAGGGGCAGATTCACCGTAGGCAATATTGGCTTCTCTCGAAAGCTGACCTCTAGCTTGAACTGGGAACCAGCGTTCCAGTCATGTGAATAATTCACAATCGCCAAGTAGGACTCGGAACGCTTGTTCTCATCGACGACTTTGAACAACATGTCAAAGTGAGTCTTGTTATGCAATGACCTCCTAACCTTGCTCATAGTGTTATTGAGCGATATTCCCGCGCTGGTGAAATCTAGGTCCGTTGAGAACCTGCCATTTTTCCCAAGATACGTTTTCTTCAGACATGTTCCGCCTTTAAATGCCAGCCGTGATAGAATGGAATCAGACAGAATGCGGAGAACATAGGTCAATACTATATCGCGTTCAGCCACCCCTTCACGAACTCCGCTTTCCCAAGCATACCGAGCCACGTGCTTTCTTTCCAACACCCAAAATGTCACCCTATCTCTATTTCACTAAGTAGCTGAGCTCTTCGCACATTGTTGATTACCTTCCATTGCCTAGAGTATTCACCTCTCTTGGGCCTTCGAGAGTCCAAGTAAATTGTTGTTTGGCCAACATGCTTGAGCATCTCGTTCTTCATGTTGCGAGGTATCGGGTTCACAAGGTCCTCTTTCGATAGAAAGTCCAGAACGAACCCCAGCCTCTGGATCAAAGCATGGGAATGCATTCTGACTGCGTAGTCTACGAGCTTCTCCTTGTTAATCCTGGGAAAGGCTCTCCAGGCTATTCTTGCCAATTGCTCTGTCCCACCGGCATATCTCGGCTTGTCGAACGAGTCCACCAACGATTTCTCAGGATCGGCCATGTTGACCTCGGTGTCAAAGACTTTCTCCTTCCTGTACCCAAAGAACTTACGCCTAGATAGTGTAACGAATTTGAAGGTGCTCCTTGACCATTCAAGATCCGACTTCTTCCTGGTAGTTGCTATGAATAGCGTGAAAGGCATCTGTGTAGTGAATCCGTAGTGGCTATTGGATGTGTAATAACTGAAGTAGTACGGCTTGATTAGCGCGGCTCCTATGACAAAAGGATCCGAGGGAGGAATCCTTTCCGGATAACCATAGCCGACTGGTATGAACTGGTACAGGCCTCGAGCGACTCGCTCTAGCCACTGCTTACGCTCGAGGTTATGAAGCAGAAAGCTCGCATAGCTGGGCTTACACCGGAGGGCCTCTTGCACATCGGAAACGCGAATGGTGGCTTTCCTCTCAGATTCCCATTTCGCGATAAGCCTGGCCTCTTCCGGTGACAACCGCCGACGCTCCTGTTCCTGCACTTCGCGAAGCTTCTGTCGAGTTATGCCGATCTCTTCATAGGTGTGAAGGCGAATTGGAAGCTTCTGTAGCTGCTTCCTTACAGAGGATGTTACGTCAGGGCCTATTACGATCAACTCGAACTTCCCCAACGGAGGCTCAATGTTGGAGATTGCCGCATACAAGTTGAGTATCCGGTTGAGTTTGGTGCGCCCAATCTTTCGGGCAGAAGCTTCCACAAACACATCGGTTCCACCCGGGTCCTTGAAATGGAAGTCAGCTCTAATTCGTCCCGGCAAAGACTCATTTATGGCCACGAGAGAATATTCACTGAACGTTTTCAAGATCTCTTGCAACACGTATGCCTGTATTGCGCGCTCCATTCTCGTGACCCGCTCAAGAAAGGGCACAGCCGCCTATTATATTTTTTTCCGTTTTCCTTAGTGTTTCGTCTCAATTTACTAATGTATAAGGAAAAAAGTATACCAACGGTCGGTCGAAACTGACCATGCGCATGAGGGGCGCCAGGTCCCCGTGGTCATAGCCATCACGCTGGCGATGGATCGACTCGATCCAATGATGCTCAGTGTGTGGAAGAGTATTCGATCGATCGAGATGAGTAGTGTCCGTCCAGCCTATTCCGTTTTAACAGACCATTCTTCGAGTGCATTGTGTAGAAGATTGGTTTTGTCGCTCAGAACTCCCAGTGCTGCGACTCCGACTAGGAAGGCTAGGATGTGACGTGTAGCCTTGCCGATTACATCCATACTGTAGGGATAGATGACATAAGCTGCAACCCAAGAGTAGGTGGATGTTAAGAGAACGAAGCCAATCAACGAGGCGTGCACAAAGTATCTGACGGCATGTTCCTCTAGAGCGAGGGTTCTCCTGTTCTTGCTGATCAGAAAGCAGCACTCGGCAGACATCCACCCAATGGCAAGAGACAACCCGTAACCCGGCGTACCCGCTTGCGCGAGCACTATTAAGTTGAAAGGAATGCCCGATGCAAAGATGGGGAACCAGTAGAAGAACGTCTTGTATTTGGCAGAACTCCAAGTGAAGCCACTTTCCAAGACCAGGCTAATGAGTATGAAGACAAAAAAATTATTCATGAGATGAACATAGTCTTCGTGAAAGAACGGACTGAAAAGATATACGGATGCCAGTGAGAGTGGGTCTTTGTAATTTCGATATAACACATCGAACCCCGTCCCGGAAGCAACGTAAAGTGTGAGAACGACTACGAGGGAAAGGAGCGTAAAGAAGGGATACCGCTTTCCACAAAAAGGAACGCCCAGACCCGAACCGACCAATCCCCCGATGAGTAGAACACCCAGGAAGATCGACCAGGCTATCAGGTGGGGTATCCTGTACGTGTCATGGAAATGGTCCGGTTCACCAACATACGCGTCGTTTCCATTCACCCAAGACGTAGCAAACGACCGTCGGTAGACAGGGACTGATCCGAGGGGTGTTGATGCGATGATTTGATTGAACAAGTAGATGGTTCCATTGAACCGACAATATGGCCGACAATCAAGAAGATTTCCCAGCGCTACCTGATTGGAATCGATCAATCGGAAAGGGAAAATCAAAGACAGATTCGCTTCAGTAATTTGGATCCTGACCAAGTTTATCGTTAAGATCTGGCCTTGGGCCAGATATGTTGTGTGAAAGTCGACTTTCGATTCAGAGTCGCTGTAAGTGACTTCAGCCAAATTCGTCCTGATCATTGCTGTAGATCCGTTAAGCACCGGTTGGAATTCCACGTGAAAATCACCTGCGATTTCCGAATCGGGAACAACATGAATTATAGAATCAGCATGTGAGATTTTCCATCCACTCAAAAGCGGAACGCAAAGACCCAATGTGACTAGGCCTACAGCAAGAAAAAAACCGATTCCTTTGAAACCGCCTATCCAACGCCATAATCTTCTCACATAATTCATATCCACGTTCTGATTACCAATCATTGGTCATCTACGAACTTTTAAACTATATGTACAAAAGCCCCCTCGAAACTCATCCCGGAGGCTCGGAAACACGCACAAAAATAGAGGGAAGCGTTCGCTGTAAGAAGCCCATTCAAACTAACCTGAAACCTTGCGCGGAACCAAGACTCGATGAATCTGGGCGGGCTTTGGGGTCCCGTGGTCATAGCTGTCACGCCGCCACTGTTCACGGGGACTCCGGCTTTTTCGATAGTGACACCTCGCGAGGCATGTTTCATCGAGCCCAGTCCTTCTGAGTGACCTTGAAGCTAGGGGGGAGGAATCTCATCGCGGCTGCGATCGATCCAAGTGAAGAGTAATAGGTCACTACCTACCGATCTTGAGTAGAGGAGCGACACATTGTTGTCCAAAACCGGAGAACGTGTTGACGAGACAGGGACCTATAGGTGTGAAAAATGTGGCCAGTGGTCGTACCATGAGCAGCTTGCCATGTTTCCGCCTTGTCCTCGTTGTGAGCGAAAGACAACCTTTCGTCGAGTGCAACCGAGATTCCCGTCAGAGAAACTTTGGGAAGACCTCCAAGCGACATATGCAAGGTTCGGTAGAATGAAAGGTGGGATGGTCGAAAAGATCAAAGAAAAAGGGATCGGTTTGATCTTTGCTGGGATCGCCGACAGAGAGCTGATGACGCTCGGCAAGGAGAAAGGAACCGACTGCAAAAGGCTCAATCAGTTTGCAATTCATTTATATCCTAAGCTCATGAAGGTTCAATCTAGAAGGGATTTTGAACCTTGCCTTGAAGCAATGCGGCTAGAATTTGAAAGGAAAGGTCTTGATGACCTTTACGACGAGTTTTGCAAAAGAGTCTTGAGAATTTTGGAGGAACGTGCTTGGTCGGATGTTATCAGTGAAGCCGAAGAAAAGAACAAATGGCTGAACCGAGAAACGCAAATTAACTATGGTCAAATAGTCGTAGTCGCAGCCTTTGCTCCTGCATTGGTGATAGGTGCCTTTTTGTTGTGGAATGTTTTTCCGCAGAAAGTCGAACTGGAGAGCGCAAGGACTTTCTTGACAACTCTAGTGACTGCCTGCCTTGCCGTCTTGACCCTTTTTGGCGTACTATTTCGGTCATACAGATCGTCGTTTCGCGAACGCGTGAACGGATTGCAGAAGATACATGAACAGATCTACAATAAGTTGGAGAAACTTGAGGAGAGGTTTGACTCAGCCGTTACAGAGGACGATACCGAGAGACTAGCGGTCGATATGAAGTCATACTTCGAAGCAGAAAACGCCATAGACCACGGGTATGCTGAGATATCCCGCACCAAGCTGAAAGCATTTGTACTAACAGCAATAGTCCTTTTTTCGGTAGTAATGACTATTCTTTGGTCACTTCTAGGCATTGTTAGCCTGGGCGATACGACGTCACAATCCGTATTGATAATCCCCATCATGATGTTTCTTTCAGCAATAGGTCTCGTCTGCTTCTTCATCGCCTCATATGCAGCATAGGCTGCAAGTACTCGATCGATCCGAAGTGAACCGTTTCCATGCGTTTCAATGGCGGTCGCATCTCAGGTCAGAAGATGGTACAGTAGCGCAAGGTTCAGAAGCAGGATCAGCAGCATGATGAGAGCTTAGATCAATCCATTGAAATATCTGCATCAAGGTCTGACGCTGGCTGGCGTGTCATTCACTAGTTAACGAGAATCTTCGACAGTATACAACGCCCAGTCTACAATGGCTGCAGCAGCGCTGACCACTTTCTTCGATCGATCGAATGAAAAGCACCTTGTGGACGGTCGACCGATATTGTTACAATGCAATGTGTGTCAATTTTTGGTATCGTGAACTCAATATAGTGCGTCGATGCGTGCATTTCCAGCTTAATAGGTGCCAAGCTGAGATCAGGTTCGTAACATAATGCTCTTTCGCTTGCCTTCGCGAACCACTCAGGTACTTTTAGCTTAACGTTGATCTGTCTGTAACCATTTAGCGTGTCTGACACTGGATCGTAGTCTAGATTCACCAAGTGGACGATCAATCTGTCATAGTGTGGCTGATAGAACACATTCATTTCGACTCTACTAGAAGCATTAGTTTCCAACGCAGCAGATGTAAGCATGTTTATCTGCCCGGCAATAAGTTCACGAATAGTATCATCCTTGGTCTCCATGTAGTCCCACAGGACTGCCCAGTTAAGCCAACTTACGTAACTCACGTTTTGGTGTTGAAGTATGCTGTCCAGACGACCCAATCGCTCGAAGCCCATCTGGTCGAAAACCGCGTTTCCATCTCCTACCAGGAATATTTTGCCACCGTCGTTCACGTACTGTTTGATCAGGTCGATGGTCGCATCGCTGATACAATTAACGTGTGGGAGAAAGATGACTTCATACTTCTTTAGGTCACTGAGTTGAAGAGAGTTTGGCATGACGGTTCCATCTCCCACAAGCACTATGTCATACAGTATGTGGGCATCACTAAGAAGTTGGCAAGCTGCGTATATCCATGGAGCATAACCTGGGGGAGAAGTCCATAGCAGTGTCTCGTAGGGAAGAAGTAGACCGACGGGATTTGAGGTGACCAGGTTATGGAAAAGATCCTCATGATGGGCCATAAACGATGCATACTTCTTGAACCCTTGAACGGGGCCCGTGCCGGCATAAGCTCCGACAGTTCCAGAGTAATAAGGCAGATTGTACAGGCCTCCGAAAGCCAACGCATCAGCGATCAAGATCTTTACCATTTTTTCTGTCACGCCCGCATAGTCTGTGTCGATGAACATAACGGATTGCTTGGACGCGCTCAGTGCTTTGCCAAGCAGTATGAATGGCGCCGCCGTATAATGGAAAGGCCCAAATCTATTGAGGACCTCGCCGCTCAGCAAACGAGCATATGCGTTGAGACCTGTTCCTATAGATATGAGGTCAACAGATTTCGTTATGGGTATGTCAATGTTCTTAAGTTCAAACTGGTTAGCGCATATCTCTACTGCCCTTCCTTTGGACTTTGCATAGTCTTTCACAGAAGACACAAGCTCGTCAAAGTGAGTGCTGAGCGAAACCAGTTCAAAAACAAAGTATTCATGTCCTAGAGGATGAGTCGAAATCCTTGACCATTCATCCGATTGTATGAGATTGTACGCAGCGAGTCTCTTCCGGTAGTCAAATTCTTCAATATCGGGGATGTCAAACTTGGTCAGAAGTTCACTCTTTGTATATTTGCTATTGAGATATTGCTTAAACTGACTGACGCATTCGTCGCAGTAACATTCTCCCGGCCACCACCAATGGCTCGTTGCTTCATCAAATTCGATGAGATCGATTCCAAAATCCACGGCGAACATGGCGATTTTCAATAAGTGCTGTCTCCATATTTCGTTATTCATACAACCGTGGTAGTAATAATTGTGCACGTTTTCTTGATAGAGGTGCAGAACGTCGCCGCTTGCATGACGTGTTGCCACATCTTGGATGAAAGTTGAAGTGAAATACTCGGGTTCAAGTATGCTGGCACTAATTATGGCTCCCACCTTTATTCCATTCAGATGGCAGCTCTCAACAAATTTACGATACCCTGACCAAATTGCTTTCACCTGAGTGAGATTCCAACCGTATACATAGAATGCTCTATACGCTACGTCGGCGTGCAACTCTCGTAAAATCCGGAGGGCCATGCTATCCGGCTTTCCTCCCGTAAAAACATAGACCGTAGCAAGATTTGGAGTGGCGTCGATCGATCGATCGATTGAATCGGTTGCTTCCATAAGTAAGCTGATCGATCGATCGATCGTCATAGCACCCGCATTCACTGGCATTGCTGCTGCTAACGCAATAGCGACGACCACTATACACGCTGACAGGCTAGATATTCTGACTTTCATTTTTCACTCTGGATTAGTCTTCCAGACCTTATAATACTTCCGGTGACCACGCGTGGCAGTGTTGGGTCCCCGTGGTCGTCACCGTCACGCTGCCGTGCTCATAGGGCCCCGGTTTTTCGATCGACCGATGCTCGCTGCCCTTTCGTGGAGACCGAATGATCAAGAAGACGACTTCAAAAAACGCCGGCGCACACGACCCCTAAACAACAAGACAACGCCAGAAGCAAACCACAAACAAGCCGCCAACAAACTACCCACCAACCCCCCACCGCCAATACCACCAGAAACAACACCCAACACAACCCACACAACACCAACCAAAATCAACAAAAACCCAGCCAACACACCCATATCAAAAGAACGAACCACACAAACACCCCCAAAACCTAACGCCTAAACAAACCCGACAAAACCAAGTAGACACCGAACAACAAAAAGATCAAGGGGAAGAAGAACGGAGCAGCAGGTGCAGTCGACCACACAAACAAACCCATAGCAACAACGAGAACACCCGTAAAGACCCGGCTCAAACGCACTCAAAACACACCAACAACGGTCCGCCGACGCCAACCGCCGAACAACAGGAAGACAACAGCTAAAAACCAAACCAAAGAAAGCGACAAGAAAAACGACTGAGAATAAACGTGAGAACGCAAAGCCAACACAAGACAAACTACACCTAGAGCGAAGAAAGACGGAGGAAGCAACAAGAGAGCCCGCACAAGCCAACCCCTCAGCCAACAAAAATCGTAACTAAACGCGTCTACCTCTTCGGCCACCAGGTTTTCTCGTTCCATCATGGGCACTGGGTGTGACGTCTTCTATTCTTCCGATGCGTACTCCGCTTCTTGCTATTGCTCTTATGGCTGCTTGTGTGCCTGGGCCGGGGGTTTTGGCTCTTCCTCCTCCTGGTGCTCTTACTTTGATGTGGACTGCGTTTACTCCTCTTTCTTTTGCTATTTCCATGGCGTAGCTGGCTGATCTTCCTGCTGCGTATGGTGTTGGTTCTAGTCTTCCTGCGTCTACGAACATGCCTCCTGATCCTCTGCTGTATGTTTGTG
>Ga0315309_1002229_pt1 | contig 11386 bp, 12 predicted proteins | sample TDP4_MG_FD_203080 | JGI IMG/M metagenome (GOLD analysis project Ga0315309, IMG submission 203080) | Freshwater sediment microbial communities from Lake Towuti, South Sulawesi, Indonesia - TDP4 | ecosystem: Environmental > Aquatic > Freshwater > Lake > Sediment | place: Indonesia: South Sulawesi...
TGGCGAAAGGCCCTTCCACTTCCACCTCCATGCCCAGACGCTGGAGCGGATCGTTCTCCGAGGATTCCAGCTTGTAGCCAAGGCCAGAGAGGCGCAGGCCTGCCTGCTCCGTCAGTCGCCGCATCAAACGCGCCGCGTGGGAAAAGCCCTGGCGACGCGACGGGACATGGTTGCGCAGGAACACACTGAGCTGTTTCTCCGTCTCGGGCAATGCGCCCCGAAACCGCTCCAAACCCGCCGTACGCAACTGCAAATCGTGCACCTGCTCACGCACGGCCCCATAACGCGCTTCTTCACCCGCCCGCAGGCTCCGCAGCGGCCGCACCAAGGCGAAATAAAGCACCACGTCCAGGACGACCAGCCCCACGGCCGCGCCCTCCACGATCCGGGTCAAGGCATTGCGGCGACTTCTGCTCATACTACTTATCAAGACCTTCCCGAGGCCGTGCACCCAAATAGCGCGCCAGGCAGACAACGGTCACAGAGCTCTGGATGTCGCTCTCCTGCTCAAAACCGTGGTTGAGAATCGCCACCTCCGCGAAATCGGGCGAGTCCTCCAGGTTGCTCAAAAATGCTTCGATCGCCTCTTCGCTATTGCCGACAACCGCGAAACGCACCACTGGCTCTTTCCCACCCTGGGGCAAGGCCAGCCCAGTCAACCGAACCTCACCTGGCAGCAGCTTGCTTACCTTCTGCGTCAGCTCCGTCAGAGAAAACTGCTTCTGGTCGACGAGGGCGTTCACAAACTGCGCCTGGCGGTACACCTCGCGAGACTGGGGTTGTTCCAGCTCCCGCCGCAACAACATCTCGCGACTGCGCAGCTCGGCTTGCCGCTGCTGCATGTCCAGAACCGAGCGGTGCACGGTGCGATAGTCGCGAAAGTTGCGCCGGGCAAAGAAAGCCAGCAGCCCCATGCCCACCAACGCCACAACGACGGTCGGGATGGCCCAAGCCAACCCATAGCGTTCGTGCGGGCTGGGCGGCGTCGCGAGATTGAGCGTAAGCTTCATGCTTTCTGCCCGGGGTTCAAAACAAGTCCGGCGATCGGCGCGCCAAAATACTCGAAAAGCCTCCGCTCCTCAGCCGAAAGTGCAGCGTCCAGCTCAGCGCGTGGGGGCAATACCTCCACTTCGTGGGAAATGGCGTCGGCCACGGCAGAAACCAACTCCCCCGTTGCCGGCGGGCGCACGCAAAGCCAGGCTTGCTCGAGTTTCGTCTCCAAATGATCCCGCGCGCTGGCCAGGACGCGGGCGGCTTCGGCCGCCACCTCCTTGGCTGGACTCTCGGCCGCCGCCATGTCCAGCTCCCGAGTTCTCCAGAAACAGGGGCGTGCCTTCACCATCAAGACCGCAGTGACCCATTGGGAACAAACGTGCAGGAGAAGACATCCTCCCGCCGCTTCGTCGGGTAACAGAGGCAGCAGAGCAACCGTGGCGGGCAGGGTCAAAGCAGGGCCGCCATTGATGGGCTCGAGCGCCGCCTCGTACTCCGCCAAGACGGAACTTCGGGCCGCCACCGCCAACACCTGAACGTACTTTAGCTCGCGCGAGAGCACCTGATACGAGACCCTAGCCTCCTCCGGGGCAAAGGGAAGCTTATCGCGCATTCTCCACCGGACCAGCGCCTCCGCTTCCCGCACGTCCTCGGGGAGCGTCTCGAACGAGAGGACAGCAACCCGCACTGCTCCATCCGGTACCACAAGGCCGAAGCGCCCCGTGCCGTCTCCGGTGACTGCCGCTACCTCCCGGATCGCGCGGCGCACCTCCTCCAGGTTAGCAACATTGGGGCGGCCGGGATGGGGCTCCAGGGAGTGAGGCTCGAGCTGCTGCACGCCCACGCGACGCACCCGCCGCGCTTGACGTCCGGAACCCTCCAACCGTGTCCCGGCCACGAATCCCGGAGCGATTTCGAAAACCACCGTCGGCAGCGTGAAACGCGCCAGGCCGCGTTCCCGCCCGCCCCGCATTCGCCGCTTCCAGAAGTCCCAGTTCACAGCCTCGCGTGCTCCATTCCGCCGGCTTACTCGACGAATGTAACCTTGTTAATTTCTTTCAGGGTCGTGATTCCCTGCTGCACCTTTTCCAGCGCCGCCTCCCGCAGCGTGACCATCCCTTCCTGCCGGGCTACCTTCCGAATCTCCGCGGTAGGGCGCTTGTCCAGGATAAGCTCGCGGATCCGATCCGAGAGCGCCACGAGTTCACCAATCGCCGTGCGCCCGCGATATCCGGTCTGATTGCAGTGGGGGCAGCCCACCCCCTCGTAGAAATCTATCTTGCTCCAAGCAGCGCGCTCGAGACCGGATTCCTCCAGCAATTCCGGGGGGATTTCCACCCGCCGCTTGCAGGATTCGCAAATGGTCCGCACCAGGCGCTGGGCCAGGATGCAATTGAGCGCCGAGACGAAGTTGTAAGGTTCGACGCCCATGTTCAAAAAGCGGCTCAGCACGTCCACCACGTTGTTGGCGTGGACGGTGGTGAACACCAAGTGCCCGGTCAACGCCGATTGGATGGCGATCTGGGCGGTTTCGTTGTCCCGAATCTCCCCCACCATGATCTTGTCGGGGTCATGACGCAGGATCGAGCGCAGCCCGCGGGCGAAGGTCAGACCCTTCTTCTCATTGACCGGGATTTGCAGGATGCCGCGAATCTGGTATTCCACCGGGTCTTCGATGGTGATGATCTTGTCTTCGTCGCTCTTGATTTCGGAAAGGGCGGCATAAAGCGTGGTGGTCTTGCCGCTGCCCGTCGGACCCGTCACCAGAACCATGCCATAAGGCTCACGGATGAAACGCCGCAGCCGCTTGATCTCGCGCTCGGCAAAGCCCAGCACGTCGAGCCGCAACTGGCGGAACTTTTCGTGCAGTGATTCCTTGTCGAGAATGCGCAATACCGCGTCCTCCCCGTGGATGGAGGGCATAATCGAAACCCGGAAATCAATCGGCCGGCCCCGGTAACGAACCCGAAAGCGGCCGTCCTGCGGGACCCGCCGCTCCGCAATATCGAGTTCGGCCATGACTTTGATACGCGTGATGAGATTCGATTGAAATTCGCGCGCCAGCGGGGCCATCGCCTGCTGAAGCACGCCGTCAATCCGATACTTAACCACCACCGCGTTGTCCCGGCTTTCCACGTGGATGTCACTGGCCCGGCGCTCCAGGCCGGCAAAAATGATGGAGTCCACCAGCCGGATCATGGGGCTGGCCGTGCGCTCTTCCACCAGATGTTCGAGAGAGAGCCCCTCCTCGGCTCCCTCCTCTTCCCGGATCACATCCAGCCGGAATTCCTCCGTCGCCTCCTCCAGCACCCGCTGCGAGGGCTCGGTCTTCTTCAGAAAGTCGCGCACTTGGCTCGCCGCGGCGACGCGGACCAGCAGCCGCCGGTCCAACTTCATTTCCAGCTCGTCCAGCCGCGCCAGGTCGGTGGGGTCACTCACCGCCACCACCAGTTGGTGGTCGCGGACTTCCAGGGGCAGGAATTCGTAACGGACCATCAACTCCAGCGGGATGGAGCGCAGCAGCTCCAGGTCGGGGCGGCAATCGCGCAGGTCAACAAAGCCAAACCGGTAGCGCTCCGCCAAGCGCTGTGCTTGTTCCAGCTCGGTGTGCAGATCCGAACTTGCCTCCACCATTTCTTCTCTCCTGCTGCGCATCGCGGCGGAGCTTGCCCAACCGCGCCGCCGCGCACGCCGAAATCTAGTGCACCTGCGCCGCCATGGAAAACAACGGCAGATAGAACGCAACCAAGACAAAAGCTACGACCACGGCAATGGCCGCAATCATCAGGGGATCAACAAGTGCCACGAGCGTCGAAAGATCAATGTTGACATCCTCTTCGAAAAACTCCGCCAGGCTTTCCAGCATGGAGGGCAGGGCTCCCGTCGTCTCTCCCACCTCCAGCATGTCCAGGGCGATGGCAGGGAAGAAACCAGTCATACGCAAGCTGGCCGTGAGGGAACGTCCCCCAGTGACTTCCACCTGTGCCTGAGCGATCGCCTGGGCCAGCAACGGGCTGCTGACAGACCCCTTGGCAGTTTCCAGGGCCGCGACGATGGGAATTCCTCCCTGCAGCAGTGTGGCCAGGGTGCGGCCAAATTCGGCCACCGAGAATTTCAGGAGTAACTTCCCCGCCACGGGCAGGCGCAATTTGACCTTGTCCCAAGCCACGCGCATCCGCTGGGAACGCCAAGCGCCGCGCCAGAGGAGCAATCCGGCTCCGATGCCCACCAGAACGCCAAGCCCGATGCGCTTGATGCCCAGGGAAAACTCGATCAACAAGCGCGTCAAGAACGGCAACTGAACGTCCAAGTCGGCATACAGCACCGCAAAGCGGGGGACGATAAAGGTGATCACAAAGGCGACGAGCGCCCCCAGAAAGACCAGGAGAAATGCAGGATAGATAAGCGCCGCCAAGAATTTCTTGCGGAAACTCCGCGTCGCCTTCTGGTAGGTCACGTACTGCGCCAGAACCCGGTCGAGGCTGCCGCTGCGTTCGCCCGCGCGCAGGGTGGCCGAGTAGATCCTGGGGAATTGTCCTAGGGCTTCGAAAGCTTCGGAAAGCAGCGCCCCGCCGCGGACCCTCTCGCGCACCTCCTCCACCGCCGCGCGTAATTCCTCCGTCCTCGTCTGGCGGGCCAGCAATTCGAGGGACTTGTGAAGCGGCAGGCCGGATTTGGAAAGCGTCAGGAATTGCTGGTTGAAGATCAGGAAATCGTCAGGGCGGATCTTCCCCCGACGCAGACGCCGCAGCCGGGCCTTCAACATCTCCTTGGGCTTGATGGAGAAGACATAGTAGCCCGCGGCCGCCAGGCGCTGACGGAGCTCTGCCTCGGAGACAGCCTCCTCCGTCTGGCTGATGACCCGCCCCGCTTCGGTCCCGAGTTTGCAGATATATTCAGCCATCTTAAGTCGAAAGTTGAAGGTCGAGAGTCGAGAGCCAGAGCTCGCCCGGCACCGTCCGGCTTCTTTTCAACGTTCGACTTTCGACTCTCAACCGCCCCCGTTACCAACTGCTATACGGTGTCCCGTCGAGCGACACCTCATCGGAACCGCTATGAACATCCACGATGCCCGGCACGGCTTGGCTGGGGCCCACGGGGACATCCTCGATATCCACCTGCCAGGTTTGGTTTGACCGCGTGAAAGGGTCCTCCGGCACGCCGCCGCGCAAATAGCCGGCTTCCACCAGTTCGTCCAGCGACTGGGGCGGTCGCTGCTTGTCGAGCGTGAACTGGTCAATGAGGGAGCGCAGGGTGTACAGGTCGTCGCGCAGCACCGCCTCCCGCGCCCGCACCGTGGCGAGGTGGTAAGTCGGGACCGCGAAGGAGGCCAGGATCAGAATCAGCGTCAGGACTATCATCAGTTCGAGAAGGGTGAACCCTGCCGCGCTGTGTCTCAGCCAGTTTCTCTGTGCCGCCGCGTCCGTAGTCCGTGGCCCGTAGTCCGTGGTCAGTTGCAGCGGACAGCGCACCACGGACAACGGACAAAGTCCCTTGTCAACAACCTCAGACCAACGGGAAAGCAGACTACCAATCCGCATAGCGAGTTCCGTCCAGCGCTGTGCCCTGGCTTTTGGTGTAAACGTCGAACACGTTTCCCCCGCCCCAGCTTCGAGAATCAGGCTCATCCTGCATGGCTCGCAATCCCCAGTCTGCCTGGTCGGTCATGGGGTCCACAGGGATCCGGCGCAGGAACTTGTACTTGGCCGTGGCCGCCCCTTTGAGCGGGACACCCGTCACCAGAGTCTCCAGGTCGGGGGGATAGCCGAAGCTGTCGGCCTTGGTAGGGATCATGCCGCGGTCGGCGAAGTCCTTATACCGATCGATCGCCTGGCGCATGTCGCGCAGCGCCCGGCGCAATTCCACCTCGTGGGCACGCTGCACCTGCACGCGCGCAACGGGCAGGGCGACGCTGGTAAGAATCAACAGGATCGTGATGGCCGCGATGAGTTCCACAAGGGTAAACCCGCGGCCTGAACTGCGTTGCTCGGTAGTCCTCGTAATCCTAAGTCTCATTGCGGCGGGCCAGGTTGCTCCGGAGCCGCCTCGGGTTGCTGCGGGGTGAGTTCCGGCCCCGGCGGGGTTGGCACCGGCGGTCCTGCCGCGCCGCCACCCACCGGGACTTCTTTGCCACTCTCAGCCACACGCTCCGGCAACCGGATCACCCGTGGGGTCAGCATGACCAACACTTCCGTCTCAATTCGCTCACGGTGCTGGCTCGAGAACAGATACCCCAGGATCGGGATTTGACTCAGGCCGGGCAAGCCCGAGACCGACTGGGTCTCCTTGGTCTCGATCAACCCTCCCAGCAGATTCACCTCGCCCTCTTTCAGCCGAATGTCATGCTCGATCTTCCGCTGGTTGAAAGTGGGTTGGGAGAACCCGCCGACAGACCTGTCCGCACCAAGTGACGAGATCTCGATACTGGCGTGCAGGTTGACTTCCCCGTTCGGCATCAGGCGGGGCGTCAGGTCCAGGTTCACACCCACGTCCTGGTATTGGAACTGCGTGCTCGCCAGCAGGCCGAGGCCCGCACCCGTCCCCGTGGTGACCCCCATCGAGGGCAGGAAGCTGCCCGTAGCGTACGGGATGCGGCTGCCAATCCTCAGCTTCGCTGTCTGGCCGTCGGTCACACGCACCTGGGGATTCTGAAGAATGCGCGTGTGCGAATCACTAAGGAGGGCATTAGCCACTGCACCCGGCAACACAATACTGAAATCCGCCGTGCTGATCCGGCCCAGCCGGTTCAAAGGCAAATAAGGAATGATTGTGCTGTCGACGGTGGTTGCAGTCCGAGGATTAAACCCCAGCCCCGCAACGGCCGTCGAGGGCAAAGGTGAAGTCGCCAGCTGGGTCAAGCCCAGGTCCCTGACGCGGCTGCGGTCGGCTTCCACCACGGCCACCTCCACCAAGATCTCAGCTTTGTTCTGGTCCAAATCGCGGATCATTTTCTCCGCCGCCGCCACCTTAGCCGGCGTGTCGCGGATGATAATGGCGTTGGAATCGGGGTTGTCGACAATCCTCTGCAAACCAAGCACTTGCTTCAGGGCCGTGGTGATCGCCGCCCGGTCCGCAGGCGCCAACGGACTCGAAAGATAGATGGTCTTCAGGACCTCTTCCTCGTAATCTCTCCGGTTCGTCGGCGTGTCGGGGACCACCAGAATCGTGTTGGGGGTCACCGCCCGCCAAAAAGTCTTCGTCTGGTAGGAGACCACGCGCAGAGCGTCCTCGATTTTCACGTTGGTGAGATCAATGGACAGCGGACGGGGCTGGAAGTCCGACGTGAAGGCAACGTTCAGATCAGCCAGCTTGGCCATGGTTTCATAGACCTTGCGGCTATCCGCTGATATGCGGAAGTGCGCTAACGGCTCAGTGGGCCAAGGCTTTAGCTGGACACCCGGCGGACCTGCTGCCTGCTCCCGCGCTCTCAGGGCCTGCTGGATTGACTCCTCACGGACCCGCTTGGCTGCGGCCTGCTGCGCGAGGAGTCGGCCCAACTCCTGGGCTGCTGCCTCGTTAGTGGGGTCAATGCTTACTGCTTTCTGGAACTCGCCCGCGGCCTCGTCTGCGCGCCCCGTTGCCACAAGGCGGCGCCCCTGCTTGAGGTGAAAAAGAGACCCCTGGGTGCGCGCAAGCTTTTCATGGATTAGGTACTTAGCATTCTCGGGCTCGGCCTGAAGGGCCTTCTCGTACTTGACGAGCGCGGTGTCCCAGTCCTTACGAAGTTCGGCCTTACGGCCTTCGCGGAATAGGCTGCTTCCCCCCCCGCATCCGAAGCCTAGGAGAAGCGCCGCGCCGACCCCCCAAACAGGGACTCCTCTGCACACCATTCCCTCCCCCGACATCCCTCGCTGTATCGGTAAGATGCATTATCACCCAGTCCCATGCCCTAAGGCAAGGCAAACCAGATACGGCAGCGCTAACTAAGGACGCGGGGGGCGGCTGAGTGCCCAGAAGACTCACCAAACGGAGCAGGCCGTTCCCACTCTCGGTCCTGGGCAACAAACATGGTCACGAGGCTGCCGCCTTCTCAGCGGCTAATTGCTTTTCGAAAAAGTCGGTGATGCGATCCTGGTTGTAGAGGGAGATCTCCGTGAAGGCTACACCTGTTCCCTGATCGCTGATGCTGTACACAATCTCACCTTTGCAGTTGATAGGAGGCAAGCCGTTACCCAATTGGAACGACAGCTTGATCGCCGAACTATGGTGGGGAGGCAAGGGCGGAAAGATGAGGCATCCCCCTCGACTGACCTGGCGAATACCGGCTTGGATACACTTCGAGTCTAGATAGACGGTCACTTCCAGGTTGCACTGGTAGCGGGGAAACCTCCGCCGTTGCCCCGGCGCGTCGCTCATACCCGCGTATCATACAAGACGAATCGGGATTGTCAACCCGCTCTCAAAAGGAGAAACTAGCCAGCAAAAGCGCGCTCGATGGTAAAATGCGCGGGCGAATCTGGGCACAAGGAGGCGGCGATGGCAAAGGTGCTGCGGTGCAGGGACCTGGGCATGAAGTGTTCCCGCGAGCTTCGCGCGGAGACTGAAGAGGAACTCCTCAAACTGGCAGCCGAACATGCAGAGAAGGATCATGGCATCCACGCTACCAGCATCCCTCCTGCCATCATGGCCATGGTGAAGGCTGCAATCAAGGACAAGTAACCGCAGGAATCGCCCGCGAGCTTCCCCGGAGGAGTCAACCCACGCGGCGGTCCGCACAGGGCGACAGGCAACGCCGGGGAGCGTGACAGCGAAGGAAGCTGGCGTTGCCAGGGCCGTTACACTCTAGGCAGCGAGCTTCACGTCCTCAGGATGCAGACCCAAGGTAAGGTCTTCCAGACCGCGCGATGGAAATGCGCTAGAATAGCGCCCCAGCAAATGCCTACGCCTGCGTCTTGGTGCAGGTTTACAGGGCCGGAAGCGGAGGGTGTCCTGGACACCCGCGGCGTGAAACAGGGCAAGCCGGGGAGGCCGGTCTGTCATCCTCACGCTTGAAACCGTGGCTCACGCGGCTGGCGCCAATCTATCCCGGCGAGGGGAGGATTGTCGCCCCCTGCCTGGCCGTCAATTTCCTCGTGGTCGCCGGCATCATGTAGGGCGTAACGCCCGTGACTCGCTTTTCCTTAACAACTTCGGCGTTCAGTTTCACCGCCCTGGTCTTGGGAAGCATCGTTCACCGGAGCTGTAGCGCCGCCAAATCCGCGCTACCGAAAGACAAGGCTTCTCTCCCTCCGCCCAGGAAAGCCTCTGAATGGGACAAATTCAAAGAAGGCACGCTCCAACTTCGACAGGAACCGCTCCTGCGCAATATGGCGCTGGTGACCTTCCTGCTGTGGACGGTATTCACGGTTGTGGACTTCAGCTTCAACAAAGTGATGAAGGACACCTATCCAGACAAGAATGTGCTCATAGCCTTCCTGGGCGGCTTTCGCGGCATTGCCGGATTTCTCTGTCTGGTGATTCAGGTTTTCCTGACCTCAACACTTATCTCGCGCTTGGGGGTGGGAACGACGATTGCTTTCCATCCCTTCTACCTGACGCTCTCAACGCTGTGGATGACCTTGAGCTTCGGTTACACCTCCGTGTACGCGGCGAAACTGGGCGGCCACGTCTTGCTCTACACCTTCCAGGATTCATCCTTCCAGCTCCTCTACAGTCCGGTGCCACTGGAGCGGCGCGCCCGGATTCGAGGCTTTATTGACGGCTACATCAAACCCCTGTCGATGGCTGCGGCCGGCGTTCTACTCTTGCTGGGCACGCGTTATTTGCAGCTTCGGCAGATTGCGATGATTGGCCTGGTGTTGGCTTTCGCGTGGCTGGCAGTTTCGCTGACCACCAAGAAGGGGTATATCCGCGCGCTGCTCCAGAATCTCCAGGCAGATAGCCCCGCCCTGCGGCAGGCCGCCGCCACCGCCCTGGCCAAACTACAAGACCCCTCGAGCTTCCGACCCCGCGCTGCGCCACGCCGCGGAGAAGGTCTTAGCGCCGGCCGCGCACACCTCCTCTGACGCGCAACCTTCCCTCGAAAGGAGTGGACCGATGCTCCTGACGGTTGAGAAAGCCCTCTTCCTGAAATCCGCGCCGCTCTTCGCCGGCCTGGAAGGCGAAGATCTCGCCGCCTTGGCCGACATCGCGTTGCAGCACGCGTACGAGCCTGGGGAAATCATCTTCGAAGAGAATCAGCCTCCCCACCACCTCTATGTCATCGTGGAGGGCAAGGTCGAGGTGTTTCGACGGGTCGGCTCGATGGAACGCACCCTGGCATACTTGGGCGAGAAAGACTGCTTCGGAGAAATGGCCATCCTTGACGATCAGCCTCGCTCGGCCTCCGTACGCGCGGTGGATCCGACCAACGTCGTGAAAATAGACCGCGATAGCTTCCGTGAACTGATTCTGGAGCGCCCCCACATTGCCTTCGCCATCTTCAAGATCCTCAGCGGCCGTCTCCGCCACCAGAACCTGGAGGCCGATCACCTGCCCGCAGTCTACAGCGGCGGCCAGTACGCTTGAATTGTTGATTGATGATTGAAGATTGACGATTGAAAAGCGTCGCCTGGCAAGCGCCAATCGACAGTCGAGAATCATTCCTTGCAGCGGTCGCAATAGCCGCCCGCTTCCAGCCGCGCCACGCGGATGCGGAAACGCCGTTCGCGCTCGATCTGGCCCTTCAATTTCTCGAACAGCGAGCTTTCAAATTCCTCGATGCGCCCGCACTTCAGACAGGCAAGATGAATGTGGTCGCGGGTAGTCCGCGCCTCGTAGTAGTGCTTGCCGCCCTGGAGATGAAGCAGATCCAGTTCATCCACCAAGCCGTGCTCCTTCAGGAGGGCCAAGGTACGGTACACCGTTACCTTGTTCAGGGTGTGGTCCCGGGCCCGCGCCCACCGCCAAAGTTGGAGAACGTCCATGTGGCGGTCCGCGCTCTGAATGATCCCGACCAGAAGCCGGCGCTGGCGCGTCATCCGCACCCCGCGCGAGATCAGCTCCTGTTCGAGCGCGTGTCGGAAGCCCCGTGCTCTCACCGCAATAATCCCTCACCCACTGCGTCTTGCGGGCCCTTAGCTGCACATAGTCTCTCTTTGGCAGCGCGCACTGTCAACTGGTTTGCGCCGCGGAGCCGCTTCCCTTCCCTGCTGTGTGGTTTCGATCTCGTGTGCACGGCGCAACGTGCGTTCTTACTCACGACGCAGCTTCTAACGGGCGGATCTCGTGGCAGACACGCCAGGAGCCGGCAATTGCCGAGCCGCGTCGTCAAGCACCAGCACCCAGTCACCCTCACCGGGAGGCGTGAACCCTCTCGACCCGCGCGTCGGAAACGCGCCGATGGCAGTGGCCCTTCCGGCACGAGGGTCCAACCACCAAGCCTTGGCTTGGCTGCCGGATATCTTCGCCATAT
>Ga0315309_1002230_pt1 | contig 11385 bp, 10 predicted proteins | sample TDP4_MG_FD_203080 | JGI IMG/M metagenome (GOLD analysis project Ga0315309, IMG submission 203080) | Freshwater sediment microbial communities from Lake Towuti, South Sulawesi, Indonesia - TDP4 | ecosystem: Environmental > Aquatic > Freshwater > Lake > Sediment | place: Indonesia: South Sulawesi...
ATCTATGTAACGCAAGAATTTGAGGCAATAGTTGCGTAGACGCTAAAGCAGTGGGCCCTATGGATGACGCAGAAGAAAGGAATCTCCTGATCACCGGTGGAGCGGGCTTCATTGGAAGCCATCTGGTTGATCAACTGATGTGGAAGGGCTTTAAGGTCGCCGTTCTGGACAACATGTCCACAGGAGCCTTAGCAAACATAAGCCAGCACATTGGAATGAAAGACTTTAGGCTCGTAAGGGGAGATGTGCGTAATGCTCGGAAGCTGCGTGAAGAGGTAAAGCGCTCAAAAACAGTCTTTCATCTAGCCGCACTCGCAGACATCCAGAGATCTGTCAAGGATCCTCTGCTCACAAATGAGATTAACTTGCTTGGAACCCTTAACCTTCTTGAATCCTGCAGAAGCGCTGACATCGACCTCTTGGTCTACGCATCATCCTGCGCCGTCTACGGCGACGCTGGAGAAGGAAAGATATGTGAACGCGTTCCTCCAAGGCCGATCTCCCCCTACGCTGCGTCGAAGCTTGCAGCTGAGAACTACTGTCTTGCCTTTCACCGGACCTATGGACTACCTGTAGTCTGCTTAAGGTTCTTCAACATCTACGGGCCTAGGCAAAGGGCGGGCCCCTACGCCGGAGTAGTTACCAAGTTCGCGCAGAGACTTCTGCGTAATCAGCCTCCAATCATCTATGGTGATGGCAAGCAGTCACGAGATTTCGTAAGCGTCAAGGACGCAATGAATGCCTGTGAACTCTCGCTTGAGCGAAGGAAGGCCATAGGTCAGACTATCAACATTGGAAGTGGAAGATCAACCACGATCAACGACCTTGCCAGATTGCTCATCAATTTGACGCACAGGACCCACATGAAGCCGATCTATAGGCCGGCGCGTGAAGGTGAAGTAAGACATAGTTTGGCGGACATAGGCCTCGGACGGAAAGCCCTAGGCTATAGGCCGACTGTGTCTCTTAGGAGGGGCCTTCTGGAATATCTCGAATGGACCGCAAGGCAACACCATTCACCATTACATCGACGAGGAAGGATTGGATGAAAGTCGCAAACTCAGTCCTTGATGTCATAGGCTCCACGCCCATGGTCAGATTGAATCGGATTACTGCCGGCCTCGATCGAGAGATCTTGGTCAAGCTGGAATTTCTCAACCCAGGTGGTAGCTTGAAGGATCGAATTGCTCGCTATATCGTTGAGGAAGCCGAGCGGTCGGGCCACTTGACTAGGGGATCGGTAATAGCTGAGGCGACCACAGGCAACACTGGAATAGCATTTGCAATGGTCGCAGCTGTGAAGGGATACAGGATGATCGTTGTGATGCCCGAAGGGATGAGCGAGGAGAGGAAGAAGACGATCCGAGCATACGGAGCCGAGTTGATCTTCACACCTGGCAGTGAGAGCGATGTCGACATTTGTCTTAGGAAATTGGACGAGTTGAAGAGGACCATTCCGAAGGTCTGGACCCCAGCGCAATTCTCAAACCTAGATAATGTTCGTGCGCATGAGGAGACGACTGGTAAAGAGATCCTCGATCAGACTGGAGGTAGACTTGATGCCTTTGTGGCGGGTGTTGGGACAGGGGGAACACTAACCGGGGTCGCTAGAGCGATCAGGAAGAAGATTCCAAGAGTCAAGGTTGTTGCGGTGGAGCCCGCCGAGTGCCCTATACTCTCAGGTGGAAAGAAGGGAAGTCACAGGATTGAGGGTATAGGGGACGGCTTCATTCCTGAAATCCTGAATATGGGATTAGTCGATGACGTGATCCGTGTATCAGATGTGGACGCAATAAAGATGGCTAGGAGGCTTGCTCTTGAGGAAGGAATATTCGCCGGAATCTCCTCCGGCGCAAACGTGAAAGCTGCGCTAGATTTAGCGAGAATCCTGCCTAGGGATAGTCGGATTGTAACCATGGCCCCTGATACGGGAATGAGATACCTCAGTACAGACCTTTGTACACCCGATCAGCGCACAGGTCACAGCCCCTGACTGTCCGGTGGCGAAACTTTAGAGCTGAACTTGCCCAGAGGCCTTAGCGGGCGAAAGAATTGTCATGTAAGGCCCGAATTCCTCTCGAGCCGCCCGCCACAAGAGACAAAGTATCAGGTGGCGATCTCCTTTGCATTGGATAGGCGACAGCGAACTCAGTAAGGCTCAGAGATAATGGGTAACTGGTCTTCAATTCCGAGGAGGAGCGAGTGACATTCGAATCTCAATTATGGTCGGCCCATCAGAGTGCAGAGCATCCCTTAAGGCAGGCCCTATCTGATCCACTGTTTCTGCTCTGGATCCTTTGGCACCGAACGATTCCGCTAGCTTCACGAAGTCAGGGTTTCTCAGATCAACCCCTATATGTCTCTGCTTGAAGCGCTCACGTTGAATATGTCTCAGAATTCCGAAGCCACCATTGTTATGGAGGATGATAGGTATGTTCGCATTGTTCTCCACGGCTGTAGCCAGATCTTGGCACGTGAGCATGAACCCTCCGTCTCCACACACAGCAACGACTTGCCTTTGAGGGAAAGCAATCTTCGAGGCGATCGCAGCTGGAAAGGCATAGCCCATCGCCGCATATCCGAAGGGATACAGAAAGGTACGTGGCTCATAGACTGGAAAGATCCTCTGCATCCAGTAGGAGAGAATTGTCGTGTCTGCTGCTACGATAGCGTCTCGCTCAAGAGCACTCCGGATGTCCATCACTGCCCCTATCTCCGTTGGATAGGAGTTCTTCAAATCCCTCCAGGCCGAAGCCTTGAGTTCTTCCACCGTTCTCACCCAATCAGACCTGTCAACCTTGCCATAGCGACTCGACTCTTAATGAGCAATAGTTCTCGTCGCAGAGGGATAAATAGAGCATTGACGAGAATTGGACATGGCATGGTGATATGATTGCGAATACTGGTGCTGGGAGCAGGGATGCAAGGATCTGCAGCCATCAGAGACATGGCTAAGAGCAATGAGGTGAGAGAGATCGTTGCTGCCGATCTAGATATTCGCAGAATTCAAGCAGTTATCACCGATTTGGAGACCTCGAAGGTCAAGGCTGAGCAGGTCGACGCAGCAAACCACGAAGACCTAGTCGAACTCATGAAGAAAGGGTTCGACGTAGTCGCATGTCTACTTCCTGCAAGGCTCAACTTTCCAGTTGCGAAGGCGGCTGTGGAGGCCAAAGTAAGCATGGTCGACGTGTCTTACCCGGGAGAAATCGTCAAACTCGGTGATGATGCAAGAACAGCTGGAGTCGCGATTCTTCCTGGCTGCGGCCTTGACCCGGGCATAGATCTCGTCCTTTACGGCTATGGTTGCTCAAAACTAGACAAGGTATACGAGATTCACTCCTATTGCGGCGGGATCCCGCAGAAGAAATACGCCGACGGCCCACTGAAGTACAAGATCTCGTGGAGCTGGGAGGGTGTCCTCGATTCCTACACAAGAAATGCAAGGATCATAAGAAATGGCCACGTCGTTGAAATCCAGAACATCTTTGAGGAATACGTAAAGACAATGCGACTGCCGGAACCGGTTGGCGAAGTCGAATGCTTCCTAAATGGAGATGCAACCACGTACAAGGAGACACTCGGACTGAAGTATGTAAAGGAAATGATGAGGTGGACTGTTCGCTGGCCAGGCCACTGCGAACTGTGGAGCAAACTACTAAGAATGGAACTATTGAGTGACCAACCACTTCAGGTGGCGGATAGAGTCTACGTGACTCCCCGTCAGTTCATGGTCAGACATTTGGCTCCTAAGCTAAGGTACAAGCAAGGCGAAGGGGACTTGGTCGTCCTTCGAGTAGAATTTGCCGGAGAGAAAGACGGTGCCCCGACAAGAATCGTATTTGACCTTGTCGATCTCTTCGACCCGGAGACCGGAGTGTCGGCAATGGCGCGTACAACAGGCTATACTTGTTCAATCGTGTCTCAAATGGTCGGTTCGGGGCAGATCAAAGAGAAGGGTGTCTTAGCCCCGGAGAAGCATATTCCATTCCAATCCTTTTTCCGTGAGCTAGAAAGAAGAGGCATCCTGATCACTGAGACAACCGCTACAAAGCAAACTCTGCGCTAGACTACGCAATACGTGACCATTCGCCCAATCCGCAGAGTGCTCAAGCTAGCCCGGAAGCAGTATGTCGTGAGGCTTTGCCTCCTCCACACCAGCAGCACTCATCACAGCGAACTGTGCCTTCTCCCATAGTTCAGATATGTTTCTGGCACCTGCGTATCCCATCGAGGCCTTCAAGCCATCAACAAGCTCTTGTACAACTGTGCCCAAGTCGCCCTTGTAGGGAACCCAGCCTTCGACACCCTCGGAGATTCCCTTGGAAGGCATGCTGTACCGATCCATGGAGTACCGCTTGGCCATTGCGGATGGGCTCCCCATACCTCTGTATTGCTTGTAGTATCTTCCGCCTATCGCGACTAGGTTGCCTGGAGCCTCCTTGCAACGTGCAAAGAGATTCCCCATCATAACAGCAGAAGCGCCGGCCGCTAGTGCGACCGCAATGTCACCTGGACTCCTTATCCCACCATCAGCGACTATTGGAACGTTAGAGCCATATTCTCTCAGCTTATCAGAAACCTGTGCAGTAGCGAACAGTGTTGGAGAACCTGCCTTCGCCACCTCAGATGTTGTACATATCGATCCCGAGCCGATTCCGACTCTTATTCCCGCTACACCATCCAGTCGAGTAAGAACATCCTCAGCCGCCTTGTCGGTTCCGATGTTTCCAACCACAACATCGGCTTCAACCTCATCGAGAATCTGCTTCGTGGATCTGAAGACATTCGCGTTATGAAAATGAGAAACATCTATTACTATGACGTCGACGTGTTGGCTGAGTCTCTTCGCCCTCTCCAAGTCGAATGGCGAGGTAGCAGCGCCGCACAGTAGCTTCCCCTCTTCGTCTCTTGCCGCATTGGGGAAGCGCCCTCTGAGCATAATGTCCCGGAATGTGATCAACCCTTTCAGCGCACCTCTGTCGTCCACGATAGGTAGTTTCTCAATCCTGTTCGCATGCAGGATCTCCTTGGCCCTTTCCAGAGTCGTGCCCTCCTCAGCGGTGATGAGTTTCTTGGTCATGACTTCGCGAACTTTCAGCGTCCGATCGGCGAACCGGACATCCCTTCCGGTGACAAGCCCTATGAGTTTTCCTTCCTCGATGACGGGTAGACCGGAAATCTGGTGTTTCTGCATCAGGTCGATCGCGTCTCCGATCGTCTGGTTGGGGGCGAGCGTGATTACGTCTCGAATGACCAAGGATTCAGCACGTTTAACCTGTGCAGCCATCTTCAACTGGTCGTCGATCGAGCAATTTCTGTGAAGTATTCCGAGACCTCCGAGTCTAGCTAACGCGATTGCCATCTCCGCCTCAGTAACCGTATCCATTGGTGAAGAGACGAACGGGAGATTCAGTCTGTGGTTCACCGTTACACGGGTCGTAAGGTCTATCTCTCTTGGCTCAACCTCGACCCAGTTGGGAACCAGTATCACGTCGCGAAACGTGACTGCGAAGCTTGCGTCTTTCAACTTCTTGCCGAATCTTCCTTCCACGAGTCCTGCACCTACTCAAACTCTATAGTTGCGGGTGGCTTGGGAGTCACGTCATAATACGCCCGTGAGACCTGAGGGCATTTCTCAAGGATGGTTTGGGAGGTCTCCATTAGCAGACTTGGATCCAGCTCGCTGACATCCGCCGTCATGAAATCCTTTGTTTGAACAGCTCTTATCGCGACAATGTAAGGTGCTCTGCTCAAGGATCTTGCAGTCTCCACGAGGACGTGGCAAATTCCTGGTAGCCGCTTGACAACAATGTCTTGTGCCCGAACCGCCTCTTTAATTGGCGGAACTACCAACCCGCCTTTGCCGGTTAGGGAAAAAGCCAGAACCTTACCGTACCTTCTGGCGCCGCCTTCCATCCCCGTCGCCCTATTCACGAGAAGGCCAACACTAACCCTATCCGCATAACTACCAAGAGGCCCCCTCAACTCCATCTCGGCCTTCTTGGTCATCCTGTCCTTTCGGATTCTTCTGTCTAGGATCGCTGTGAAGCATTGGTCACAGCCCTTTGAGTCGAGATGTCTTCTCACGATTAGATCGGCCTTCCTCAGTGCCTCGAGCTTCTTCTCAGATATGGCTCCTACTACTCTCACTGAAAGGCCAGGGCCGGGGAAAGGTTGTCGTTGAAGCAGCTCTTCATGGATCCCGATGGCCTTGGCGACTTCCCTTACTTGGAACTTGTACAGCTCCACCAGCGGCTCAAGAACTCTGAAACCATACCTCCTCTCGGGATCTATTCCAATCTGCGACAGAACGTTATGCTGTGTCTTGATGCCCCCACGCGTTTCGATCCAGTCAGGGGCTATGGTTCCTTGCACAAGAAAACTGCATCCTCTTCTTCGGGCCTCTTCGGATAGCACTTGGTAGAAGGTTGCTCTGAAAAGCCTGCGCTTTCTCTCAGCGTCTGATATTCCCCTCATACGAGTTAGGAATCTCTTTCGGGCATCAACCATCTCAACATTGAGGGGGAGAGGAAGTGAGGATAGAGTCTCAATAGTGTTCTCAGGTTCGTTCATGCGCATGAAACCTGTGTCGATGAAAACAGAGAAGACATTTGGTCCGACCGCTTTTCGGACGAGAGTTGTTGCTGTGGTGCTATCGACTCCACCGGAAACTGCCGCGAGAACCTTCCCGCTTCCAATGGTTTTCCTGAGTTCCTGAACTTGACTCTCAACAAAACTCTGAGCGTTGAACTCAGCCATTCGAAGCCACTTACAACCTAGGGCAGCCCCTTGGTCATAAAAGACCTCTCGACACGAACGAAGCAACGCCTTCCGCAATACAATTGACCTGCAGTCGACTCGATCAGGTCAATTCCTTGCCTTCTTCCATTGGTGCAGGGCGAAGATGCCAAACAGCGGGAGGAGCAAGATGAACCATAGAAGCGAGAGCAGATCTATGCCGAACATGTAGACGTATGCGATGATAACGAGGATTGAGCCAACTTCGATTGCAAGACAGAACCGGTTGGAAACGTAGTCTTTGAAGTTGTATGGAAAGATGGCAATGCCGTACGTCTTCTTGCTCAAAGGGCATAGCCAAGGGCGGCCTCGCATGTCAGTTGAGTCCGTGAGGAGATGTAGTAAGCCTCCAGCGAGCAATGACGCGGACCATATGACATTAAAAATGAGCAAGAACGACGCGCTTGCGAGAGGTAACCAAACAGAATGGAACACACTTCCACAATGATAGTTCTCATTCTTGAATCGAAGGGCAGGCAAGAGCGCGTCGATGCCTGAGATGGATGCGCCTACCAGCAGAAAGAGGAGGCTGAGATTCGGGAACAGCAGCTTTACGATGAACATCATAGCCAGATGCGCGACCAGCAACTGCGTCGCCCTCTCAGCCCTAGTCCCTCACGACCGACTGTGCTCTGGATCTTCGAGAACCATGGAATAGCTTTTTAAGGAATTGTGAAACTATCTCTCGCTCAGTGGTTGAAGTGACAGGTGAATCCGTTCCAGCTCAACGGAACAGTTGAATGGCTGCGCGGCACATCTTCGGCCACTATTCTCAGGAGAAATTCTCGCAATGACGGTGGAAAGAGGAGTAACTGTAAAGAAGAGTGAAAACTTCTCAGAGTGGTTCACACAGGTTATTACGAAGGCAGGGCTTTGCGACTATGCCGGAATCAAAGGCTTCATAGTCTTCATGCCCTACTCGTATGAGATCTGGGAAAACATCAAGGAATTCCTAGACGAGAGGTTGAAAGCTATCGGGCATAGAAACGCTTACTTCCCGGCCTTGATCCCGGAGAGCTATCTCAAGAAGGAAGCCGAACACTTCTCCGGGTTTGTGCCAGAAGTGTTCTGGGTTACTCAGACTGGAGATACTGAACTTGGCGAAAGGCTTGCGATGAGACCCACTTCAGAAACTATTGTCTGCGACTCATATTCGAAATGGATAAAGAGTTGGAGAGATCTCCCCGTTTTGATAAATCTGTGGAATTCAGTATTCAGAGCCGACATAAAGGGAACCAAGCCCTTCATACGGACCTCTGAGTTTCTGTGGCAGGAGGGGCACACGGCCCATGCAACGGCCGAGGAGGCCGAGAGGGAAGTTCACAGCATCCTAGAGATTTATAGACAGCTTGTAGAGGAGCAGCTCGCGGTTCCAGTTCTATTGGGCGCCAAGACGGAAGCTGAGAGATTCGTCGGGGCAGACTATACTTTGACAATGGAGGCGATGATGCCGGACGGAAAGGCGTTGCAGATGGGTACCTCACACTTCCTAGGCCAAAACTTCTCCAAACCTTTCGAGATCAAGTACCTTGGAAAGGATGAGAAAGACCACTATGTCTGGCAGACCAGTTGGGGCGTGACCACTCGAATGATAGGCGCAGTTGTTATGGTGCATGGTGACGACAAGGGCCTTGTGCTTCCTCCGCGGATAGCCCCGATCCAAGCCGTCATTGTGCCAATATACTACAAGGATGAGGATCGAGAGAAGGTACTCGGCAAAGCGAATGAGATAGCGAAGCTTCTTCGAGAGAATGGAATTGCGATCTACTTGGACGACAGAACGGAGTATACGCCTGGCTGGAAGTTCAACGAGTGGGAGATGAAAGGTGTCCCGACAAGGATCGAGATAGGCCCCAAGGACCTTGCGGTGGGTCAAGTGATCATCTCAAGAAGAGACACTGGAGAGAAGTCTAAGGTTAAGGTGTCCGCCTTGCTGCAAGGTATCACTAAGATACTGGAGTCTATTCATACCAGCCTGTACGCGAAGGCGAAGCGGCAGCTGGAGCAGAACATCAGAACTGCAAGGTCATATGGAGAGTTCAGGCAAATTCTGGAAACTATGGGTGGCTTCGTGAGAGCCTGTTGGTGTGGACTGCCTGAATGCGAAGCAAAGATCAAGCAGGAGACGGGTGCGACTATTAGAACTGTTCCTCTCAAGAAGGAACAAGTCTTCGACGACTGCATCTTGTGTGGAAAGAATGCGAAGGATGTTGTGTACTTCGCTAGGGCTTACTGACTTTTCTACTCTAAGGCTCGCACACCTGACAGGACTGTGTTTGCTCTCTCCATAAGCCTGCTCCGATCTCGAATGAAGCACGGTCCCGACGTTTCTACCTTGATAGAAGCGGCTGCCGAACCAATGGAGGCGGACCATGTTGGGTCCTTTGACAAAGCATACTCTCTGAGAAAGGCTCCGCTGAAAGCGTCTCCTGCACCAGTAGGATCGACGGTTCTCTCTGGCTTGAAGGCAGGAACATGAAAGAGGCCTCCGTCGCATAGAAGGTTAGATCCATGACTGCTTCTCGTAAGGATGCAGACTGACGGCCCAAGACGCCTTAGCTTCTTCAAGGCATTCCTAGAACTTATCTCTCCCACCATCATTCTCAGCTCATCGTATGATCCTCTGAGCACGTCTACTTTTCTCAGAAGCGTCCGGTCAAGCCAAGGCTTGCCAAGCACCTTGCCATCTCGTGCAACTCTCCTAAGATATCCTTGCGGGTCAAGAGATGTTACTGCAGATCGACTGGCAAGCGACTTAGCAACTGCCTCAGGAACCTCGTCAATGACGGGCCCTATGTGTAGGCTACGAATCCGCAAATCTTCAGGCACATCAGATTGATCAATATTCTCGCATTTGTTTACTAGTCTGAGCGTTCGTCTTTGCTTCCAGTATCTGATTTCGAATCTTGTCGTCCGAGTTGATCTCACCTTCAAGAATCTAGTTCCGACTCCCATCTGATGTAGCCATTTCCTTCGGCTTCTTCCGAAGTCTGTTCCGACCTTGGATAGGATGTAGGTATTCGCGCCTAAGGAGGATGCAGTTAATGAAGTGTGAACCGCGGGGCCGCCGGGAACCCACATTGTCCTCTTCTCTTGGCCTCCTCTGATGTAATCGAGAGTAATGTGGCCGACAGTCACAAAGTCCAACATGCTTGTTCACCTTGACTTCGTAGGATCTTTCAGAGCTAATCTGACAGTACGGATGCAGCCCGTCATCAGTAGACGGCAAGATGCTAAAAAACTATGGGAATTTGCATTTCGTGTAAGAGAAAACATGCGATCTCTTCTAGCTTGGCTGTGAACTCAGCAGAGCAGCAATGATCTGATGATTGCTCGCTTGGTGCGGCACCATCTTCGAAAGCCGCTTTCCTAGGACAAAGCCATAATAGGCGGTCATTTGGGATTAGACCAAGAGAAAGGTAGCGGCGATGGGAAAGAAAAGGAAGTCTAGGGGGCGGAGCAAAGGCGGAAAAGGGAGATCTGAGCTTGTCCAATGTAGCAACTGTGGGATGCAAGTTCCTAGAGACAAGGCGAAGAGGATGACTCATTGGGTCTCATTGGTCGAACCTACCTTGGCTCGCGAACTCAGGGCGAAAGGAGCTTACATCGCAAGGCGGCAAGTGGTCAAGTTTTATTGCGTTTCCTGCGCAGTTCACTTCGGAGTCTCGAAAGTTCGGGCAAGGGAAGAAAGGCGGTTCCCCTATTGAGATCTCAGGAAGGGCTTGAAGCTTTCAAAGCCGCAAGGCTGAGATGAGCCTCACTACACTTTCGATACGGCAACTCTTGAGCCTGTAAGCTCAGCAACAATGGGAAGATTCCGGAAGATCGCTTCCTTAGCTTAACTCTCTGTGCGCATGATGGACTCTCTGCATTACGGTAACTGAGGCCAGAACGGATATTGCCACTATCCCAAGCTCAATGAAACCAACCAAGGTCGAAGCGACGAGAATGAGAAGCCTTTCAGGTCTCTCTGCGATTCCGACTTTCATGTTGGCTCCCTCGCTTTCCCCTCTAGCTCTCGTGTAACTTACGAGGATAGAACTCGATACGGCCCACAGGCCCCAAAAAGTTGAACATAGGCCTGCTAGAACGACCGCGGAGAGAACAAGCAACTCGCCAATCTTGTCGATCAAAGAATCCCAGAAGGCGCCGAACTTTGTAGCTTGACCGTAGAGTCGAGCAATGGCTCCGTCTAGGGCGTCGAAGAACCCGGACAGGAGCAATAGAACAGCAGCCGGCAATAATAGTGAACCGTTGTTTGATGATAGGTAATAGCACGCCGAAGATCCCATAGCGAGAAGCATGCCCAGGACACTTGCAGACATAGGACCGAGACCCAATGCATGTAGTTGTCTCGCATGAAAGTCGAAGAATCTCCTTGAGTGTTCCTTCAGTCGGGTGAGCACCTGCCTCCCCTAGCTTAGGATATCTCAGTATGCCTTTAAACTGCTTTGGCATCATATACCGGCTTCACCATACGTCCAGTAGTAGGCCTGACAGCAAGATGGGCAAGATAGACAAAGGAGTCAAGTGCAGTGTGGCTGGCTGCACTGAAACGGCCGTACGATCGATCTCTGCTGAAAT
>Ga0315309_1002232_pt1 | contig 11380 bp, 7 predicted proteins | sample TDP4_MG_FD_203080 | JGI IMG/M metagenome (GOLD analysis project Ga0315309, IMG submission 203080) | Freshwater sediment microbial communities from Lake Towuti, South Sulawesi, Indonesia - TDP4 | ecosystem: Environmental > Aquatic > Freshwater > Lake > Sediment | place: Indonesia: South Sulawesi...
AAGAAGCCATCTTAAGAAGAAGCCTTTCGTACCAAGATCCGGTTGGAAGGGAGATCTACCGTCTTAGAGTGGACAGCATTACAGACCACATAAGGGCGCTCTCAGCATATGCAAGGTCTGTAAGAGCCGATGTCGTTGTCACATCCAACTGGGCTTTGGTCGACAACTTCTCCTGGTGGGGAGAGGAGCCGAAAGAGATAGCTTCCCTGGAAGACATGATACTCATGGAGTCCTTTACGCTAGCGAGGGTTCGTCGAGGGTGCATCGTAAACACAGTTCGAGCCTACAAAAGAGCTAAGTGCCTCGCAAAGGGGAAACGACACGTTGCCGTAAGTTACCCAGTCTTCGCTGCAGAGGCACCAGCGTATTCTGCGCCGACCCCTGTCCAGCTGAAGCTGGGCATCGCTGAGGCGGCCGCATGTGTATCCAGCCTCGTCCTTCCAGCCACGGAAAGGTTTACGGACAAGTATACAATCCTTACCGCCGACGAGTTCGAAGCGCAACGAACGGCGGCGAGAGAATACTACAGTTTTGTGGATGCAAACTGGGATCTCTATGAGGGGCATGAGTCCATCTGCAACCTCGGCGTCTTTGAGCCAGGCTACATGAAGTGGGCAAGCAGTCAAATCTACCCTTACGCGCTAGGAGTGGAGCAGACATTGATTCAAAGCCAGATACCCTTCGACATCATAGACGAACTTGATGGAAATCTTGAACCATACAGGGCGCTGGTTTTGCCCAACATCTTACTCTTGTCACAGGTTCATTGTGACAAGTTGAAGGATTACGTTGAGCGCGGAGGAAGCCTCGTCCTCGTGGGGCATCCGGGTATCTATACCGAAAGCTACGAGTACAGAGGAGACTACGGGGTAAAGGAGATTCTGGGAATCAGCTATCCGCACGGAACTGTAATATGGGCTGAAAGGAAGGAAGCCCGTGTCGTCTTCCTGCCAAGTATTGACGCCAAGACTTCAGCGTGCGACATCAGCTGCGTCGAAGACGGAGTGCTTCTTCCTAGGGGCTACCAACTGCTTAAGAATGCCGTGCTCTGGGCATTGCACGGAACCGCCTCAGTGGAACTGGGCAATCTGCCTCACCCTTATGTCTTCGTGGAGATCACAGGAGCGGAGGAAAAAAGGGCCGTGGTGCACCTTCTTAACTACAAGTACTTCGAAACCTTGAAGAACATCAAGCTCACTGTCAGGCCGGGGTTCGATGTGCAGAAAGCCTCCTTAGTTTCGCCTGAGCTCGGAGAGCAAAACCTGATATTGAAAAGTGTGAACGAAGGCGTTCAGACAGTGATCCCCGAACTCAGAATATATGATATTGTGGTTCTTGAGTAGATGCCGCCCTTGCCAGCTGCTACACATCGACCCGCAAATCGCTTACAGGCAAAACCTCCGAGGTAACAAATGGACCCGGATATGATGATACCACTAGTCAACACGAACAGAGACATTGCGATTGCTCAAGAATGAAAGAACCGCTACTCATCCAAGGATTGACAGATTGCCTCTATGTTGACTAAAGGCACGTCAGGTGAGCACGAGGCGAACAGCATCAACCCCCCCTCTTTGGCGCCGAGCCTTGCCACCGCTTCCTTTACGTGATTCTTTAGCCTCTTGGGCGTGGCGAAGGGAAAGAGTTGCCTGTCGAGGTCTAGGTCGACACATATCCGGCCCTTGCACTTTTGGACGAGGCTATTGAGGCCGTTCGCCCTGAATTGGGGATTTATGATGTTGATCCCCAGATCGACGAAGTCGTCGGTGAGCTCCACAATGTGTCCGTCCGAGTGGAGATATATGATGCGACTCGCTTCGCGACATGAGTTCATCATACGATCATAGGCAGGTTTCAAGTACCTTCGGAATGTTGCTGGACTCATCTGCAGCGATGTTTGGGTCCCAAGGTCATCAACGAACGCTATGACATCTACGTTAATCTCCAGCCACTTATCTATGAGTCTCAGCTTGTTTTCAACCATCATGTCGGCAAGCTTGGTCAATTGGGGAGGGCCTGTCATAAAATCCATCATCAGGTTTTTGAACCCTCTCAGAAAGGTGAGTCTATGGTAGAAATAGCCCACGTCGCCCACGGTCACGCGGCCCTCTCGCCTCCTCTTCTCGGATTTGGCCCGTATCTCCTCCCAGTCGCCAATCGGTCCAAAGTCCCCCCAGATCAGGGGATCAGGAATTCTGTACGAGCTCAAAGCGTTCCAATCGGTCAAGGGCGACTTGACAACTTGCCCCTTTAAGCCTCCACTCACATTGTACCAAACACATCCCCAAGGGTCTGTATAGTATTCGCCAGCCCTATAGGCGGGACTGAACTCTTCAGTCCGCCAGGGCATTTCATCTGTACCACGAACCTCTCCTCCCTTGTCAAACAGGTGAGGATAACGCAGGACCAAGTCATCCATTCTCTCTCTGTGTTTCTTCCAAGTTGAGGAGTAGATGTGAACAAGACTAGGAATCCATTCTGGACAATCGAATTGGGCAGCTCGAATGTAGTTCTCCCTTGCATTCATAACCGCCAGTAGGACGAAACTAGGAAATATGGATTTCTTTGCTTCAGTGCTCTATTGGCTTGCCCACTCGTGATTTCACGGCTCCTTTGGTTTTCGGTGAAGAAAAAGCGCCTCTCTTCTACGGGAATTCCATGTCTGGCGCAGCATGACCGAAGCCAAAGACGAACTCGGCGACACCTCGATCACGATACAAGCGTCAGCCTCGGTCTTAGCTGTTTTGGGCACATAATCCTGCTGGTCTCTGAACACTGGGCCGTGAAGCCTCAAAACGGAACACGGCCATGCATGGTGATAGTGACTTAGAAACTACAAGTCGACCGAGACAAACTCGTACTGAGCATCGAGCTGGGCAGGCTATGCAACAATGTCATCTGCGACATTATACCATAGCCACTTGCCAATCAGTTCTTCAGGCCAACCAATATCCCTTAGTTTCTCATCTATCCCGTACGCCATCAGGCCAGATATTTCCCCCTTTTGTCGTCTTTCGATGATGACATCCTTTGGTATTAGGAAGGGTCTTTTCTTTCTGGTATCCCATCCTAGGAACTCCACAGTTTCATCGTCTATGTATAGAAAGGTATGACGTAAGACCTTTTCAAGAGAAATGTCTCCTTTTTGTTTGAAATCTCTCACCCACGACGGAATGTTGAACATTGTCAATACTTTCTCTCCATCAATCTTTCTCCAAAAGTCAATAGTATGGGTATGTCCATAGATGATATTCCAATCATACGAGGGACCAGCTCTTTGAGAGAAAGCCTTCCACCAACGTTCAAAACCTATCTCAGCCTCTCTAGGCTTATGTCTCGTAGATCTAAAGTGGTTCCAAATATCCCTTCCAAATCTAACGAGCAAAAAAGGCACGGAGATAGCTCCCAAAAGCGAAAGAAGCATCTTGTCTGCGACACCACCGAATCCAATAGTTACCTCAAGCCCAAGACCAACAATGAACAGTACTACAAAGACTACGTTGTATAGGCCAAGGGCTAATGCCGCATGGCGAATGTAAGACAGTGCTCTCCAAGAGGGCAGAGTGAATAGCTTGTCAAATTGGTGACCGTGTACGAAAAGGTATTTTTGATTGCCTTTCGTTGTAGCATATTCTTCTTCTACAATGCTTATGGTTGAAGAGCCGAACGGATATTTGCCCAGTGTATCTGCTAGATCATAGTCGTGGTTCCCCAGCACATAGATCTTCTCGCAAGCCAAATCAAAAACAGACTGCATCACAGATCTTGTGCACAAATTGATTGAGTTTGCGGTTGCATCCCATAGTTCCAGAATATCACCGAGGAAGATGAATTTTTCAGGAGCTCGCAGGTGCATGTGCTCCTCTTTCTCACTCCAGAACCCCAAGCGCAATGTCTCCTTTCCTTCTCTTTCCAATGCGCTCATCCAATTCAGGAAGTCCGAAAAACTATTAGGGTCGCAGTACTGATCATCCTTCTTGAGTCCAAAATGCGTATCGGCGACGACGAATATGCTCTTCTGACTGTCAAGCTCTAGTGACATTTCTGGCCTTCCAGGCTCACCGCCATCGCTGAAGTCAACATTGAACATACAACAGAAAGCGTTAACTGTGCAGGTTCTAAGAGGCCAGCTGAACAATATAAGGAGCGAGACAGGCTCCATAAATCTGAATGTCCAAAGTCCCTCCAGCCTCCCCATATACTCCATGCCAAAACCAAACACCAGACTGAGGATTACCAAGAAAAGGTTCCACCCAAACGAATGCAAATAGCTATAGTGGAAGCTTGCCAAGATCAACATCGTATATACGAGAACCATAACCCAGTTGAAAACGCTGCCATATCTCTGAAGCACAGTCACAACTAGGATAAGAATAGTCAATACCATAACTGGCACAGTTCTAAAAGCTTTGGCGTCTCGTACTGCCAACCCCCGAATCCTAGTTACTACTCTGGCTACTGTCACCAGAAGCATCAGAAATAGGCTCCAGCCAAAGACTGTAAGGAGTGAAGGAACCCCCTGGTCAAAGTACTTCAATGTGCCTGCGGATGTGTGGGCATACTCATCAATCGCCGCCAATAGCGTAGATGCTACTATGAGAGTCACAAGGTCTTTCGTTTTCATGCCAATAACGATCCAAGTACTGATTATTGAGGTGCCAACCAAACCAATGACAAAGAAAACGGGTGTGAGTGAATAGTATCTTCCCCAAAAGAATGCTGCAAAATTCGCAATTATGATAGCGGAGATAATAGGGATGTTCCGGGGAATGACCAGCCTAGCCTCCTGGGTTTCCATCAACAGAAAGATCATAGCTGCAATCAGACAGATTATACCCGCGTAGAGGAACATACCTGCATACGGAATCTCTGACCAAGAAGAGAAAGGTTCTTGCGGGATCTGAACGTTGAGAAAGATGAGCGCTAGACTGCAGAGAAGAAAGCCCGAAATCACGAAGGCCAAGGCCAGAACAGTGTTTGCACGCGTATGGTTTCCCTTCCTTTAGCTGATGAAGAGTCCCCCTTTCCAGAGTTCATCCATTTTTTTCACAACCCTTTCTACTTCCCGTGCAACCCGGTCCTCGCTTCCCTCAATCGGACTGTATCCACTTCTCGAAAGAGCGTCTCTAACATCGGTGATTATGACATTGAATAGCCGTTCAATCTCGGGAGTTATGTTTCTGAATGGTGGATGTGTGGCCAGACCATAGAGTGCAAAATCTGCAGCCACATCAAAGAAATCCTGCATTCCTGGCAATAGAAGAAAGGCTTCAACAAGTCCTTCGTATATGGTTGACGCCAATGGATCGGGTTTCTCCCACTTGCCATCTTTCGCATGTGGCTCTAGAGATGCAGTGTCATATTTCACTCTGGCGTTACCCAAGCCTTCTTCATGAGCTTTCTTGATATGTACGATGCTGAGGGGGTCATATCCCATTAACTGGCAGGCAACAGAATCTGCAGCAACGACATCGTTAGAAGCTATCACGGTGCAGAAATCGACTGGACTGCTCGAAAGAGGGCCAAAAGCTTCTCCTCCTGTGGTACCGTCTATGACAATCAGGTTAGGAGTGAAAGCTTTGTTAACTTCCAATACAACGTCTTCGATGCCAAATCGGTGAAATTTCGCTTTATTCTCCTCTGGAAATGTGCCGTACATGTTTTTCATAGCCAAAGTTACATTCGTTAGCAGATGTGTCTTCATTGTGGGGACAGAGATGATGACATCGGCCTCAAGAAGTAGTTTTGAGACCGGCACGATTCCAGTAGCGCTTCCTTCGCCGAAATTGAAGCGTACCAACTCAGTCTTTGCTAGGTTGACTAGGGGCACATTCACTTGCTCAGCCCATTTCTTCCAGCCTTCGGCATCAGCCACAGGATCAAACTTCGTCCAAATCATGTCAGAATCTACGATAGTAGGTGCAGCGCCTGCCTCTCGGATCATACTAACGATCTCTTCTACGACTTCAGGGTTCGTATAAGAGCCGGGCAGGTGAGGGTTTCCACCGCAGATATTCACTTTGACCAGAACGTTGTTTCCTCTTTTGACAAACTCCTTCATTCCACCCAACGCATCAATTGCACTTCTCGTTATCTCTCGGGGGGAAGACCCCCTCTTTACTTTGATCTTGGTTTCTTGGCGCTCTTTCCTGCTTTTGACATCCTTGTACGAAGCTATCCTTAGAAGAAAAGAACCAACATCTCTACGTAGAGCAAGAAAGTAACCTAACAAATGCCACAGAGGATAGATTAGAAGCATAAGAACAGCCAAAGCTAGATGAACATCTGATTTTGCAATACCTGTTAAGTTTGTGTGGAACATCCATATCGGGCCGGGCGTTGGGGGCAAAGGCCAACCGAGGACACCCAGATAGAGAAGAGTGCTTCCACCCACAAAGAAACCTAAAGAAATCACTCCCATCATCGCCCAAGTAACATTCAGGCTCCATCTAAACCTCTTAGATAGGTAGTATACAACAATGCCCAGAAGAAGAAGTGCTGGAGGATCCAGAAAGTAACTCATTGAACCCCCAAAGCAGAGTGTTCATTGCGCGGGTATATAAGATTTGTTGATTGGGCGATAGGAAACGTAACATTGGATTAGCTACACTACCATAGTTGTGTCTAATTTGCTGATGGGGATTACCAGCATGGAAACCATTAGGTTCGAGACACTCTTTACAGGAATCTGGGTCTCTAACAGCCTATTCTACAGGCGGATTAGTGTTGGAATCCCGTCGAAGCTATAGATTAGGGGCGTCTTGCCGGTTTGAGGGAGTTCAGCTTCTCATGCCAGTGCTGTTCATCTTCTTTAATTGATAGAGGTCGGATAGAGGTTTCGTCATTTCAGCAAAGCTTGGCGTTTTACGAAAATGAGCGTTTTGGCCAAATAGTGTGTGGAAAAGCCTAATCCTTTGGTTCTTCCCATATAGCTGTTCGTGTTGAGTAGGCGTACCATTACCGTTGTCATTGTGGTTGTTGCTGTTGCTAGTCTGTTTGTGTGGAGATATGCCACACCAACCCCGTTTAGATTACTAGTTACTCGTAGACCTGCATCTCCCCCAGGCACAGATGAGGCAGACGTTATGGCTGTTGCTGAGCAGCGATGCGTATTCCTAGTTGTTATCGAAGACGAAGAAAACTGGCTGCAAGGGAGCAAAGGTCTTGGAGAACCTGTTGATATTTCAGCGACAAGTGCAGAAAAGATGGCGAGTGTAACAGTCTACCCGCAGTCAATAGAGGCTGGGCGAATCGCCGACGTTACTGTTGTTCCAAGTCAAGCAAGCATCAACGAGACGCTTCACATTACGATCACTGGAGCACGACATGGATTGGTTCAAACTGAGAAAGTTGCCATCAAAGTGATTCCCGGAGAAGACACTCTTGGTTTCTATGCCGCCAAAACGCGTGACAAGTTTATCTCGTGGCTTGCCGAGAACCACTCTGAGCTGGGAATAACAAATGGGACTAAGTGGACTGGCACGATCGTGAATCCGAGAATACTTGTCGTAATGCACTACATCTTTTTCTCGGACGAATGGGAGATCTATCTGACCTGGCACGTTATGATACCGCCACACGATTGGGCAAGAATGTACCTGAGAAGAAGGTTTGCTGAACTACGTCCATCATATGCTTTCGAGATTTCTTCAGTGTCGGCGCAAAGTGAACCTTATGCCATAGCAGTACCGGATTGGGCTTGAAGTTTCTGGGAGAGAGGAAGGGATGTAAAGGCTTGGCTCCAAAAGGTTGTCTATTCAACCAGTTGACCGAGTGGTTGGTGCCATGTGCGACGAACAGAGCTGTTATCGTATTCATCACAGATCAATAAAGGATTTAACTGGTTGAATCAACCCCATTTGGTGAAGGAATCCTGATGGTTAGATGCCCCAAATGTGATATGGAAACTCCCCTAAAGAGTCTTTTTTGTCCATACTGTGGAAGTAGACTTGTCCCCCAGATATCTCCAATAATGGCTGTCTTGGTTGTCTCGGCGGCCTTTTTTTCCATGATACTCAGCGCTTCGCTTTTGATGGCCACAGGTCTCCCTCTGGCAATGCACATTGCCTCAGCAATCGGTGAGTCAATGTTCCTTCTAATCCCGCTCATTTATATGATCTACAAGAAAGTCGGAGTTAGGAAGTACATGATGTTTGGCAGTGCTAAGCATTTGGTCTATGGTCCCATACTAGGCGTCTGCTTGTGGATTGTGAGCATCATTCTTGTCCTCGTCTTAACGTATCTGTTAGGCCCAAGTAAGGCCGTAGGTGAAGCAGAAGAATTCATAGTTGGTCTGGTGGAGGAGTCTCCACCCGCCACAATTCTGCTCATGTTTGTTACAGGAGCGAGCGAGGAATTTGCCTTCAGGTGTTTCCTGCAAAATGCCTTGAAAAGGAGGTATTCTTCGCCCGTCGCCATTATTGGAGCCTCCATAGCTTTCGGAATAGCCCATTTCGACCCCCAAGCAGTCTACATCATCGGAACTTTTGTAGTAGGCTTGCTTCTCGGCATCTTGTATGATAGGTTCCGATCATACACTATGGCGGCTACTGCACATGCCACATTCAACATAGTATCAATAGCGCTACTACTGCTAGCATAATGATCTGTTGTTCAGGTGTAGATTCGAAGCCTTTCAGCACAGTCACTGATTTCCTAGCATGCGGAGGCCCGATAGTGGGTGGGTCCTGAATCCAGCAATCTGGATAGCGCAGGCTTTCAGAGAAAAGAAAGAACGAACCCTGAAGCCATAGGTATGATTAGATTATCGTTAAGAGGTAAGGGGAGACACTCCGCTAGGAGGCCCGCAGTGGCAGCAACCAAGGCCCCAATCGGATGAATGAATAGAAGGGCCCCTAGGAAGGCAAATAACCAACCGAAGAGCGAACCTTCAATATTCTTTCCTTTGTTTAAGGGGAAGACAGTTCTCCCAAATCTCGCTCCAAACATTGCTGCGAAACTATCTCCTAGGGTTAGTACGGCTATGGATGCGAAGCTCACAGGCTGGGGAAAGATCAGAAGCGAGATTGCTATGCCAAGTGCAAAGTATATCGGGCCCATTGCGAACTCTTGGAGCTCAGATTTCTCCGCGGACTTTACCGTGATCGTTGAGATGATGGGCAGCTTCCTTCCGAACATCCTCAGGAATTCAGATGTCGTATAGAGTGAGGTGATCATCAGTATCAAGGCGACGACGAAATGCGTGCTGAGAAGGTATATGCATATGAAGGGTACAAGTATTCCGCTCATATGGATGAATTCGCGTAACGCCATGCTCCTGGTTAGGGTGTAAGGATTGGCTACAGTCTCTTTGGTGAGGATTGGAAGAACATCTAGTAGGTTCGCCTTGATGACTTTGTCCGACCTGAAGCTCAGTATGAAGTCCGGATTGAAGCCGATGCTTAGTTGACATAGATCAAGAAGAGGAAGATTGTTTCTATCATCAGCGACCACGACGCAATCATGTGGGGAAAGCTCTGCTTTTCGTAGGATCTCTTTTAGTGCAATAGCTTTCCCTTCTTTCTGCATCGCTTCTCCCCAGACTTCGCCAGTTAGATGACCATCAGTCAAGCCCATCTCTAATCCGGAAGCATAGTCAGCGCCGAGCCTTTGAGCTAGATCCTCGACGAAGATCCTTGGCAACCCAGAACTGATCAACGCTGTCTTATATCCGAGTCTCCTTAGATTGCTGAATAGCTCTCTGGCGCCAGGCATGAGAGGAAGCCGCTTGTATCGGTTGAAAATCTCCTCCAAGGACATACCTTTCAAGAGCCCAAACATCCTTTGCAGAGCCGTCTCTAGCGAGAGAAGTCCAATCTCGTAGAGAACTCCGATCGCAATGAACCTCAGGAAGGTTAGGGGTCCCAATCTGCTAGCCACTTCGAAGGGCAGAAAACGCCTCTTAGGTAGTATTATGCCTTCAACATCGAAAACGACGAGACGGCGGTAATCTTCCAAGAGGGCAATCTCCTAACTCAGCTGTCTCTCTCAACAAACCTAGGGAGCGTCTCTAATAAGAAATACTCGATCTACCCAATCCGCTTTTCGCACAAGAGAGACATCAACTTATCACTATAAACCTCAACCAAACCTAGCTATCTTTAAGGGGTGACATGAATCCTCCAGCCGTTCTGTGTGTAAGAGATGTCATGGAGTCACACTCTTTGATTTGGACTTCTTTTTCCATGATGAACTTTCCGGTTCTCTTCGCTATGACGTGGATGTCCTTCAGCATCCTTTTCGGTACTCTTTCAAATAAGAACAATTTGATGAGAGGACTCACTTTTTCACAGACATCCCATATGCCAACGGTTTCTCCGTTCAGCAGAATAGTTGAAGTTGCGTTTCCTGCGGGATCGAAAACGTAGTGGTGGTTCTCTGAATCTAGATACCGGTCACGCTCTTTGTAACTGATCACATATGGGTCAAGCCTTGGGAGCAGGTTTGCCACATTTCTCCTGATCGGCCTCATAGACATTAGTGAGTCGATTTGCTGGGATGAAACAAGGTAATCGTCGCCTGCTGCGGAGGTTTCAACGTGAGCCACTTTGTCTTTCAAATCGTTGATTATTTGGCTGATCTGGCTTTGGGGGAACCCGGTCCACCAGGCGATGTCGGTTTCAGTAACTGGTCCGAAGGTGGAGATATACACTTCCACGACCATTCTCCTAGCATCTGCCTCCCCGACTCGGTCCAGTCTGATGTTGGAGAAATACTCGTTGAACAAGTGGTATGTGTGAAGATTGCTCTTCCATCCTTTCTGTGGTGCTCCTCGAATCAAGAGCCCTTGGTCACACATCAGATTCACGATTGGCGAAATATTCAGCTTGGATCCTAGCTCTTCTTTGATTGACTTCGTGGTCTTTCCGCCTTTTCCCCTGAGGAGTTCAATGATTCTTTTTGAGATTAGTTTGTACTCTTTCTCGCTTATTCCTAGGAATTTGGAGTAGGCTTCAGATTTGGGTTCAGCCATCTTTCTTGTTGCGGCAAAGGCGGTTGGAATGAATTGTCTTGTGAGAACATACATCGTGTTCCGTACATACCTGATTTTGCCAAGCGTTCTTTTCATGTAGAGTTCCTTTTCCAAATCCTCTTTTTCAAACTCTCTCATCCTTGCGAGTAACGACAGATAAGGTGTTGTGGGGCTGGTCGCATGTAAACCCCCGATATCTCTGACTACTTTGACGAGATCGCCGCCTCTTGCTTCGTCAGCCAAGTGCTGTTTTCGAATCAAGTAACTGTTGATTTTGTTCAGTTCTACGTGGGGCATCAAATTACAGTCTTCAACTACCGGAAACTTAAGATTGTCGTCTAGTACGCATGCAACTCTGAAGGTAAAGGCAATCGTCAATAGGCTTAGGAGAGAGAACGTTGTTGTATT
>Ga0315309_1002233_pt1 | contig 11377 bp, 5 predicted proteins | sample TDP4_MG_FD_203080 | JGI IMG/M metagenome (GOLD analysis project Ga0315309, IMG submission 203080) | Freshwater sediment microbial communities from Lake Towuti, South Sulawesi, Indonesia - TDP4 | ecosystem: Environmental > Aquatic > Freshwater > Lake > Sediment | place: Indonesia: South Sulawesi...
CTATAAAGACAATACTAAGCGCCAACAGCAGTAATGCTATCATTGGCGGGGCGATCCACCACCAAGCTAGTGAGGCGAAGCCGCCGAAGTTGTAGGCCTCGTTCAGTACCTTTCCCCAAGACGGGAAGAGCGGGTCCCCGAATCCAAGTACACTCAGGCCAGCTTCGGTCATTATGGCTCCGGGTATCGAGAGGACGAATGAATATGTCAATAGAGGAACCGTTTGAGGAGCTATAACTTTGAACATTATGTAGAGGTCACTGCCTCCTGCCGCTCTAACCGCCTCTACGAACGGCCGTTCCTTGAGAGAGAGAACCCAAGCACGAAGTTGCCTCGCCAACCCCATCCACGACAGTAGAGCTAGAATCGAGATAATCATGTATATGCTTCGGCCGAACACCAACATGACTAGTATTATGATGGGGAGCGTAGGTGTCTGGATAAGTGTGTCTGAAACAAACATGAAAGCTTGATCTACTGGACCCCCTTTGTATCCAGCTATCACTCCCACTATCACACCAAGTATGACTGCTATCGAAGCCGATAAGATGCCTACGATAAGTGACACGCGCGTTCCATATACAAGCTGGGAGAAGATGTCTGCTCCCTCATGATTCGTACCTAAAATCCCGTATGCTTTCCCTGGAATCCTGAAAGACACGGAACTCAGTGTGATTTTCACCTGACCGGAGTCTCCCTTGAGTCCCTCATCGAGGATCGATATGGTCAAACTAATCGTGTAATCTGTCTTGGAGGAGAAAATCATCTCAGCTAGGTTACGCTCCAGTAGGCTGACTCCCAACCTTCGTGCCAACGTTGGGTCTCTTGAATGAATCGTGATCCTATTGTCTCCGAGACGTGAAAAGTCTGAACTTCTCCAGGGAGGATATGAGTCGTAAACGACAAACGTCTTAGCGTCGGAATTCCTAGTGATTGACATCGCGAACCTGTAGGTCACACCAACAAGCTTGGTGACCGTTATTCCGATCGGAAGCAGGGCTACGAATGTCCTTGGAGGCGCATAGGGATACCCGAAGTCATATGTCAACATCAATTCAGTTTCTCCGTTGCCTTCTAGTCCACTCCTCTCGTAGTATACTGCAAGATCAGAGGCTGCGCTGTCAAGCTTTAGAAGGCTGGCTCGATTACCCTGGAGCTTGCGGCTCCAACCCTTAGAATCAATCCGCATGAAAAGGTTCCTTGGAAGATCCTCGAATCCCGGGAGTACTGTCAGCCATATCGGCCTCGCTAGATCGTCTGCCACATGTGTCTCGTAAATCGGGTCATGTGTCGCTATTACGGGTGCGAAGGCCGCAACTACAACGTTTGCGACAAGCACTACGATCCCGAATATCCACATCTTCCTTCGCATCAGCAGCTGGACGGTCTGACGGCGATGAAGCCCAAATCTCGCTAGTATGAGACGCCTGCTCGCTTGTGATGTCATCTTAACCGAACTCTTGGGTCAATATAGGATATTGCAATATCGGCGATGAACAGGGAAATTGCTGTTATCACAGCTTGCATGAAAAGAACGGCTTGTACAGCTGGGTAGTTGTAGGATGAGATAGCTTGAAACACGTATAGTCCAAGACCATACCAAGAGAAAACTGTCTCGGTGATTATCCAGCCACTGACGACTCCAGGTACGGAGAGAGCGACAGACGTAACCACAGGAGGAGCTACGCCCTTGAGTACGTGGCGCCTCATGATACGCTTCTCTGACAAGCCTTTGGCCCTTGCGGTGAGAACATAGTCTTGCTCCATCTCAGTGATAGCGAGGTTTCTGAAGTAGTACGTCCTGCCTCCGAAGCCAGTTATCACAGACGCCATCAAAGGTAATGCAAGGTGCCAAAGGTAATCCAGAACTCGCACGAAGGGATCGGGTGGAAGAAAAGGACTCGTTGTTCCGGAGACCGGGAAGAGCTTTATTCCCCACGTAACCGCTGGAAACCAAGCTAGAAACGTCAGCAAGACGAGGCCCATAAGCCATATTGGCATTATGTATGAGAAGATGCTGGACTGAATTATCGCAGAGTCAACCCTCTTACCTCTTCTGGTTGCAGTATACAAGCCGATTGATAGGCCAATAATGAAGTCCAATAGGATAGAAGACCCTGACAGTATGACTGTGTTCGGTAGTCTTTCCATTATTTCATTGACGACGGGTTGCCTAGTAAGAAATGAGAAGCCGAACTCGCCCCTGAACAGGTTCAAGACGTATCTGATATATTGATGTGGGAAGATAGGTTCATCAAGCCCAAATTGTCTTCTAAGCAGGATCTTTTGATCGGGCGGAGCATCTAGGTCTATCAGAAATCTGGACGGGTCGATACCCATTACGTAGGTCGGAACGACCCTCAAAAGAACGAACTGTAGTGTCACCACAGTTACTACGAGGATAACTCTGTCCGACCCTCTTTTGGCAAGGTATCTGCCTAAACCGGGCAAGCACTCTCGCCACAGAAAAAGGAGGGGAGGTTAATAGATCTTGGGCTCATTAGGCGGCTTTGGCTGCTCCAAGACGTTTCTTTCTGAACCAGAGTGCTGCTCCTACTAGAGCAACCAATATGACGACAACTGTTGCAATCAACCACTTGGCAGGATAGACCGTTACGGTCGCAGATGTCACCTTTGATACGAAGCCGAACGGCAGATCCTGTTGTGCCTTGACGTTGACCGATAAGGTACCTGACATGGGTAGCTCTGCTATGGCGAACTTGTAGGAACCGTCCTTGACGTGTTTAGCCGTATATGTCCTTCCGTCGATAGTTACGGACACTGTTGCGTTGGTGACAGGTCTATTCGCATAGTCTGTGATCTTGAGCTCGGCTTCAATGGGTGCATCGTCGGCGAAGACACTGGTTGGAATCTTCGTGAACGAGACTGTCAGACCCTTCTCAGGATGCCTCATGTAGTACACGGGATTCCAAACGCTCACTAGGTGTGATCCCGGAACAGACTCTCTCAATACCCATGCGCTTTGTCCGACCAACATGCTGAGGCCCTTCACACTCGGATGAGGAAGTTTCGCCGGGTCGTCCTTCTTAGGATCCTTGAGCTTCGAGTAGACATGTTCAGGCAGTGGGCGATAGCCCTCAGCGTCCCTTTGGTACGTGAAGCTTGTGCCTTCCAAGTATGCTATGAACGTTTGAGGATTAGGCATCTCGGTCTTGTAGGTCTTCTTCTCAAAATCGCCATAGTATCTACGTGTCTTCCATTCCTTGCCAGGATACCAGATAGTGAAGTTGTAGTCTTTTGCCGTTACAGGTTCCCCATCTTGCCAAATCAAATCCTTCCTCAAAGTCATCGTTACCTTCGTACCTTTCACGTTCGGCTTGATGTCAAATGCTTCGATTACTACCTTCTCGGTAAGTCTCGGGAGTCTCTTGTATACATCTTCTGGAGCACTTATCGTATTGGTTTCGTAGATGTCGCTAATGATTGCGCCCTCATGGGTCCAAAGATACGTCATCGGGTTTAGAGTGCCTATGACCGCCCCCACTACGTCCCTTACAGTGTATCCGAAGGGTGCGGCTGCGACATGCACATTCAAGTAATCCAATGAGTTTCGTCCAAGGGGCGTGTCGATCCCAGGAACTTTTTGCAGCACCATGCCTTTGATCTTGCCACTAACAGCCGTGATGCCTATGGGAACAGTTGTTCCCACCCATGGAAGTATTCTTTCTTGGAGTATCTCGAGGGCTCGGTGGCAATGGGGTTTTGCTTCGTCCACGGTTGGGGCGAAATTGAACTTGTTCAACACCTCGTCCAACTCCGTGTCTCTCACTCCGCACTCATTCCAGCCACCCAGTGTGTCCTCCTCTGATCTGAAGAACGAATACAGGAAGGTGGGATACATGCCCAGGCTCCAGCCCCACATGTACATGTCGTGCTCGTGAGTCTCAGTGACCAGTTTGTCCAAGGTAGGACCGTCCACTGTTCTGATCCTGATTCGAATGCCTAGTTTTTCAGCTTGTAAGACTATGTGCTTCGCCATCATGAATCGTGCCGGATTGGTTGCCTCTGGCAGAACCAGCACCTCTAGTTCTCTCAACGGGGTGTTGGTGCGTGGGTCAATCCGCCTACCATCTGAACTTAGCTTGAAGCCTGCGTCGTCAAGCAACTTCTTTGCCTTGTCCATGTTATATTCGTAGGTCTTCGCCTTGGGGCTGATCCAATCGCCGTAGAGTCCAGGCATCGGCGTGAACGTGGCGACACCGTATCCCTTGTACGCCTCGAATACAAAGTAGTCTCTGTCTATCATATGTGCCAACGCCTTCCTGAACTCAAAGATGTTCATCGGATAGTTGTCAATCCCGCTTGGTTCCTTCTTTGGTCGAGTGTTGAACTGTAGAGCGTCTATGACACGTCCCATCGACTCAAGGAAGAACGCATCCGGCCTGTTCTTCTTTATTCGATCGACATGTTCACTTCTGACGCCCACCCAGTCTATTTCGTCAGCTTCAAAGGCCACAAGCCTTGACTCATATGCCAGAATTATCTTGTAGATGATCGCGTCTGAACGAGGACCGTAAGGTTCCCATTTCCAATCCCATGGTGGCGTGGGTTTCGCCTGTCCGATGGTTGGTGTGATGAAACTGCAGTAGAAGAATGGCGCCAACATCGTCACTAGAAGCATTGCACAAAGAATTTTCCTTTTCAAGGTTTGATAACCTCAAGTGTTTGATGGGGAAGTTTAGCTTTAAAGCTTTGGAAGAGCGCTCCCGGAGCTTAAAGCCATAGGAAGAGGGAACAGAACATGAGGTTGGCCTAGCATGTACGCTCGGACAAGAAGAATAAATACAAATCTTGGTCCCAGCTATGCAAGATACTTGCGATCGGCTAGATGGAAAAGGGTACATGACAAGCCTTCTTGGTGGAGAGTCGAGAAAACGGAATCGCGAAAAAGAAAAGCCACATCGATCACAGTGTTGCTCCTTCTGTTCATAGGAGAGGTCGTTGCTGGCGGGCTTCTTCTTACTGTTAGTACCGTGGCCTACGTCAGATCGGTTGTGACACCGCGGGAATGGTCTTCAGGAAGAAGGCTCGTTGCGATCAACGAGTTCTTCTGGTCCCCAAACATTGCAGTCGATCTTTCAGGCGCAGTTCATATCGCATATGCTGACTTCCAACAGAAACAGGTTAGATTCTACTACGCAAAGGTAAGTGCAGCAACCGGTAGTGTCGCAAACCCCGTGCTCATATGCAAATACTCCGTCTCCCTAGTAGCTCCGGGTCTGGCCGTTGATCAAGAAGGGAACGCGCACCTCGCTTGGTTGGACGGCCGAGAGAATAGCACAGAGATTTACTATGCAAAGATTGCCGGGTCCCCTCCTACACGTGTTCTCGAGAGAAGGCTGAGTTCCAATTCCACTGACTGCGGTGAGCCCTACATTGCAGTAGATTTCGAAGGAAACGTTCATGTCGTGTGGCACAGCAAGAAAGGAGAAGTAACGATCACACCGGTAGACTACGAGCTATTCTATTGCAAGATCGACAGGCACGGAAACGTCGTCCTCCCGGAAAAGATGCTCCTCCCGCCGGATAGATATTACTCAGTCAAACCCTGCCTCACCATTGACAGAAAGAATGTGCTTCACCTCACATGGATTGACAACCGAAATACAGAGATCAGAGACTTCCATGAAGTGTTCTACAGGAAATTAGATAGCGAATGGAGGACCCTTGGCAATGAAACCGTTGTAGGTCGCATCCCCAAAGCAGTGAATTTCGACCATGCGCCAGCTGCCCTAGTCGACAAAGAAGGAAACACCGCTTTCGTTTTTGTAGATCGTTCGCGAGGCCGACTTTTTGAGATCTATGCAAAGAAGATTGACCCCCAAGGCAGGGTCGTTTTCGATCCAGTAAGACTTGCGAGCAGCCGAGTCTTCTCTGAGACAGGATTGCCCTCGGCAATGCTTGACAATGACGACAATATCTGCGTCGCCTACGGGGATGTTAGGTCAGATACAGCGGTTGAAGAACTTCGTAACAATTGGGCGTTTGAAACAGTCTACGGAGGATGGCGATTTGCCCCACTATACCTGAAGCTTCGTTGGCGCATCTTCTTCTCCAAAATTGATTCATCTGGACGATTGCTGACTAGAGATGAGCCTGTGGTGAGAAATCCTTACAGCTCATCGTCTCCTGCGATAGCCGTAGATTCGTCGAATATTGTACACATCATCTATCTGGAAGATGATAAAGGGCAATACCGGTTGATTCATCTAAACAGCGTCTCAGACAATGCTTTCTCACTTCTTACGGGAATATCGGATCAATCAGACAGGATTCTTCAGAATCTTGGCCTATCCTTGGCGCTTGTACCAATCTTTACGGCAAGCAATGTGCTTTTCCTTTTCCTGTTGCTTCTCTTTTCGATAATACTTTGGGGCCTAGGACATCGGACGAAGAGGTTTTGCGCGCTTCTTCACTCACCGTCCGCATTGCTTGCGTTATGTGTTATGTTAAAATACGTGGCGTTAGCTTCAGGATACGAGAAGATAGTACAATTCTATCCGGGGGGCCTATCTCAGGCTGTGACAGGCATTCTGGCGGCAGTGATTGTGCGTCACGGTTTGAAAATCGTGAAAGCCAAGATTGAGTCAGGTGGCTCATACGTTATGCTTGCTGCTACTTGGATGATCCTAGACACGTTCTACAATCTGTGTCTGATTTCACCGATTGTGATAGAGCCCGTTTACTAGCTATCCTGGATCTGCCGGGTTGAGTCTTCGTTTAACAGTTGTTGAAGAGCCGAATCGTGCGCTATCTTCTTCGTAGACGCGGGTGGAACACTTCTTCAAGGGTGTATCCAATAAGTACGAACCCTAGGGCAAGCAGTAGGATAGCTGTTATCGGTGGCGCTATCCACCACCACGCTAGTTTGGAGAATCCTCCGAAGTTGTAGGCCTCGTTCAGTATCTTTCCCCATGACGGGAAATATGGGTCTCCGAAGCCTATGAGGCTCAGTCCCGCCTCTAGAAAGACCGCTGCTGGAACCCTCATGGCCAAGTAGTAAGCTACAACTGGGATCAACTGAGGGGCGATCACGCGGAACGCAATGTAGGAGCTACTTCCTCCGGCAGCTACAGCCGCCTCGACGAAAGGCCTCTCCCTCAAGGATAGAACCCAAGCCCGAATCTGTCTGGCGACACCCATCCATGAAAGGATCGAGATCAACGCGACTATTATGTAGATGTTTCTTCCTAGGACCAACATTATTGTCAAAATGATCGGAAGATGTGGAAGCTGGTTGAGGGTGTCTGTAAGAAACATCAGAGTCTGATCGTATGTTCCGCCCAGATATCCTGCTGCGAGGCCGACAAGCGATCCCACAGCCACCACTAGAATTGCAGCAGAGACTCCTATGATCAGAGATATTCGTGCGCCGTAGACAAGTTGCGACCAGATATCTACGCCGAAGTTGTTTGTTCCCAGAATCCCGTACAAGAGTCCTGGGATTCGAAATGAAACAGCTCCAAAAGTTGCCTTGAGTTGTCCCGAAGCCTTCGCTCCACCCTCATCCTTCAGGAACAAACTGATCACAAGCTCATAGGAAGATTTTTCCGAGAAGATTTCGGTGGCGATGTTCTGATATAGCGGGTTGATTCCAGCCTGCCTTGCCAAGGCGGCGTTTCTGGAATGCAAGATCAGAACCGTATCCCCCCACTTAACGTAGCTCGAGCTTCTCCATGGAGGAAACGAGTCATGAATCACGAACCCTTTTGGGTCGCCAGCTTTGCGAAGCGCAACAGTTATTCTATACCCAACCGTTTCGGTGTCAGTCACCGTTATGTTCACAGGAATTCTGAGTACGAATGTCTTTGGCGGAGCATATGGATATTGAAACTGATACGTCAGCGTGGCTGCAGCCTCTCCTAGGCCTGATGTGTTTCGCTTATCATACAGAAGAGTGTATTCTGTGCTCCGAGAGAACATTGTCCAGGCCTTAGTGTTGCTCCCAGAATAGGAGACGGTCCATCCATCGTGACGGATTTCCATATTCATGTTTCTTGGGAGATCGCTGCATCCGGGCAGAACCGACGCCCATTCAGGAATAGCGTAGTCATCTGCAACCTGCATTTCTGTTATTGGATCATGCCAGGCCAAATACGGCGCAAGAAATGCCATGACGATGTTGAGCGTCAGAAGACACATACCAACAATCATCATTTTCCTTCTGAATAGCGCCTTCCAACTAGCTCTCTGACCTTTTCTGATCTCTGTTCGCTGCATAGCCTAGCGTAGCCTCACTCGCGGGTCAGCATATACGATCGCAATGTCCAAGGCGTACAGGGAAACCGCTGCGACCAGTCCTTGCATGAATAGGACGGCTTGGACGGCCGGGTAGTCAAAACTGTTTATCGACTGAAGCATGTATCTACCCATTCCATACCAAGAGAAGATTGATTCAAATATTACTCCTCCCGCCATGAGTCCCGGCAAAGCCATTGCCAGTACTGTTAGAACAGGAGCGGAAACGCTCCTCAGAATGTGTCGACGCATTATGGATGCTTCCCTCACACCTTTCGCCCTCGCTGTGACCACGTAGTCCTGTCCCAGCTCGCTCACCGTCATGCTCCTCATGTAGTATGTCAACCACCCGAATCCCGCGATCACCTGCGACATGAGCGGCAGACTCAAATGCCATACGTAGTCTGCAAGACGAACCCATGGGTCAGGAGGCAACATCGGCGAAGTTGTACCGCCTATTGGAAACAGCTTGATGCCCCAGACTATTTGCGGGGCCCAAGCCAGACCCATCAACATTATCAGGCCCATAAGCCAAGCGGGCATGACGTAAGACCAAATTGCAAGCACAACGATACCTGAGTCTACACGGCTGCCTCTCTTTCTCGCAGCATACAATCCAGCAATCAAGGCAATCGTCCATATCGACAGCATGGATAGGGAATCCAATGCTACTGTGTTCGGTAGCCGATCCATTATTTCCCCAATCACAGGCTTGCCGGAGGCGAATGAGTATCCGAACTGAAAGGCAAACAGGCTTAGAACATACCTCGCGAATTGATGTGGAATGATCGGTTCATCGATCCCAAATTGCCGTTTCAGAATATTCGCAACTTCAGGAGGAGAATTGGGATCGATGAGGAAAGCTGTTGGGTCTAAACCCAAAACATAGACCGGTATTACCCGTAGTAGGATGAACTGAAGGCTGACCACAGTAATTATGAGGGCCAGACGGTCGATTCCGCGCTTGAGTAGGTATCGACCCATGCCGGCCATAATAAACGCCTAACAAAAAAAGGAGGGAATCGACGCTACTTCTTAGTCTTTATCTTCTTGACGTACACAAGTGCCGCGACGACCACTACGACTGCGATGACGCCCAAGTAGGGCGCGTACCTCTGCCAAGCAGGGGTCACAGTAAGCGAGACCGTTTGACTTCTGGTTAGTTTTCCGTACTTCGTTCCTTGCTCCGCCTTCAGAAGCACCTTGTATGAGCCTGCCTCGAGACCTGACACAGTCGCTGAATATGTTCCACCGGTTTTATGTGAGAGGGATATCTCCTTGGCCGTTTTACCGTCCAGTTGCAACACTGCTTTGACAGTCGCGTTCTCCACAGTTCTCTTAAGGTAATCCGTCACTTTCAAAGATATCTGCGTAGACTCGTCGTCGTACATGCTGGCAGGCGCAGTGACCTGCTCGAATATCAATCCCTTATCCGGGTGTCTCATATAGTAGTTTGGATTCCAGACTGATAGAACGTAGTTTCCAGGGACAAATTCCTTCAGAATCCATGGACCACTTGCCGTAAGCATGGACAGGTCAGGGTTGGTTGGATGCTTTTCACGAGGTGGAACACTAGCCTTTATGTTCTTGACGTTCTCCCAAAGATGCTTCGGCTGCACTCGAAGCCCTAGGATATCGAGCCAAGTCATCCAGCTTGACCCGTTGACATAGACATTCATCGTATAATCGTCGACAATCTCAGTCTTGTATGTATCCAATATCCATTTATCCACGTAGCGGTAGAGCTGCTGCTCCTTGCCCAGTTTCCAGATGCAAAAGTCCACATCCTTTGTGGTAACTGGAACCCCGTCATGCCAAGTGATATTCTTCGCCAAGTACAGTGTAGCCTTTGTCGCTTTGCCTTTGGGGGGCACATCGACTATTTCGGTCTTGAGGTTCTGAAGAAGACGCGGAATGTCTTTAGTCGAGTCACTTGCATCTGCAGGGTTTGAGGCGTGAAACGGCTCATACATTTGAGAGATCACGTCTCCTTCGTCCGCCCAAGCGTATGTCATCGGGTTGAGCGTGTAGACATCCACGTAGGCCCGGCGAACTGTTGCGCCAAAAGGCAATGCAGCAGTGTATTCGTTTATGTCGCTTATCCAGCCGCGTCCTACAGGGTAGGTCATGCCTGGAACATTGAGGTAGACCAGACCCTTCAGCTTGCCAGATATTGCTGTTATCGCTGTGGGCGAATAGCCAGGAATCCAAGGTAGGATCTCTTGGAGCATCTCCTGCGCCTTGAAGAGATACTCCTTGGCCTTCGCGATGTCAGGGGTTGTCACGAAAGCCTCGAGAACCTTGTCAAGTTCGGGATCCCTCACGCCGTATCTGTTCCAGCTTCCTGGAGCTTTGGCACAATCAAACTGTGAGTGGAAGAATCGGTAAGGCCAGTCGGATTCAGGCCCAATGCCCGTCCAGCCCCAGTGATAGATGTCGAATTCAAGCGTATCTCTGACCCTTCTTGTTCTCACCGCAGCGGATTCCACTGCCTCGTGCTGTATCTTTATTCCAACCTTCTCGCATTGCTTCGCGAAATAGACTGCGATAGCAAAGGCTGCCGGCGCCGCAGCCTCAGTTGACGTCATCAGTCCTATGGGCCTAAGCCTTTCGCCAGTCTTCGGATCCAGCCTCCATTTGTGCTCGGCATCCCATTTGAAGCCCGCATCATCGAGGTACTTGTTTGCCTTGTCCAGGCCGTATTCGTATGTTTTCACATTCGGATTCCACCAAGACCCAAGCGTCGGCATTAAGACGGTGTACAGAGGCAAGCCGTATCCTTTCAGAATCTCCGGCATAATGTATCCTTCACGGTCAATCAGATGCGCCATAGCTTTTCTGACTCTGACATCCGATAAGGGCCAATTACGCATGTTGAAGAATATTGACTGAGATCCCCAAGCCTGAGTTTCCATAAAGATCGCGTCAGGTCGGTTCTTGCGAATCCTTGGAAGATCATCCGCTCTAACCCCGACAGCATCGATCTCATCGGCTTCGAAAGCAGCGAGCCTAGCCTCATACGAAGTTATGATCCTAGACAGTAATGCATCCCCCCGCGGACCAAAAGGCGACCAAGTCTGTGTAGGAGCGGCAACGCCGTGTACATTCGAGACACTGA
>Ga0315309_1002235_pt1 | contig 11375 bp, 10 predicted proteins | sample TDP4_MG_FD_203080 | JGI IMG/M metagenome (GOLD analysis project Ga0315309, IMG submission 203080) | Freshwater sediment microbial communities from Lake Towuti, South Sulawesi, Indonesia - TDP4 | ecosystem: Environmental > Aquatic > Freshwater > Lake > Sediment | place: Indonesia: South Sulawesi...
ATTCTCTTTCTAACATAGACTTAAATCTCTTGTGCAATCGACTGATCAGCAGCTAAGAAGAACAATTAATTAGGTTGAATCTCGGAAGTAGATTCATGAACCCCAACGTCGCTGAGGGAATTGTGAAGGTCTTGGAGAAACTAGGCGTAAGTCTCATATTCGGCATCCCGGGCTCCCAAACATGCCCTTTCTATAACGCTTTATACCCCTCTTCAATAAGGCACATTCTCGTTAGACATGAGCAATCGGCTGCTTACATGGCTGACGCTTACGCCAAATTCACTGGTAGGCTTGGAGTCTGCGACGGAACAGGAGGCCCCGGAGCCACAAATCTTCTAACGGGCATCGCTACCGCATGGACGGACAGCACCCCTCTCCTAGCCTTCACAGGTCAACAGCCTCTCGACCATCTTGGGAAAGGAGCCTTCCAAGAACTTGACCATGTGGCCCTCTTCCGCCCAGTAACTAAATGGTCAGCACGTCTATCAGAACCACGTAGAACGCTGGATACGCTGAAGGAAGCCTATGAGATGGCTACTTGGGGAAGGCCGGGTCCTGTACATATAGACCTACCAGTCGATGTCCAAACCCAACCCTTAAGTCACAAAGATCTTGAATCAATCAAATTCTGGTCACCCACTTCATCTGCGCATAAGCCTTCCGGCGAACATAATGCTATTAAAAAAGCAGCAAAATTGCTGGCAGAGTCCTCTAGGCCGATCGTAATAGCTGGCGGCGGTGTACACTACTCAGCAAGGTGCTGGAAGGAACTTCGGGCTCTAGCGGAGCGTTTAGAGGCTCCGGTCACTACAACCTTCAATGGAAGGGGTTCGTTCCCCGAAGACCATCGATTGTCAGCTGGCAGGATGGGGATACACACACGAACATACAATGACAAGCTTCTAGCAGAGGCTGACGTAATCCTAGCCGTCGGCTGCCGCTTCGCCGCCCTAAGCACCAGACAGTGGAGTAACATAAACCGGAACGCAGTCTTGATCCACGTGGATATAGACCCTAAAGTCATTGCAAAGAACTACCCGACCAAGATAGGTGTAGTAGGCGACGCCGGAGAAGTCTTAAGGGCGTTAATAAAGGAGGCGGAAACCCTTCAAAACGTAAGAACCCAGAAGCGGAGACGGTGGCTAAGGTTCCTAGAGGAGGCTCAGGAAGCTTGGAGAAGATCAGAGTGGTCTCTCAAAGCCCTATCTGAGACGACGCCTCTGAAACCAGAGAGAGTCTGCTCTGAGATGAGGAGATTCTTCAGCCGAGAGACCGTTTTCACATTAGACGCTGGGAACAACAAGCTCTGGGCCTCAACCTTCCTCGACATTTACGAGCCGTCCACATGGATTCAGTCTGGTTGTTTCGGACCGATGGGCTATGCCTTGCCTGCAGCCATAGCCTGCAAGCTTGCTAGGCCCGAGAGGTTGATAGTAGCCATATGCGGTGACGGCGGCTTCTACATGAGCTTACATGAATTGTCAACGGCTGTTCAGGAGAATGTTCCTGTCTTCGTATGCGTCTTTGACGATAAGGCTTTAGGAACAGTAAAGCATTATCAACGAAGTGACTATGAAGAGAGATTTATATCTGTTGACCTCGCGAATCCCAATTTTGCAGCCGTTGCCGAGGCATTTGGATGCTGCGGCTTGGGTGTTGACGAGCCGAGCCAGCTTAGACCTGCTCTTGAGGAAGGGTTAAGAGCGATTAGAAGCGGACAGCCAGCCGTCATTGACATCCATATTGATGGAACAGAGCTCCTTCCACCTTAGACTTGCCTAAATCTTAAAAATCCGTGGGACCATTGCTTGTTGCAGATTCGGAGATAGAGTCGACATGGAATTGAGCAACTTCATGATGAAGATATCCAGTTTCAAGTTACCGACAAAGATTCTCTTTGGAACAGGAGTTTCTGAAAAGGTCGGCTCAGAAACCAAGACCCTCGGTGGAAAAGAGATCCTCCTAGTCACAGATCGAAACCTGAGCGCAATAGGTCTACCTCAAAGAATAGAGGAATCCCTGATTGAAGAAGCCCTCCGAGTAAGCATATTCAGCGATGTCGAGGCTGAGCCACGTCTGGAGGTAGCCGAAGCAGTAGCTGAAGCTGTGAGAAGAAAGAAGTATGATACAGTTGTAGGTGTTGGCGGCGGTAGTGTCTTAGACATGGCAAAGGTTGCAGCTGTGGCTGCCACAAACCTAGGCCCCATGAGACACTATGTCGGAGTGGGACTAGTTAAGAAGCCCGGACTCGCAAAAGTACTCTTACCAACTACCGCAGGCACAGGTTCAGAGGTCACTGACATCGCGGTTGTTACATTGGCTGAAGACGAAATGAAGACAGCCATAGTCAGCCCCTATATGTTTGGAGACACAGCTATCGTGGACCCAAGTCTCACCTACAGTCTGCCTCAACGTCTGACTGCTTCCACTGGTCTAGACGCGTTAAGCCACGCTTTAGAGGCAATGATGTCAGTTAGCTCCAATCCTATCACTGACTGCTTGGCACTGGAAGCAATCAGGCTTATCTTCACCTATCTCCCGAGGGCTTACAGAAACGGAGAGCCCGAGAGCCGATATGGCATGAGCCTCGGTTCCCTAGTAGCCGGCATGTCTTTCGGGAACGCCGGCGTATGTTTGGGCCACGCTGTGGCTTACACCTTCGCCGTATCTTTTGGAGTTCCTCATGGTGTTTCCTGCGGCCTAGTCCTCCCATACATCTTCAGATACAATGCTTCAAACATATCATGGAAGCTACCTCAAATCGCCGAGGCCATGAGCATTTCTGCCAAAGAACTGAAAACAGAGGAACTAACTCTTTCCATATCAAACGCTATCATCAGACTGATGGACGAACTGAATGCGCCTAAAAGGCTAAGGGACCTAGGAATACCCACAGACGCAATCCCAAAAATGGCAGACAGACTCCTCGGAATCAAGCGCCTAATCCAGAGAAACCCGAAACCACTAACAAAAGAGGATGCATTAAGACTTCTCAACGGAATGTGGTAACCCAAAAGAAAACATATCTGGATCCAAATAGACGGGCCTACAAACATTGCACACATAAAGCCACAACCGAGCCAAAAACACACACCCTCCACCCAACCGGTAACAAGTATGCAACAAGCAAAACCTCAAGTGACATTTATAAGAACCACCAAACTAAAGAAGTGGAAAAGAGGAATGCCTATGGACAAGCCAAAGAAAGTAATAGTAGGTTTAGTCATCTTCATTGTCTTAGAAAGCGTTCTCGGAATCTTCTTCGTAATCGGCTACTTCGATCTCATCTCCTCATATGAAAAAACGGCAGAGGAGCTTTCAGGATTACAGGATCTTTACCACGAAGTCGAAGAGAACTACACGTCTCTCAAAGATAGCCATCGTTCGCTGGAAAAAGAATACGAAGACCTAATGGAAAGGCATACTACGCTTAAAGAAACCTATGAGGGTTTAGACGAGAACTTCACTTCGCTTAAGGGACGATATATAGAGTTAGGCGGGAATTGGAGCAGACTTGAGAGAACCCGAATGGTTGAAGAAGCTCTCAGGGTAGGCAACAGCCTCCAATCATACTACGACCTCGTGAGACAGGAGAAGGGACTAGACGGAACGAAGGGCAGTTGGAGTCCAGATCAGGCTCAGGTGGAGTTCGCCGCCAATCTTGCATCACACGATCTTGGCAACCCGTATCTTCCAGCTATAGAAACAGAATTCGAAAATACCGTGGGACAGCGAAGCTACGACATGGCTAACATAAAAATTGAAGAGATAATCTCCCTGATCGGCGTCAGCCAAGGCGATTCAGGCGTCGACAAGATCAGAAAAATACTCAACTTCACCAACCAATATATCCACTACGAATACGAAGTCAGCAACGTTTATCGCGCACCGGTTGAGACTCTAGGGTTAAGATCCGGAGATTGTGACGACTACACCATCTTGGTGGCGGCGTTTTTCGAGGCTGTGGGAATAGACTCAGCCATTGGATCGTTCAAGAACGCGACTGAAGCGTACCACTACATGGTTCTCATCCACCTGCAAGATCTCCCTGGATATCAGTACCGAAGTTTCTCAGACCTGACCAGCATCGGCCTGGAAAAAGGAAGGTGGATAGTGATCGAACCCCAGTACCTGATTGAGAACCAAGGGAACGACTGGGTGAAACAGTGGACCCTTGCGACTGCAGCTCCTGTTGAAGAGTGAGAGAGAAAACAGCATTACTGAGATGACCTAGAATATGCCTTCTTCCTCAGCAATCTTTCTGATAGCCTCTTCACGGGTCAAACCCGTCCTCATGTATTCGGTCATTTTATACTCCAAAACGTCACTATCGCCCCATACTTTGATGTGCTTCTCCAACAGTCTCCTGTAAAGGTCATCGGCTTTTCTCAAGTCAGCCTGCCATCGTCTTCTGCTTTCCACTAGCAGTTTCTGATCTCGGTCTCTTTCCAACAGGACGAAAAAGTCATTCAAAGAGCTCAGAAACGCGCTTGAAGCCGAACCTAGATCACGTATCAGCAGAAGGGGAATGATCAATCCGAACAGAGGAATAATTGAAGAAAGAGATATGCTGAGGATGATTATGCCGATCAGTAATGCGAAGCCTACGGCGACAAAACTCTTGAAACTGAAACTTAACTCTATCGTGCTCGCCTCGCTCTCTGGAAAAATGTGGATGTGAACGGTGAACCAAATCAGTTTTGTCATCCCCCTCAACTTAGAAGTTATGAGCATGCTTTCTTCATCACTGTCGATGCTAGCATTGAGATCCTTTTGGAGAAAGTACAATAAGTTACTGTAGACCTCTTTAGAGGGGACGCGGACAAATTTCCGAACGTTGCCGACAAAGATGCGACTGAACATACATCTACATCTACCTGATAAGCATCGAGATCTAATAAATCCTTTTATTCCTCAAAGCATCCAACGCGCAGCGACGGCATCATTTTGTCAGCTGCCCTGTTGCCGGAACCTTTCTTCGATTGGTGTCGCCAAAAGGGAACTATCCCTCTGGAATTGTGGATCGCGATTTATTGAAAAGATATTTAACATGAAGTGTTCAATGATTAAGAAGAAACATCAACCGTTTGGTGGCATAGATTGGACCATAGGGAACGTTTTCTAGGGGTGTTCGGGTTCAAGGAGACTGACAGAGTTCCTGACTACGAGTTTGGATACTGGACTGAAACCCTTGACAGGTGGCACAGGGAGGGTCTTCCGCTTGTGAAAAGAACTAACAGAGACGTCGAAATCTATCTAGGATTAGAAGGTTGGGATTCCGGTGAATGGTTGCCGATTCGGACTGGCTTATGGCCGACATTACCCGAGAGGATAATCGAGGAGAAAGACGGAAGAGCCATCGTGGACGACGGCATGGGAGGCAGATACATAGGCACTACAGAGACCTCTTCACCTCCGCACTATATCCGTTACCCCCTAAGGAATAGGGAGGGCTGGGAAAATCTTAAGCCATTCTTCGACCCGGATACTCCTGGACGCTTCCCGATAAACTGGAATGAGGTCTCGGAAAATTATAAACGACACGATTATCCTCTAGGGATAAGTGTTGGAAGCCTTTACGGCTGGCTTCGAAACTGGATGGGCGTGAACGGCATCTCTATCGCTCTCTACAAAGACCCCGATTGGATAGCAGAGATGATGGACACCTTAACCGATCTCTGGATCAATGTCATCCGAAGGGCTTTAAGATCAGTTAAAGTAGACTTCGCTACGTGGTGGGAGGACATGTGCTACAACAGGGGATCTCTCCTATCCGTTCGGCACTTCGAGGAGTTCATGGTTCCCAGGTACAGGAAGGTGACGGATGTTCTAAAGGAATACGGAGTAAAGATAAACATCCTAGACTGCGACGGTGACATAACCCAACTTGTTCCCGGATGGATCAAAGCCGGGATCAACTGCATGTTCCCTGTCGAAGCCCGACACACCGACATATACAAGATCAGAGAGAAATTCGGCCAGCGTGTTTTGCTTATGGGCGGCGTGGACAAGCTTTCTCTCATCGCTGGAAAGGATGCTATTGATAAGGAGCTAGAGAGGCTAACTCCGTTGCTCAAAGACGGCGCGTTCATTCCAACAGTTGATCATCGCTGCCCACCTGAAGTCTCTTATGCGACGTACAGGTACTACCTCAAGAAGAAACGAGATTGGATCGGAAGGGATCTTGATTCTGACTGAAGACCTCGTAGATGGTGAGAAAGATCCAGAGCCTGCGCATCTCTCATTCAAGCTTCTGTCTCTTTGATAAGACATCCAAGAACGAGATAACCAACAGTATAATATAAAGAATCATGATAGCTTGGAACGAATACGCGACGAGATCTTGATCGAACAATTTGGTCGATGAGTAAATCGTGGTGACGCCGAAGGTTATGCCTGAAAGGAAAAGTATTATTAATGGGTACAGAGCCCATCTTCTCATCCTACCTAAGCCATAGGAGACTGCGATGCTCAGTATTCCCAGGAGGCCAACGTGTATGAGGGTTCCGTTAGACAGCATCATGATAAGGAGCATGATGATCCCTGTTATAAAGTAGAAACCTGGAATGAAGAGTCTTACCGTTAACTTCAGCGATTTCATCTCATCCGCACCTTGAGATATCGAATCTTCCAGTATTAGTATGGGAAGTATTTAGATTAATTGCTAATGACAAAGATTTAAACTTGAGGCTAAAGCGATGAGCTACTTGGAGCTATACACATGTAAATCTCCTGTCTTTAGTGGTTTTCAGAGGGATCTTCGCGAAGCAGATTACGTGATCTTAGGCGTTCCTTTCGACCTGACAAGCACGTATCGCACTGGATCGAGATTTGCGCCACAGGCGATAAGAGAGGCCTCTCTAAACATTGAAACCTATAGTTTCAGATCTGGAGTGGATCTGGAGGAGTCGAAGCTTCACGATGCTGGGGATTTGCAGGTCTCGGGTGATGTTGAGGAGACCCTCAAACGGTTAGAACTCGTAACGAGAGAGATCTTTCAAGCCGAAAAGATACCGATTCTAATAGGCGGAGAACACACGGTAACACTTGGGCCGGTCAAAAGTTTTGAGGGCGATGTCGCCGTAGTGAGCTTTGACGCGCACCTCGATTTGAGAAACGAGTATGCTGATCGATCTATCAGTCATGCAACCTTTATGCGTAGAATCAGCGAAGAAGCAAAGGTTAAAAGGATAGTTGAGGTAGGCACAAGGGCCATATGCCGAGAAGAAATGGACCATGCAAAGAGTTCCGGGACTCAATTCATTACTTCACAGCAGATTATGAGAAATGATGGTGGGGAAGTACCGAAAAAGATCAGAAGCTTGGTTGAGGATCAAGAGAACGTCTATCTGTCAATAGACATGGATGTTCTAGATCCGGCTTTTGCTCCTGGAGTCCAGAATCCTGAGCCTGACGGCTTATCCATAAATGCACTTTTAGACGTTCTAACCGAAATATGCAATAGCCGTATAATCGGATTTGACGTAACAGAAGTCACGCCTCATTATGACACAGGCATAACAGCCATACAAACCGCCAAGGTCATATTTGAAGTGATATGTTCTTTGGAGAGAGCAAAGAAACCTTGAATCACGTTGAATATGCCGTTTTTCGAGTGAAATCTGGCTCAGGCACACACACATGAACTATCTGAAGCACAAAGAAGTCTACGCATGCACACATAACCGGGAGTAGTGGGCCGGGCCGGATTTGAACCGGCATCTTTGCTGCTTCAAATATGCGCAAAAGAATCTTAAGAGAGAGAATTTGAAGAAGTTTTGAGAACATACCTAGTTTAAGGCCTCATTTTTTCTTTGAAAGGCGTGCTCTTTGCTTTTGGAATAGGTAAATCCGATACTGTAAAACTTATTTGTCATGAGTCATATCTGAACTCTCAAACGGAATCACTTTATTAGGACAAGATGACAGATAAGAACTTGGGTTCAAGCGAGGCGCTTCGTCAATATACCTAGATCAATAAATCTTTGGATATGATTAACTGAATATCTGAGGTTGAGGGTTGAGTAATAGAATGGTTTTTGTAAGAAAAGCTGAACAAAGCGACTTCCCTAGGATAATCGAAATCATTCAGACCTCTGCGAGTAAGGAGGAATTGAAGGGGTTCGTTCCGTCAAGAGCATTAGAGAGGCGAGTTAGTGGTACTTCAAACTTTTTAGAGGAGCTAAGAAAGGATCTTCAGCGTAACGAACATGGTGTTATCGTTGCGGAAAAAGAGAGAGATCTTTTGGGATTCGCGTATTGTCATTATGAGAGAGATTGCATCGAGATAGACGAAATAGATGTGAGAAAAGAGTGCCAGCAACAAGGGATTGGTAGGACTCTTGTACAGTATGTCGAGAGAATCGCTAGAGAAAGAGGAGTCAAACTTTTGAAAACGGGAACTTCTATTGACGAGGAGGGAGAGCCTTGGAAAGCTTACGGGTTCTGGATACACATGGGGTTCATCGACGCGGGAAAGAGAACGGAAATAAATGGACTAAAATACGTTGAATTAGTCAAGTCGTTGTAATGTTGAAAGTCCCCGGCATTTCTGTAATAGAAAATTTGGAGATGGTCTATGACAAATAAGTTTACAACATTAGAGGCAAAGCCAAATATTTTTAAAGTAGGGAATTTTCTTTTTTACTGGGCCTGTAGTCTAGTCTGGTAGGACAGAGACCTAAAGCCGCCCTCACAGATGACGCAGATGAGGGAAATAAGCGAAGTTAAACGTGATGAAATAAAGGCGTTGAGAACAACTGGAATCAGCTACAAGGGGATAGCGAGTAAAGTGAATGTGAGCGTAGGAACCGCCTACAAATATGCAAAGGATGTTTCGCTTTCTGGCGAGGCGCAAGGCCGCCTAGATGCAAAAATCAGGGAAAATCAAGCAAGGTTTGCAGAGATGTTTGCGAGGCAGAAAGATGTGAAGATATTACATGAAGGATTAACCCCGCAGAAGGCGCGCATAGTCGGCCACTGCTTATGGGATGGTAGCGTAGCTCGCGGTATTGTCAGGTACAATAATACTTCAAAGGCTTTGGTTGATGAGTTTGTAAACGACATCGGAGAGGTTTACGGTACTTCTCCGGATAGATTAAGCGAAATCGAGAGGCTTCGAAGAATGAAATTACACGTAGTAGACTATTATTCAAAAGTAGTCTGCGATGATCTATACAGATATACCCCTACTTATTCCACTAACGACGATCAATGTACGGTTCCGACTGAGATCTTGGAGAGCGGAAATAAGAAGCTGATTCAAGAATTCTTAAGGTCTTTCTGGGAAGACGAAGGTTCAATCTCGCATGATGGATGGATAAGGGCTAAGATTAAGGGAAGAAAGATCAGAGATCAACTTTTGCTGCTTCACAGAAAACTAGGAATTGAAACATCTCCTTACGAAGAAGCTGATGGATCATCAGGAATCTATGTGATAATAAGTGAAGACAATCTTAAGAAATTTACCGAAATCTCTTTTAAAAAGAGCATAGTCGTAAGAGGGAAAAATAAGGGTAGATTAAAATTTGAAGTTTTAGGCTCGCTATATGGATGTCATCTGCATCATTGAGAACGGCGGAGGTCCCCGGTTCAAATCCGGGCGGGCCCACCACTTTCCAACTGGCATTTGGTGCATTTCTGATTTAATATCAATTTAAAGCATACGTAAAAGTCCAAGTACAAAGCGTGAGGGCGACGTCCTTTGGCCCAGTCTGGTGGGTTAACCAGCTAGACTACCGGCCCTCATACGAAAGCTTGGTGTAGATTATTCGCTTATACCTTTCGAAGGTTTTGCCAGAGCTAGGCTTTACCTTCCTTTGCTTAGTATATTGTTTTTGGCATTGTGAGGTCTGATATGTCTATGGTGTGGTCGTAAATTCGGCCTGTCAACGACACGACAGATAGGAGATGTGGAGCCACTTCTGCTGGTTGAGAGTTGGCGGCTGACTCTACTTCTCGGTATGCTTCTTGAAAGGCTTCTCTCTTCTCTCTGATCGATTCTGCCATTATAACATTACGCGATAGGAAAGAGGTAACCGATTCCTGATGCGACTCATAGACGAGGGTATGTAGCCTCAATAGGTGTTCTGAGAAATCCTCTGATACTCTCAAGCCACCTAGTTGAGCCGAGTGCTCAGCGATTTGGGAAGACTGGTCGCCTATCGATTCTATCAGGCTGGCTGCGAGGCGGTAGTCAAGGCAGTCTATTGGATAGATGGTCAGCTTCTCGCTTAGACTTGGATTCTGAATGATTGTCCTTAGAACTCTGACGAGATGAAAGTACGAGCGGTCAACCTCATTGTCGCGATCTATAACGCTCTTAGCCAAATGGACATCGCCATCAATCAAAGCGGTTACAGCATCCTTATGCATACTTAGTGAGATGGACTGCTCGCGCCTAAGGACTATTTCAGGGGCCAGAGCTGAACGCTCCAAGAGGCATTGTAGAACGATCTTCGAGTGATCCTCCTCTATAATCTCTAGGCCTACCAATCGGCCCGATGTTTTCTTAACTTTCTCTCTCTCTTCAAGGCTGATTCTATCCTTGGCTTCGATCCTAATGATGTCGTAACCAAGAAGATATTTCCCTATAACCTCACGTTCAAGGTGTGGAGATGGCTTAATAATAATGGTTGATGGGGCACGCTCCACATCATATCGGGGGTCGATCAAGAGCCGCCCGTCAGCCGTCTCCGAAGTAGCAACTATCGAACTACGTTTGAGACCGTTCTTCCCAGCCCAGTCTTTAGGTAAAGTGACGAAGAACGTTCCACCTCTAGTTATTTGAACCCTGCGAAGTTCCATGACGCATCAAGAGAAGATAGTCTACATGAAATAAAAGATTATTGTAAATAGGCGTTTCGTCGAATGGTTTCGGATCACTCTAGAAGCTATCCGTACAATTATTATTCTAGAAAGCAATATTGATTGATCAGGATCTGAGGATTCATTGAACAAGGCTTTGAATGAGCAGCCTCTTCAAAGGGCAGTTTCCACTGCAATAAAGGCAGGTTACCAAGTTGATAAAGAGGCATTCGACTTTATGAGCTCACTTCCCCAGACAATAGACCCGGAAACGCTGATAGTGAACGTCATCAGGGAGATAGGGAGCCTTCCAAAGAAACCCATGTTCATAGATCTCAGCCTACTACAAGATGAAGCAGGAAAAATCCTCAGAGAGATGGAGGAAGAAAAGCTCAAGTTAACCGAGATCTCACTGGTCACGGAAGGAAGGAAAACGCGGTTCCAGGCGTACGCAAAAGGCATCGAAAAGGACTTGAGAGTGGTTGAAGACCCAACGGATAAGATTCAGGCGACTGGAACCCTTGAAGATTACATAGATTACTTTCAAGACCGTTTCAAGAGAATGAGCA
>Ga0315309_1002236_pt1 | contig 11366 bp, 10 predicted proteins | sample TDP4_MG_FD_203080 | JGI IMG/M metagenome (GOLD analysis project Ga0315309, IMG submission 203080) | Freshwater sediment microbial communities from Lake Towuti, South Sulawesi, Indonesia - TDP4 | ecosystem: Environmental > Aquatic > Freshwater > Lake > Sediment | place: Indonesia: South Sulawesi...
GCCTAATTCACCTATCACGCCATGTGCTGGTCGATATTTGGATTTCTTGGGCATGAAACCGATGATGAAGCCTAGAATGTTGTCTTTAAGCTTTGCAACAAGCCAGCATTCTGGTGGAGAGAATCCCATTTTGCCCTCTCTTAGGGCTTCAAGTGTTTTCAAAAGGTTTTCAGCATTTGATATGAATGGGTCGTTCAGGTGCACCGCCCTGTCTTCAAGCGTCGTCATATACGCTCTCTGAGTAAAACCAGCAAACTCTTTTAGAGAAAACTCGCTGCCATCGATGATTTGAAGATTTGCAACTCGAGGAAGCATTTTTGAAATCTTGACTTTTGAAAAATCTGTCAAAAACATGATGCTGCTTGGGCTCTTCTTAGTGAAACCACACTTTTCGTAAAGTCTTGTGTGCCAAATTACGGTTTGGGGCTGGTTGAAAGCAGACTTTAACATGCAGTTGACGTTTGATACGTGTCTTTCGTGCAACCGTGAGAAAGCCTCTTCTAACAAAGCCTCTCCTGCTTCGCTATCTCTGTATTTGAGAAGAACTGCGGGTTCCCATCTTCCAAGCGTGCCAACTTTGCCTTCAAGTCTGACTCCTAAGACACCAACTGTTTCTTCTCTTCTTCCAGACTTAGCAATGAGATAGATGTTGCCAGCTTTCTCAAACTCCAGCCTAATCTCTTCTATCATCTGGTCGGGGTGATAGTCAAAGGGTCTTCTTTCTCTAAACCAGGGCGTGTCCCGCATGGCTTTTTTCCATGCTTCTAAATATTCTTCCGCCGACTCAGCTTTCGTGATTGAGAAGTTCATTTCCTTACACATTTCAAGTTAAGTTTCTTTGGTCTTCTTCAATTCATATACGAATATTAAGTCGTTCCGCCTTGGAATTCCAAATCTGGCTCTTTCGCCCTTGTAAGCGTCTTTTGCATACAGTATTTTTGCGCCAAGCGTGTAATTTGCGATAATAGCGGGTAAGTTGTCGTTTTCAATCGAAACATACAGTCTTTTAACTTTGTTTTCTTTGGCTATTTGTTTCAGTTTCTCTAGCATGGCTGAGAACATGCCTGCACCTTGGAATTTTGGATGTATAGCCGTTTCCCAGAATTGTATGCTCATCTCTTCTTCGGGGTCAACAGTGAACACAAAGTCAAGGTAGCCAGCGTGTTCTCCGTTAGCATAAACAGCCATGGTTTTTACGTTGTATTCCTTGTGTCCATACACGTAGTCTGAGGATGGTTGCCACTCTTTTTTTAGGTCAATTTCTTTTGGCGGCGGACACTCGGTTATTTCTTCTAACGCCTCGAAAATTGTTCTATCCTTGTGGGCTTGCTTCATTTTGTCGAGAACCTTGATTTCTATTTTCAACTTACTCGGCTTTGCTAGGTGTCTCTTGCTCACAGGCACAAATCTAGCGCATTCGCAACAAACGTATTTTCCATCGACAGCGCACTTGTACTGCGCTATTTTGCCACAACTCTCACATTTAGGTATCTCCAAAATGACTCCTCCTCTTGTCTATGAAATTTCTTCAATGTCTATCTCGAATGCGCATGTTGGATTCTCCAATTCAAAGTTGTTTAACACTTCAGGATGCATTTCACCTAACACTCCTATCTCCCTGCGCTTTAGATAGATAGCGGCTGCTCTACCTTCTAGGAAACTTGGGTGCCGAGTTGCTTTGATTTCCCAACGCTTCAAACCCATGTTGTGCAATAATGCTTCGACAGTTGACTTTATTTCAGTGAAGTTTGCGGTTGAATGCGACGAAACTCCCGCCACATGCAGTCGCCTTTCACAGCGTGTCTCCACACGTTGATTTATTCGCCCAACATCTGAGACTTCGAATAGACGCTGCGGGAAACTTTCGTGCTTGTTGTCCATTAAGTTCTTCATCAAACAAGGGAGCAAACTCTCTCGCAAAATGGTGTATTCAGCAGAGACTGGATTGGCTAGTTTTATCAAGTTGCGAGCTTTCAGGCGCATCTTTTCATAATGAATCACCTCGTTGATCAGTGTGAAGTTCATGGCTTCGGTGAAGCCCAAACCCGTCATAATTTGTCGCACAACGTTTGCCGTTTTGTGCGCTGGATGCTGCTCTCCAATGGTCAAGGTTTTAGGAATGGTGGGCTTAAGCCGATAATACCCGTAGCCAATGGCTACCTCCTCAACCAAGTCCACCTCGTGCAGCACGTCGATTCGATAGGCTGGGACAGCCGTTTCCACGATGCCGTTTCTCAGTGTTTTGGGGTCTAACCTGCACTTCCCTAAGCTTTCAAGAACCTGAGCTTCAGAGAGTTTGAGCCCCAACAACTCGTTTGCATAGTTGACTCTGAGCCTCATCTTCTGAGGCGTCAAGTCAGGTGAAACAACTGTACGGTCTGGATATTTTACACGCACTTTTTCTATGGTGCCTCCCATGTCCGCAAGTGCGGTAGCCAAAACGTTTAGGCCTTGCTCAACAGCCACGTAGTCGGTGCCTGTCACGTCGAGGAACAAATTGGTTGTTTGGCTGGTGACTCGCGTCAACTCGCCGTTGATGACAGGCGGCATAGAGAGAACCTTTCCATCCTTGTCAATGAGCAACGGATATTTGGGCGCCCAATCGACAAGATACCTGTACGCCATGCCCTTATCGTGTTTTTCCAATATTTCTCTCAGACTCATCTCTTCTGTCTTGTCGAGGGGAACAAATCTTGCCTTGTCAGGCTCAACAGCCGTGAACGTGAAAGGCGGCTCAACAACGTCTAAGTTGTGCACACCAATCGAAGCCTTCTTGCGGTTTCGCCCAATTCCCCAGTGCAAGTCTTCCTGCATTTCCATTAAATCGACGATTGCCTCTTCGTCAAGCTTTATATTGCGCACAACTGCAGCCAGCATAAAAGGTCTTATTTTTGAAACAGCCTTGCTGATTTTCAAAATGGTCTTTCCATCTTTAACCTCGTACTTTGGCAGTCCAGTTTCCCATCCCATTAATCCTCGGAAGGCTCGGGCTATTCCTGCGTAACTGCAGAAGTCAACTCTGTTAGGGTTGAACTCAACTTTGACGTAGTCTGAGCCGATTTCTTCTATGTCGAAGCCTAGCCAAGGCAACCAACTGGTCATGTCTTCAACCGTGAGTTGGCGTCCAACAAACCTGCTGAACCGCTCTTTTTGCAGTGTGATTACTGGCATAATGGTGTCCTCCTAATCCAGCTTAAACGGTTGCCATAAAGCAAACGTATGTCTTCTAAGCCTAATTCAAGCATAGCCAGACGTTCTAAGCCGCCTCCCCACGCTAACACTGGATATTTTATGCCCATTGGCGCTAGCACTTCGGGTCTGAACATGCCCATTCCGCAGAGTTCGATCCAACGTTTCAATTTTGGAACATAAACTGTTGCTTCCGCAGATGGTTCTGTGTAGGGGAAGTAGCAAGCCCAAAACTTCACCTTCCTCAACCCAAACCTTGCATAAAACGTCTTCAGCGTGCCCATGAGGTCACGTAAGGTCACGCCTTTGTCAACTACTATGCCCTCTATCTGATGGAATTCCGGCGTGTTCTTGTAAGTCACCTGTTCGTTTCGGTAGACTCTGTCAACTGAGAAGACTTTTATTGGCGGCTTCTTGTGCCGAGAAAGATATTTTATAGTTTCAGCCGTGGTGTGCGTCCGCATGACCAGTCTCCTTGCCTCTTCTGAACTCCACTTGTAACCCCAACCCTTCGAGCCTGTGGTCCAACCGTTTTCATGGGTTTTCGCAACCGCTTCAACCACGCTCTTCTTTGGCAGTCCGCCAGCGTTGGGATTCGCCAAATAGAACGTGTCCATCATCTCTCTTGCCGGATGGTCTTGCGGCTGGAACAGGACATCGAAGTTCCAGAAGGCTGTTTCTACAAGTGGACCCCTTATCTCGGTGAAGCCCATCTCTAAGAAGATTTCTCGTGCTCTTTGAATTACTTGTTGCAACGGATGAACCTTGGCTGGATAGAATTCTGGTCCAGCTACGGTTACGTCGAACCTTCTGAGTTTGACTTGTCTCCACTTTCCGCTCACGATGAGTTCGGGTGTGAGTTGACTAATTTCTGAAACGATTTCGAGTCCTTTCTCAACCAGTTGCCAGCCTGCGTCTGTGAGTTCGAGTTCTCTCACTGCTTTTTCTGTCACTTTTAGGAGTTTTCTTCCCTTCAAGATTGAAACGGCGTCCAGCATCCCTCTGCCTAATTCCTCGACGGTTAAGGAGCCTTTCTCTTTTAGAAGAGACAGAAGTTTTTCATCGGCACCTTGCGGAAGCGTCTTTTTTTCTGTTTTTAATGTGCGCTTCTTTTCTAGAGTCGCCCAGCCTTTGCGGTGCAGCCACCCCAACGCTATCGTTACGAATTTTTTGTCTACCTGTGCCTTCTCGACGACTTTTTCAACTGGGGCTTCTCCACCCAATTCGATTAGTGCGTTGATTAGGCGGCGTTCTGGCAGTCCTCTTTGGGCGTGTTGTTTTCCCTCTTCGCTTAGTTCGATGACCTTTTGTTTTTGTTCGTGAACCGTCACTAGTTTCTTTTCTGCGAGTGTCAGTGCTGCTCGCATGACTGCTGCGTGGGCTAGACCGCTGGTTTCGATTATTTGGGCAATTCTTCCTTTTCCGTTCAGTTTTTGTAGGGCTAGAAGAGTTTTTTGTTCGTTTTCTCTCAGTTCAACCATTCATTTTTTCCTCTCGAATTTTTGATTCGCCTAACGTGACCGTTAGAGGTTTATAATGCCGTATAATGTTGCTGTGACATCGTATAGAAGTTTCTACGGTTGCATGATGCCCTAAACTAACTAACAGAGTGTTCAGAAGCGGAGCAATCGAAATTGGCAGGGCATCACTTCACCGCCCAATGGATATGCCACAAACTTATTTATGCTTATCTGTCTAGCAATAGCTATTCAACTTCTAGGATTTCTCTTGCTTTATCAATGAATTGGCGTCGTTTGCGTTGGTGTTCCTTCACGAATTCTGTCACGATTTTTATGAGTCTGTCTTTGTCCTCGCCGCACAGGATTTTGCCACCCTTACACTCATAATTGTAAAGTTTCACGACGTCTTTGTCTCGTTCAAAAAAGTGAAACAGATACAAATCGTATATGGGGCAGATGTCTGGGTTGGCGCCTAATCTGCGCTGCTCCTCAGCCGTTGGACGACCGCCTGTAAAGGCGTTTGAAATCTTTTTAGCAATGGCTTCTGGCTTCTCTGCCAATGTGAAGTAACTCATTGGGTCGCGTTTGCTCATCTTGGGCGAGCCGTCAAGACCTCTTATCTGTTTGTGATAAGTGGAGGAGGGTGGAATAAAATTGAACTTTCGACGAAACTTGAAGGCTATATCTCTTGTGAGGCGCAGATGAGGGTCTTGGTCAATGCCAACGGGCACAACCGTGGGTTTGGGTCCGCCAAACTCTTTCAGTTGAGGCAATAGTATGTCTCCAGCCTGGATGAGCGCTGAAAGGTACAAGCCCATGTGACGTTCTCCGTAAATCGCCTTCATAGTAGCCAGTGTCACGCCTCTTCCAAACGCTATGGCTAAGTCTTTGACCCTCTCCTCCTTCGACTGCTGGTAAATGCACCCTTTTTTCGGGTCAAACCCAAGAGCAAGCAAATCTGCAACGTTGCCCACAGCATATTTTTCACTGCGTTCAAACGGTATCCGATTGTCTTCATAGGCTTCTACATCAGCTATGCAATAGAAGGCCGTGCCACCGTGCTGCTGAAAATAGATAACCTCGAGGGCTGTTTGCAGAGTGCCTAAGTGAAACTCACCTGTGGGTTTTATGCCACTCATAACTGCGAATTCTTCATGGTTCTTCATGGCGTGTAAGACGCGTTCAAAGTCTCTGTGCCCAAAGATTACGCCTCTTCGCATAACTGCATTTGGGTCAAGCATCTTAGGGAGTAGTGGCCTAAATTGTTGAATTCCAAACTCTTCGTATAGGCGTTCATAGTCTTCGATTACGGTTGTTCCAAACGGGTCTAGTTTCGTTTTGCTATGTGAATCCGTTGACATTTTTCAGCGCTCCCCTTTTTTCATAGTTTGAACTTGATTGTGCAGAATGAGTTGAAAAGCCTATTCGTGATTTTGAAACAATTTCGATGGCGACTGCTAAAAAAACGCTGGTTTTCTTGGGTTGAGTTAGCGCCAGTCCAAGGCAGGCACCAAGCAAATAGCGTATCAAAGTCTTACTTAAGGGTTATTGAGGACAAATCTTAAAACACATATTCTGCAACTCACCACGACGAGGAGGCAGGAATATTGGTAACTAAGAAGGTTGAGGTTGATCCCAAACTGGCTTACCGCTTGCTGCATCCCAGACACACTGTTTTGGTCACTTGCGTAAACCAGGCTGGTAAGGCAAACATCATCACTCTGGCTTGGTCCATGCCAACTTCCAGCGACCCGCCCATGGTTGTTGTAAGCATAGCACCTAAACGTCGTTCATATCGGATGATCAAGAAAACAGGCGAGTTTGTGGTCAACGTTCCAACCATGAAAATCGTTAAACAGACTCTATTCTGTGGCAGAATTTCAGGTGTCAAATATGACAAGTTCAAGGAGGCACCCCTAACTGCAGCCCCAGCAAAAAAACTTCGGCCACCAATCATTAAAGAATGCATAGCTCACTTGGAGTGCAAGCTTGTCCAAACAATACCCACGGGAGACCACACACTCTTCGTGGGTGAGGTCGTAGCGGCTTACGTCAAAAGAGGATTCTTCAAAAAGATTTTCAATGTTAAAAGGGTTAAGCCAGTCTTTCACATGGGAGGCGACAGCTTTGTAACCATTTCACCTAAAGTTGTGACGCCTCCACGCCCTATAAAAAAACGATAACTAAAACTCGCTGACTACGCTTCCACTTTCTCTGCGCGAGTTAAACATTCCACAATCCATGGGCATCCTAAACACTCATCTGGTATTGGAGTATTTTTGGGCAAGCTTCTCACGTAACCAAAAAAGTGAGGGCAATCTCGGGAGCTCGGAGAAGGCTTTTTCTCCTCTTGCATCTTGAGCTTTTCAATGGGGTTTGAAGGCGTTTCACCTTCGATTGTGAAAATTTGACCCAATGATTTTGATTCAGTCGATGTCGCAGGTTTTCTTAAACCTTTAGAAACGTCAGTAGAAAAAGCGGGCTCTGAAACTTCTTTAACCACAATCGGACTCGCAGACGCCATCTCCTTTCGGAAAGTTTGTGTTCTGTCAATTGGTTTCTTCATTTCTTTAATTGAGGGTGGGACTCTGTGCATGCTCTTAAGTGGAGGGCTTCTCTGTGCACTAAAAAAGGAGATAGTGTTGAGGTTGATGTTGCAGTTGGGGCAAGCTGGATAAGACTCTGGTGGCGTCTTCGAAAGGTCAGTCAGCCAAACGGGTTCTGTAAAGGTTTTTCTACACTTTGGGTTTGGGCAAAGGAAATGGGATTCCGTTGAGTTTCTTTTGAGCCACCCCTTCTTGTAAACGACTATAATGTAAAGCACTAGAATCGCTAGTATGCCGACTATGGTGAGGGCTGTGATAAGGTCAAAGGATGGAAACATGGTGCGTCACTTTTAAGCTGTGTTGATCTCTGCATCGATTCGGTAAGTTGCTTCAGTTGTTGTGTGTTCACCCCAATTATGGTTACCAGTAATCAAGCCATCTAAGGAAGCGTAGATGTACGTTGTGCTTGGTGATAACGTAATCGTATTGCTAGTAGTGAAATCAGTGCTTACATCCAGTCCAGAAGTCACATTATGAAGAGTCCATGTGACGGTTACGTTCTGCGATGGGCTGTTGGTTATACTAATCCTCGCATACCATGAAGCGTTAGCACCCTGCGACAGTGTACCAGTCCATGTCTCACTCGCGTTGTTGTTTACACAGTACTGAATCGAACCACCAACCTTTTGTATGGTAACATTTCCACCTGTATACGAAGCTAGGAGAAGTGCATAGACCATGAAAACCGTTGTAACAGCTAGTATGGTCAGCATAGTCACTGCAATGAACGCTTGCTGAGACTTATTTCTCGCATTCATCTCTTCAGTTCACCTCCAATCGACCTTTAACATTTCCAACAGGAGCTCCTGCCGCTTGCTCCTCGGATATAGAAAAGAGTATCGTGAATATTAAGTCTATTGTCATCCGATTCAGATTTAAAATCGAACTAATACAGAGTGAAACCATTTGTCTTAATTGTAAACTTTTTAACCCTCTATTCTATAAAGAAGTTCCAAGTGCTCTGGAATGGCTGGTTCGGAGGAAGTTCTGCAGAAATATAGGCGTGCAGGCAGAGTTGCGGCTGAAGTTCGAGAGTACATGAGGCGAACGGTTTCAGAGGGCATGCCCATAATTGACATCTGTGAAAACACTGAGACAATGATAAGGAAGAAGGGTGGAAAACCCGCGTTTCCGTGCAACGTCTCGATTAATGAAGTCGCCGCTCATTACACATCGTCTCCAGGAGACAAGAGAACAATTCCCGAAAATTCTATTGTGAAAGTAGACATAGGCGTGCACGTGGATGGCTACATTGCAGACACAGCAGTCACTGTCTGTTTCAACTCAGAACACGACATACTGGTACGCACAGCCGAAGAGGCTCTTGAAACTGGAATAAAGATGCTTCGTCCAGGGCTGTCTGTTTCAAGATTTGGGTCGGTTGTCGAGAAAACCATTGTGACCCGAGGATGCAAACCCATTTCAAATTTAACAGGTCATCAGCTTGGGCGCTTTTTAGTGCACACTGGGAGGTCCTTGCCCAATATATCAAACTTTTCATTGGCAAAGGTGAATGTCGGCGAAATTTACGCCATTGAACCTTTCGTAACAGTCGCCCAAGCCGCCGGCAGAATCGAATACGGCCGTGAAGCGCACATCTTCCGTTTTTTGAAACACAAGTCTCTTAAGAACGAGTACGCGAGGCAGCTCCTCGAGTACATTTTCAAGAATTTCCAAACCCTGCCCTTCACCCAACGTTGGCTTCAAAAAATTGTGCCGCAAGACCGTTTCAACGCGGCTTTCACAGAACTTTTGTCCTCAAAAGCGTTGATGTCTTACCCTGTCTTCGTTGAGGCGAGCGGTAAGCCCGTGGCTCAGGCAGAGCATACAGTGCTTGTGACAAAAGAAGGTTGTGACGTGCTAACTTGAACTAACTGTAGCGTGGTTCTTTGGTTTTCTCTTTCTCTTTAATCTCACGGAAAATGGAGCCAATTGACATGGCTTTTTCATTACACTTTGGGCACTGCTCTTCCAATTGTTTAAAGATGTAGTCTCCGCGCTGGAAGTCTCGGACGTTTTTGAAGCCGCACTTCTGGCACTCTAAAGTGGTGGTTAAAGGCGGCATCTCCATGCCCAGTTTCAGCACTCGCTTCTTCGTTTGGAATAAGAGGTAAGTTGATATGGCTAGTGTGGTTACCCCCATGGTCAAGAAGAGGCTTCCGTTTTCAGGCTTGTCTTGTGTGTAGGCGTCGATTCCTTGATATATGGATACTAGGGACAAAACAAGCGTTATCATTATGATTGCGAGCAAGAACGGTGAAACCCTCCTTGCTACAGGAACAGTTGTTTCCATTATTTTTCACCTACTGCCCTATTCCAATGGAGTTGCCTATCCCAGCGATAATGACAAAATCTCCTTCTTTTGTTCGCTCCCGAATCACACGCTTGATTCTTTCGATGACACCGTCTAGGGCGTCGAAAATCTCTTTTCGCATGGGAGAAATGGCGTCTCCTACGTCTTCCTTTATTGCGATAGCGTTGACGGGAACCTTGTATTTGAGCGCTGTCTCCTCAACCTTGTACTTGTCGACCTCGGGTCCACCGATGACTACACCTACTCCCTCAGCAACCTCGCCTATTTTTTCACCCTCAAGTTTTCCTGCGGCATCAATAAGAATAGCCAAGCTTATTTTTCCCTCGTTCTGTTCAATGATTTGTTTTATGGCTTCGCCTGGTTTGCCCACGTTTGCACCTGGTCCTTCAGCTTTTAAGACGTAGGCTGTTCGTCCCTCAATTGGCACTTTTGCCACAACGATGTCTTTCTCGACTTTGGTCTTCTCATAATTGTGCATGAGTTTGGCGGCAACCATGGCACCAGCTCCATCGCCTATGGGCTGACCTAGCTGAAATGCTTTTAGACCGCTGGCGTGTGCTTCAGCCTCTTTCATGATTAGTGGCAGGACCATTTGAACTTGCATGATGATGTAGAGGCTGAGAGTCTTTTTGCCCAGCAGGTAGAAGTGTCGAATTATCTTGTAGATTACGTTGAGAACAGATGCAGCTCCAAGTGTCATCTCCAAATTGTAGATCTGAGTTTCGTTTGCCTGAGGCGCCATGAGCCTGACATCGTCTTTGAAACGTTTGTCTGCAACGTCTAACAAGTGTTCGAGTCGCCAGATTATGCCTGCTGGGTCGAGGTCCACTGGTGTTATGGCAAAATACTCTAGAAAACGGTCTACTTGCGCGGTTGGGTCCACTTGGGGTTTTCCAATCTCATTTATTGCGGCGATTGCCATTTTTCTGCCTTCTTCTCGCATCATTTTTAGCTTAAACAGTGAGCCTTCAACCTCTCTTATCATTATGTACATTTGGATGCGCTGCCCATAGAACATGAAAACTACGAAGATGCCTAGGAAAACTATTTGAAGAATCCAGCTTAGGAGGCTGTCGCCGCCTAGCCCATCAAGGGCGATTGTGTGCAACGTCAGCATGATATCATCGCCATGACAACTGCACTTTCTTGGTAATAAGTCTTGAGGATTTTCCCTCTACATTTACTAGTTGATATCTCTAACATTGGGGCAGCCAGCTTTCCCGACTTCGCGTGGCCGAAGACCACACTACCACCGGAAACGGAGCGCGGTTTAACTTCCGAGTTCGGAATGGGATCGGGTGGGTCCCGCACCCTATGGCCGGCAACCCCAATATGCACGCATAGAATAGATTCATATAGTTTTCGCTAAAACCCGAAAGACGAGAAAAATGGTTATATTTTGAACATGCGTTGTGTGTGACTATGGCTAGCCCTTGGTGGGGTCGTAGTCTAGCCAGGGATGACGACGGGCTCCAGAAAGCAAACAAACGGGTTTGCGGACTCGCTCCCTTGCGAGAATGAAGAAGTTCTGGAGCGGTCACATGAGAGAAACCCGTAGAAACAGCGCCTAATGCGTAAAGCACTGTTTCGGGTAGAGGTCGTCGGTTCAACTCCGACCGGCCCCACCAAAAATATGTACGAGGAGCAAAACCCTTTAAGCTAGTCGAAGTTTTCTTTTGCAATTCTCAGATGAGGGTTAAATCCATGGAGTATGCGGTTGAAGTTGATGGTTTGGTTAAGCGTTTCGGAGAGATAATTGCCCTCGATGGTTTGAACTTTAAGGTAGGAGTAGGCAAG
>Ga0315309_1002238_pt1 | contig 11352 bp, 9 predicted proteins | sample TDP4_MG_FD_203080 | JGI IMG/M metagenome (GOLD analysis project Ga0315309, IMG submission 203080) | Freshwater sediment microbial communities from Lake Towuti, South Sulawesi, Indonesia - TDP4 | ecosystem: Environmental > Aquatic > Freshwater > Lake > Sediment | place: Indonesia: South Sulawesi...
CGTTTCAGGGGTTGAAGGTAGTTGGATTAGATATTTCCGAAGGAATGCTGCGAATTGCAAAAAGTAAAGGAACATCAGTAGTTTGTGGGGATGCTAGGTTTATTCCGTTTAAAGACGAAACCTTTGACGTAGCGATTGCTTCCCGAGTATTAATTCATTTAAGTGACCCCGCATGCTATTGTGAGGCGGGTAGAGTATTACGAAAAAACGGCACATTTGTTTTTGACACATTGAACAAAAAGAGTCTGCGATGGCTGTACGCGTTCCTATCAAATCGAATTGTTTCCCACAATTTAGAGAGTGAAGCAAAGTCGTTGCAAAAATTGGCTGAAGCAGGTTTCTCGTTCGAAAAGAAGATCTATCGTTTCTTTTTGCCCCAACTTTTTTACAGTAAAAGTAGCGGGCGAGTCTTGAGGATTGTTAATAAAATTGACGAGTTCATTCTGAGATCAAGATTGAAAGCCTTTTCTGGCTCAATTTTCTGGAAAGCCAAGAAAGCCCAGTAGAAATTCTTGCGCAACCGCTTCATATTTAAAATCAATGCAGATGTATAATACAGTCCAACTCCTACACGGGAAACTAAGACTTGGAGTATTCCTCCTATGCTATTTGAAAAACTCAAAGGATACAAGCTAAAATTCAGATATATCTTGTATGGATTAATAATTATATCTCCAATGCCTTCCATCGCTACGGATACTTTTGAAGCGGCATGGGAGAATTTGTATTGGCGGATTGGACGTTTCGAACCATGGTACTTTTGCATCCTATGGGCATTAATAATCGCCCTTAACCTTCCATACCCAAAATACCAAAGAAACGAGACTAAAGTAAACCCTTATTTCCTATGCTTTATTATCGGAACGTTAATCAACGCCCTCGATGACGTTCTTGCCTTAACAGTAGGGCTACCATTTAGACATCATTCTCTATTTCACTCCTTTACCGGAGTTGCACTAAATTTCGCATTTTTCTATCTTGTTTTCAACCGAGGTTATGGTATCTACTCTGCAGCTGGAGAACTATGGCATATTTTATTTAACTGGTTATCAGGCGATGTCCCTCTTTTCTTCCCGTTTACTGATCAGATCTTTGGGCTACGTTTCATATCAAGTGCAGCCGGATGGTACGCCTCTTGTTTAGAGTACTATTATGGACTTGCATTCGCCATTGTAACGTTCATGTACTACCTGAAAGACATCAGTTGGAAGAGCCAAGAGCCACTGGTAAAGGAGTTCATGCAAAAAATTCGCGCCATCAGGCCCGCCAGAGAACGTCAAACCTACATATAATTTAGGAGGCAAAATGCACGAAACTATACAGCACATTAGCAATAAAGAAAGAATCGTTTCCACTTTTGCTCCTAATAGCTTCAGTTGTCCTCTACAATGCCGTTTTCATCCTTATAATCGCCATTGACTATGGAGTGGAAAGGGTTTGGTACTTTGGTTCTCTAATCTTTCTAGCCGAGTATATTACTCGACCAGTCCTTCGAAGCTTGTTCATCGCCGGAGAGTTTGTCGTTCTCTGTCTTTGCCTATTGAAACGTGAGCAGTTCGCGTTTGGAATTAAAAATATACACTTGTTACTATTTATGATCGTTAATCTCACTCTTCGATTCATTCTGGTCTTCCCTGCTTACCACCGTGACCTCATTATTTATTCTTATTCCGGACAAACCCTTGTTAATGGACAGAATCCATATCTAGAAATTTTCACAGTTCAAAGATGGAAGGATTATCTCTACTCTCGTCACCCATACGAACGCGTTGGTGTTGAGTATCCCCCATTGGCACTTTTAGTGATGGCCCCAATCGCCCTTTTCACTAATAACCCTATGTTCTTCAAAATTCCAGCTTTCATTGCAGACCTCGGCAACATTTACCTTGTACGCATTATCGCTGCTAAGTTCTACGACAAACCCACTAGCAACGCTCTGGCCGTTATCTATGCTTATAGCCCAGCAATGATTATCGCCAGCCTCGGCGGATGGTACGACCCCGTATGCCTCTTACTGTTGATGGCCTCGATTCTTTACTACTTAAACGAAAAACCCACGTATTCTGCCATGTTACTTGGGCTAGCCATAATGACAAAGTGGTTCCCTCTGCTTTTCCTACTTCCTCTTCTCATTCACCACCACGATCGGCGATTTCTTAAGTATGGTGCTATTACTTTCGCCGTCTGCCTAGCGATCTCGATCCCTTTTATGATAAGCAACTTTGAAGCCTATCTCTTCCAATTCAAGTTCCACTTAATTTATCGAGGAGTACGGGATATCGGCTATTCCATTTACAGGATTTTGAATCCATATTTCCCCGAAATCTATAGGTACGCCCTTATTTTTCAGGCTGGAGCCGTTGCCGTAATTCTTGCCCTCCGGAGAGGAGATATCAAAGCAGGCGGCGGCGCACTCCTCAAAGCCTTCCGAGGTATTATCACAGCATTCCTCGTTCTCAATCGAGTGTTTAGCGCGCAATATCTAATCTTCCCATACGCACTACTTCTAGCAACATTTGGACTTACACTAACAATGAAACCTTTACCCAACTTACATGATAACCTGAAACAACATCAATCGGATTCAGCAAGAGAAAGATAGAATTTCTCTAACATGCTAGTGATGGTAACCCAATTATAAAGCTCCACAATTGAAAATCCATTCCGAACTAGTTTAAGGTATAAGTCAGAATCTTCAAAGAGAAGCGTAATCGCATTAGCAATCACATCTGGTTTATCTGATTCCACAACTAATCCATTTTGACCATCTTTAACATAATCTAATGCTGCATTCAACGGCGCCCTCACAACCACAACTGGCGTTCCAGCAGCCATCGCTTCTAGAGTAACCATACTAAAGCCTTCACGAGTTGACGGCAACACAAATACAGATGCACTCTTCATGTGCTCCACTACTTCTAAACGGTTTGAAAGCGTGCCGTAGAAATGTACTGCGCTAGCGATTCCGAGTTCGCGAGCATAAGACTCCAGAGAATCCCGTCGCGGTCCATCTCCAATTATGTGAAGAGAAGCGTTGGGATATGATGTTAGAACTATTTTCATTGCGGTGAGCAACCAGTCAACGTGCTTATGTTCAATTAAGCGTCCAACATACAAAACTTTTAACTGCTCTTTTTCCTTTGAAACTGAGCGAATGAAGTCAAGACTTACTCCGTTTGGAATGATGGTTAACTTCTCCTGGCTAACTTTGTACACCTCGCTTAAAGCGAGCGCGGTCCACTGAGAAACTGCAATTATTTTGTTGGCTAATTGCACAGTGGAGCACTCAAAGAATTTTCCGACTCTCGCTGAAAATGAGTTTCTAAAGTATTCAAACCAGTAAGAGCCCCAAACCTCGTGGAATGTTACCGCTAGTGGTGCACGCCAATGCGCTGAAAGGATTTTTGCTGATAAACATGGAAGATATGGAAATGCACTAAAGTCCACTACATCAAACTGGCCATAGCCTCTAAGTAATTGTTTCAAAAGTTCCCAAGAAAAAACAACTGACGGCCAAATTCGTCTTCGCCCATCTTGGCTGTAAAGATCCTTAAATCCATTGGCACGGTGAACATAAACTCCTTCTAAAATTTCCTCTGATGGCGTTCCCTCAGGGCGCATTGTAAATACGTGAACCTCATGTTCTCTCGCCAGCCTCTTAGAGACTTCCCAATACCTATTCTCTGCACCGCCTTTGACATAAGGGAAGAACAACTCACAAATAAATGCCAATCTCGTTGACTAAATCCCACCGATGCAAAATAGAACAATGCGAATGTTTACTAAAAGCTTTGACCACTACGCTAATTTCATCACAACTTACCACGTTTCTAATCGACCAACACTTAATATCTTCTACCTGATGAAAGCAAAGTTTGTAAATACAATAGCATTCACATTACTACAAGTTAGAGGTAAAAACTGTTAACGAAGTAAAAATTAACAAAAGAAGAGTTTGGTTACACTTTCGGGTGGAGGAGTTTTTCATTTGACCAAAGTTGCGTTGATAAAGGGTCCGCGTTCATTAGAAACCGTGTATAAAGCGTTAAGCCTAATTGAGGGGCTGGACGAACTTTTCAGAAATGCTTTAAAAGTGTTGATTAAAGTGAACTTTATTACTATAAAAACCTATGAAACAGGCGTAACTACCGACCCACTTGTTGTTGAAGCCATAATCAACCAAGCTAAGAGGTATACAAACAAAATCTTTGTAGTTGAATCCAATGCAACAACTACTAATGCAGATAAGGCATTCCACGTTACCGGAATGGATAAGATGTGTGAAAGAACAGGGATAGAATTCTTGAACTTAAGTAAAGAGAAAAACAAAATTCAATTGGCAATCCCGAATGCTGAAGTACTTCACAAGATAGAAGTACCTGAAGTCGTTAAGGATGCCGCAATCATTAGTGCTGCAAAGTTAAAGCCACATAACGAGACTGGCGTTACCCTTGGAATGAAAAACATGTTTGGACTACTTCCGGACAAACTGAAAGCTAAGTTCCACATGCAAAACATCAACAAAGTAATCGTTGATGTAAACACAATACTCAAACCCAGTCTAGTAGTTATCGATGGGTTTTATGCCCTAGAGGGCCCCGGCCCTGTCAGTGGAACCCCGGTAAAAATGGATGTAATCATCGCAGGTAGAGATCCCGTCGCAACCGACTCCGTAGGATGTAGGATCATGGGAATAGATCCAAATGAAATCTACCACGTTAGACGCGCTTATGAAAAAGGGCTAGGTGAAATTGAGAAAATAGAAGTGGTTGGAGAAAAGATTGAAACCGTAGCGAGGAAATTCCGCAGAATATAAAGAAATTAAAAGGCGCAAATAAAACGATTTTACTCCTAAAAATTTACGAAATAAAAGAAGCGAAAATAGTTAAAACCCTTCTTAGTCGCTCTGAAATCCCCTTGGAGAAGCGGAGATATTAGCCGCCGTAAAAGAGCTTAATGGAATAGCCATATTTGATGAAGAAGACGCTAGAATCATTGCAAAAACTTATGGAATAAGAAACCCAAATGGCATGAATCAGTTTTAATAGGGCGTGGGCAAATGCATCTCTCCGATAGAATTAGCTTATTTTTCAAAGAATTCTGCAGAATCGCCTCTTCTTCGTCATATTGATTATTGGACTAGTTTCCCGATTTTGGATTGCGCCTTTGGTTATGTGGCCTAATGTAAACGTATGGATCAAAAGTGCGAAGATAGCAGCGAGCGGGAGCATTCTCAGCTTCTATACGCAAGCGCGTTACAGCGCTGGATACGAGTACCCGCCTTTGTGGCTGTTTTTCTGCCTGTTAGTGGTATCTTGCAGCTGTTTTTTCTTATCTGACCTTTTTCTTTCATCTCGGCTTGCTTTTCGAATGGCTAAACTTAATTGGACTTCTCGCTCTTCTAGCCTCAGCTTTTCAGTTGATTATTACTCGGCGTGAATCTGAAATAAGGTGAGACGATTTCCATTTGAAGACGGTTGAAATGGCTTCCCTAACATGAAAACGCGGTTCTTTCACAAATCTCTTGACATACGTCTTTCCGATGACGACGGTGAACATAACAAAAACGCTTCCACGATAAATCAACCTGTCAGCTAATTTGCTGAGATTAAACGGAGTTGTCAGGGGGTAAATCCACCATACTGCAACAATGAAAATCGGCAGATACCTTATCGCATGTCCACGTTCCGGAATTATCGACCAAATGACGAAGGGAATACACGAAACAAAATAATAATGAAACACCTGCGGTGAAAACATAAGAAACGACAACACCGGAATTAGATATACGTCGTTTACCTTCCAAGAGGGCCGTAAGAATAAGATAATTAGTGGAAGAAGAATTGCAGCCAGAAAGACATAGTATCGCATTTGAATTAAGGGAACCAAAGGAATTCCAACGTCCGCACGGTAAATAGCATAAACAACTCCCCAAAACCCTTGAGTTGCAGCATGAGAAAGATCTATTTCACTCGCACTAAGGTTGAAGTACAAGTATGTCACGATAAAGTCATCCCAAGTATAAACCAGAAAGGGTAGGGCGATTATAGCCATAACCCCTATACACGAGACCAAAATCTTCAGCCATTCCCTCCTTTTGTATTTATAGTAAGTGTAGACAAGAAAGGGCAAGACGAGAACGCTTGAGAACTGCTTAGTCATTGCAGCAACTCCTAAAAACGCCGCGGATAACTTCGGTCTATCTACATTTAGAAAGTATGCCGACAAAGCCAGAAATAGCACATTTAAATTGTCAAGTTGCCCGATGTTAGAACTTGTTTTCCATGTAGTCGGATCAACCAGATATAAACTGGCTGCAACTATTCCCATCCACTCTTTACATCCACTCTTCTTTATCCACCAATAGATGACGAAAGCGGTTAATCCATCAGCGAGAATCAGCCACGACTTCACCGTGGTTAAATAGATGGTACTAGGGTAGTCGTAGGGCAACATAAGTATCCAGGTCAGCCAACTGAAAAAAAGCCATACTGGTGGGTACGCGTAGGCAACGTATCGGTAAACTGTGAAGGGATTATGATAATAGCAGTACTTTCCAGCTCGAACCCACATCCGCGTATCTCCCAACGCAATCGGTGCTATTAAAAATCTTCCAAATAATGCAATTGCACAAACAATAATGAGTGCGATGTCAGAACGACTTAGATGAATGAAGTGCCTTTTGCGCATCCTCTCAGCTCTAACCTAAGTGAAGTTGATCTACGTAATTCAGTACATTAGGCAATTTGTTTAAACCATTTAATTGTAGCCTTAAGCCCATCTTCTAGGCAAGTTGTGGGTTGCCATCGAATTAGTTGTTGTGCCCTAGTGATATCGGGGCAGCGGCGTTCTGGATCGGCTATAGGTAAAGGATAAAATTTGATTGATGAGTTGCTTTTGGCGAGTTTTTTAATTAGCTGGGCGAGTTGGATGATTTGTGTTTCGACGTTGTTTCCGATGTTTATGACTTGCCCCCTTGCAGCTGGCATGAGACCTGCGCAAAGTAAGCCGTTAGTCATATCCGTCACGTATGTGAAAGCGCGGGTTTGGGTTCCGTCTCCGAATACTGTAATTGGCGTGTTAGCTAGCGCTTGGTCAATGAAGCGTGGTATAACACGGCCATATACGTCGCCTGCGCGCATTCTCGGACCGTAAGAATTGAAAATCCTAATGATACGGGTGTCGAGACCATGCTGTAGGTGGTATGCGACAACGAAGGCTTCCCCGCAACGTTTTGCCTCATCGTAGCAGCTACGCGGACCTACAGGGTTAACGTTTCCGTTGTATATTTCCGGGGTGGGAATGTATTTTGGAGGGGGGTTGCCGTAGATTTCGCTTGAGGAAGTGTAAAGAAGCGTTGCCTTGTGTTTTTTGGCGATGCCGAGGGCTACCCAGATCCCGAGAGTGTTTGCTTTAAGGATTTGTATTGGGAACTTCGAGAATTCGAAGGGTGAAGCGCGGCTAGCAAGATGCATGACCACGTCGAATTTTTTGTTAAAGTTGATCGGTTGACTTATGTCATGTTCGATAAAGGTGAAGTTGTCATGGTTTCGAAGATGTTCAATGTTTAATGGATGACCGCTTGAAAAGTTGTCGAGACAAGTAACCTTTGCGTCTTGTTGGATAAGGACATCGCATAACCAGGAGCCAAGGAAGCCTGCACCACCGGTCACCAATACACGGGCATCCTCGTAAGATACCCCCGCTTTACGTAGCTCTCGTAATACCCATTCAACTCCATCTTTGATGATTGTTGAAACCAAATTACACCCTTCTTGTTAAGTAGTGTAGGCTGCTTAGAAAACTGGTTAAACTAGTTTCTAATTTTTGCGATAGAAACTATGCAAAATCTCTTTAGTTTCATGTTAGTTAACATTCAAAACTGCAGCGTGTATCCGCGTTGAGTTATGCTCATAGGGCAGTTATTCCAGCAGCTGGATTGGGAACCAGGTTACTCCCTGCGACAAAAGAGCATCCTAAGGAAATGCTGCCGATTTTTGTAAAAAGTGGAGGCGGACGACTCTTTCTTAAGCCCCTGTTGCAGGTTATTTTTGAGCAGTTATTCGAAACGGAGGTTCGAGAATTTTGCGTGATCACTGGGCGAACTAAGCGTGCGATAGAAGATCATTTCACCCCTGACTATGGCTTCCTAGAAGATCTTAAACGCAAGAACAAATTCGACGTGATTGAAGATTTAGAACGTTTCTATGGAATGCTGAGGAGATCAACGATCCTTTGGGTTAATCAGCCTGAGCCTACCGGATTCGGAGACGCCGTGCAGTTAGCCCATTCGTTTGCCAAAGGCGAGGACTTCATTGTTCACGCTGGCGACTCTTACATAATATCCGAAAAGAACCAGCACATAAAACGGTTAATTGAAGTACATGAAAAGCAGAAAGCTACCGCGACTATTTTAGCATTCGAGGCTGAAGACCCCCGCCCTTACGGAGTAATCGAAGGTACACCTATAGAAAAAAATGCCATTAAAGTTAACAGACTTATTGAAAAGCCTGAAAAGCCGCCTTCCAATTTCGCTATAGCCCCAGTATACATGTTCAAACCAGTAATCTTCGATGCACTAACGAAGACACCGCTAGGTAAAGGCGGAGAGAAACAGCTCACTGACGCCATTCAAATCTTGGTTGACTGGGGCCTTGAAGTATTTGCGGTTTTATTAAAGCCGAACGAAAGGTATTTGGATATTGGAAACCCCGAAACCTACTGGACCGCCCTGCAAGAACGACTGTGACACTCCTACGACTCGGAGTAACTTAAGCAACTTCTTTCATTTTATTTAGCCTTTTCAATTTAGCTGCATACGATAGGCGGTGTGATTATGTTGATAAAAACCAAAGTAACGTGGAAAGCCTTCAATCAGCAGAAACTAGCAGAGATGCCTACCGAGAAGACATTAGTCCTTTTTCCGTTAGTTCTTTCATTGCTTTTTCAAATCGGTCCACAACGTTCCTTTGTGTTTTTACCCACTTAACAAAACTGGGCAACCCTTTTTCTATCGAAATAGTCGGTTTGTATCCAAGTGTTTTCTCAATTCTTGTTATGTCTGAGTAGCAATGCCGAACATCACCAGCACGATATTCGTTTAAAATTATTGGCTTCAACTTGGATCCTAAAAGACGCAACAAGAGATCCGCCAATTTCTTAATTGATGCAGGCTTGCCGGTTCCAACATTTAAAGCCTGATAATTCCCGCCATTCTTTTCAAGAGCTAGGAGATTCGCATGTGCGACATCAGCAACGTGTACAAAGTCGCGGGTTTGCATGCCATCCTCAAAAATGTAAGGCGAGTTACCATTCATAATTCGACTGGAGAAAATAGCACAACACCCGGTATATGGATTTGATAAAGCTTGTCTTGGCCCATAAACGTTAAAGTAACGTAACGCTACTGTCGGGATTCCATACGTTTTGCCTATATTAAGGCACATTTCTTCTTGATGTCTCTTTGTCATCGCGTAAATTGACGTTGGTTCTAAAGGTTTTTCCTCATCCGTTGGTCTGGGTTGTAATGGCTTCCCACACGTTGGACATTTTGGTTCCCACTCTTTTTGCTTCAACTGTTTTTCGTTTCTTAATCCCGGACATACGGAGCCACATTTTTCACATTCATACTTTCCCTCGCCATAAATGGACATCGAAGAAGCCACGATTAACTTTTTAACATCTGTTTCCTCATTGGCAAGTATATCGAGTAAAGTTGCGGTGCTTTGAGTGTTGACTGAAACGTATTTATCAATTTCATACATTGATTGCCCAACCCCGACAGCTGCGGCAAGATGGAAGACCGCATCGACACCCTCTATCGCATTTTTTAACTCAACTCGGTTTCGAATATCTCCACGAATAAATTCGGCTGCAGGATTGAGGTAATCTGGGGCTTTTCCATGAACTTGTGGTTCGAGATTATCGAGAATTCGAGTATCATATCCCTTCTCTACAAGTAATTCGACGGTGAACGATCCTATGAAGCCAGCTCCACCTGTCACTAAGATGCTTTTTATGCTCTTCACCTAACCCACCTGTGTGGCTTAGTTTCTCATCTTTTGCAATTAGCGTTTACACGCATTCCAAATAAATGCTGTGCTATAGGTAGGTTGAAAACTGTTATTTAATCTAAAACCTATACCTACTGACTGTAGAATTAAAACCAAGGTAAACAACTATGGTTGCCACTTCTTCGCGGGCTGAAAAGATATCGGTCATACTTCCTGCGTTCAATGAGGAGAAAGAAATAGTGGCAACCGTGATGAATGTAGAAAAAACTCTGATAGAAAATGCCTTCACCGATTATGAGATTCTTGTAGTTGACGACGGATGCTTGGATGCAACAAGTCTAAGAGTTGAAAATGCTTTCAGAAACGATCCTCGTGTGAAGCTAATTAGATACGATAGAAATAGGGGAAAAGGATACGCCGTTAAAAGAGGGTTTGAACAAGCCGCTGGAGACATAATAACGTTTATTGATGCGGATGGAGAGTTGCCTGCGAAACAAATTCCGCGGTACGTAAACTTACTTCAAAGAGCGGATTGCGTAATTGCCTCAAGAAGTCATCCTCAATCCGTAGTAGATATCCCCCTAGGCCGTCGAGTGTTTGGCAAGCTCTTTAACGCTTTAGTGCAAATGCTGACTGGGTTGAGGTGCGGTGATACGCAGTGTGGACTTAAGGCGCTTAAGAAGCAAGTTATTCAAAAGGTCAGCCCGGATTTGCTTGTTAAAGGGTTTGCGTTTGATGTGGAACTGCTGACCTTGGCAAATTTGTATGGCTTTAAAATCGCTGAAGCCCCGGTGAAGGTACACTCACGTCAGGCCCTATTTTCACTGAGAGCTGTGTTTAGAATATTTATGGAACTTTTGGGGATCACGTATAGATTACGCGTCAAAAAATGGTACCAAAAACAGATCTTTAAATAAGGCAATAATTTACATGCATTCCATGCTAAAGTTTTACTTCGTATCCACACAATAAAAATTAAAATCAGAAAATAATCTCTAGAGACTTAGAAGCTAACTGCCTACACTTTACTAGGAAAGAGGCTTTATGAATTCTAAGAGGAAGTTCACCTTCTGCAAAGGAACTAAAACAGCAATTTTAAGCATAAGGTTAGGATGATGAAGAGAAGATCAAGGGATCTGATGAGTTGGAAACATCTAGAGTAGCTAAGGGAACTACTTACATAGCCGTCCAGAACGTGATACAGTACCTCGTTGCGTTCGTGTTTTATGTTGTCATTGCGCGACTTTTATCTCAAGCTGAGGTTGGTGAAATATCTTTACTCTTCTTTTGCATGGGTGTTTTTGGAACGCTAACTCAACTTGCCATGCCTGTTGCCACT
>Ga0315309_1002240_pt1 | contig 11347 bp, 4 predicted proteins | sample TDP4_MG_FD_203080 | JGI IMG/M metagenome (GOLD analysis project Ga0315309, IMG submission 203080) | Freshwater sediment microbial communities from Lake Towuti, South Sulawesi, Indonesia - TDP4 | ecosystem: Environmental > Aquatic > Freshwater > Lake > Sediment | place: Indonesia: South Sulawesi...
TGCCGGGGAAAGCGCCGGGGTTGGTCATGCGCTTGATGACCACCGAAGGCCGAACGGTTCAGGCGGTGGCCTGCAGAGCCGCAGTATGTGGGTTCGACTCCCACCCCCGGCTCTAAACAAATGTCCCTTAGAGCACACCATCGCGCCAGGAAACGGTTGAGGACGCCCCTCCAGGGGGGGTCGCGCGGCAAGCCGCCTTGGAGAGACTTAAAGAACTCGGAATGCGACCGACTCAGGCTCTTCGGCAAGTCTGTGGAATCGAGCTGGATGATAAGAGGCATGCCGGTCTGTTAGTCAGGTCAAGAGCCGGCTACGAGCTGGAAGACGCTGGCAGCATACTGAGAAAGGGCCTCTTCAATATCGCTCCGTCAGGCACCTTGTCTTCAGAGCCATCAGGAGCTATGCACCAGGGGACCATCACCAACGGATTGGAAACGAAAGATAATGCATCTTACCGAGAGAGCAGGCGACGCGGTAGTTCCGACTTGGATGTCACATTTCTCTTGGACCTAGTCTTCAGGACTCGTTTCTAGGGCAAGATCTGCGTGAATTGACAGGATAGGGTTTGGCCACAAATCCTGTCACTTCAATAGAAAAAGGGCGGGAGCGGGATACACCCGCTTTCCGGGTCATTACAGCAGACTTTGCAGTACTGCAACTACGTTGTCTATCTTTACAAGAAGAATCGGCTGTGGTGATGTCAGCCGACTCTGGCTAGAACTCGAGTCTAGGCTTGGTCTAATGTCCTGTAGTAGTTTCGTGATTGCCCCACGGTATTCCCCACAGAAGTGTGTCGTAGCCTAGGGGAGAGACGAACAGATCTGTTCGTATCTCCGGGGACAATCCGGGGTCGCCTCCACAGGAGTTCGAAACTCTGAAATACTACCGCAATCACACAGACTCGTTGGCTTTCTCGGATCCACTGAGTGCGTGTTGCGACTTCGCTGGTTGCTGTGGCTTGCAAGAGCGCCTACGGGTGGCGCGGTGACAACAAGTGCACCGAAACAAGTGGAGAGATCATGCAAGTTAGGGACGGGATGACGCTAGGTACCGGCAGGCGTGAAAAGGAGAGAAGAGATGCGGCCTTTGAAAGCAAGAGAGGGAAATCAGGCAGGACGCACGGTAGTATCAAGGTCCGCGTAGCGGCCTTCTTGTTCCTTCTCCTGATGCTCTCTCAGATCCAGTGGGGTCCCGCGCCCGTCTCTGCCTACGACGTCGAAGTTCCCGGCTACTTGGCCTACGATTTCGTAGCTCGTGCACATGAAGCAACATGGTCGGATGACTGGGGCGACCTCCCGTTTGGGTGGGCTTACTCGCTACCCGTTATCGGGGATAGAGGCTTCGCTATGCGTCGGTACGGCGTCCAGCTTGAGGACACACACACACGTCTCGACACATGGGATAGAGTGTTGGAAACGCATCCTCAGCCTGTCAGTGGTGGTTGGATACAAGGTCGTTATCATTGTGAATTTCTCCCTTACCATGCTCAGGGAGCCAAGCTCAGGGTTACCGTGGGCTTCTTGGCTGGTGCAACTGGGACCGATGGGGTTGATTTCAGAGTGCAGTTTGACCCCTTGAGCCCCGCCGGCGGCTATGACCCCTCTCGCCGTGTAGATCTGGTCTTCATTGGGGCAACCTATGACAACGAGCTTGACACGCAGGTTGTAGACCTCGATGAGGGCCTCGGGGGAATGGACTCCGGCCGCTTTTTGTTTAGTGTCGTGGCCGGAGCGGATGCGGAAAGGAAGGAGGCGGTTTGGGCTGAAGCCTACGTATTCGTTGACCTGTCAGGGGTCAGGGGTGCTCTGGGGCGTGGAGATCTGGCTCTTGTGTCGGTAGAGCCGGTGCAGGTTCTGTACGGAGCGCCTTTGGTCAAGGGCAAAGGCACAGCTTTCAGAGTCCTCGTGCACTCAACATTCGAGAGTCCGATTGAAGCCAATCTGCGGTGGTCGTTGCCTGTGGACGAGTGGAGTATGGACCCTCCGTGGCCGTGGGCAATCCGTGAAACGCTCCCGGCGGATTGGGGTTTCCCGATAGATTGGGGCCCAGTGGTGCTAAACCCCGGAGAGAACGAAATAATGCTTCCCATCGTGCGAGAGGAAGATGCGGTTTTTGATGCGGACCACCCGGCAGGAATGCTGAGGGGGATATGCATCACATCGGAGACTTGCTATCCTCCGATCAGAAATCTGCCGAGGCCCATAGTCGCCACGGATGCCCCCTGGGGCCGTCGGGTTTCCGTCAGAGTGCGGCTGGATCCTGATAATATAGTTCCGGATTATAGTGAAAATAACAACGAGTTCTATGAGCAATATTGTGTCTGGACAACAGGGAGCATGAAGCTGGTCTATGTGGGACAAGCATGGGATTTGCCAGACTTCTTCGACAATGCAAACGAGGACTGGCAGGCAGGCTATTCTCTCAGGGTTGGAGGCGAGCTCATACCTGGAGACCCTTGGGATAGGTTGGATGAGTATGCCGAGGAACAGACAGAATATCTGCTTGGAGTGTATCCGGTGGCCGACAGCAAGATCTCGTATGTCCGCCTGCATGCTCCTCTGTACCTAAGAGCATGGTACGTACTCGATTACTTGGACAACCCCGCCTGTTGGAATTCTACCGACTGCGCAGAAATGGGATGCAACCCTTGTTTTGCCGCGTTGATGCGCGAGATGATGCTATGGACGTATCCCGATGCAGATGCGGTTGCTTTGGTGCAACCATGGGGCTGCTGCGGTTGTGCCGGTGCGTGCCCCGCGTTCTATGTGGAGGATGACCTAGGCCCTGATACCAATGTTGCTCACGAACTGGGCCATTGCCATATGGGTGCTCCAGACTGCTATGCATGTGATTGGTGCAAATCGGGTCGGGGGGGGTGTGTCGCGCAGGGGAACTTGAGTTGTGAAAGCTGCAATTCAGACGAGGGTTTCTGGGTCAACAGATGGAGAGAATATACGCAGGCATATACGGTGAGGGGGTTAGCAGGGGGCGGGTTAGCAGGCCACTTTCATGAGTATGTGGGCAGATACAGATACTACATGGACTGCGTGGGTGACCCTAATGACCAGTGGAGCAAGCTGGGTTCGACTCAAACATGCGAGGGTGAGGCATCACAAGATGGGTACCTGAACTTGTCCCGGTTATCGGCGGATGTTACAGACCCTGAGGCGGTGCTTGTAAGGGGAACTATGACCAAGACGGGAAAAGCAACCCTCAAACCACTCATAAGATTGGCAAATGCCACCATAGATCTACGTGATGGAACCCCAGGAGAATACTATATCGTCACGTCAGATGAAAGGAACGTTGTGCTTGGAAAGTATGGCTTCACCCCTACATTTGCGATTTGGAGAGAACCAGAAGGTCCCGTCGAGACTGAAACATTTCTGTTCTCTTACAGGATCGAATGGAAAGAGGGTACAAAGAAGATAGAGCTACAAGACAAGAACGGCAATGTTCTTGGAAGTAGAGAAGTCTCTGCGAACAAACCAGAAGTTAGGCTGGTTCACCCGAAGGGTGGTGAAGTCTGGGAGAGGGGAAAGAACTACACCATAAAGTGGGAAGCGAGCGACAGGGATGGCGATCCTCTGACCTTCTCTATAGCGATGAGCATGAACGGCGGAGAGACATGGTTCCCAGTTGATATCGACGTAGTGGGCGATGAGTACTCGCTCAATACTCTACTGTTCGGGGAAGGACAACAATATCTCGTGAGAGTACAAGCTTCGGATGGAGCTAGTGCGGCTGAGGATGTTTCAGATGAGGCGTTCAGCATAACTCCTCCGGCCACCGCCACAACTACCACTCAACCAACTACCACCCAAGAGACAACGCCGACGGTGACGTCCACTCCGCCTGTGGGTCCACAATGCATCATCGCGACTACCGCCTATGGAAGCGAGATGGCTGATGAGCTCGCTTACATGCGATACGTGAGAGACAACATGATAGGTTCAAACGACGTGGGAAGAATGCTCGTAGAAGCATGGAACGCCTTCTACTACTCGTGGTCGCCACCTGTTGCACGATTGATCTCAGCGAATCCGCAGCTTCGGCCGATCTTTGGAGGAGCCTTGCTTCCAATCGTTGGAATAGTCCACGGGGTAGCGTACGTCTATTCCTCGCTCGCGCCATTCAGCAGTCCATTCGCGTCTGTCATGGGATTCCTGTTCGCATGCGTGTCCTCGTTGGCGGTCTACGTACTCCTGCCGTCATTCATCCTCCGAATCATCTACAGAAGAAAGCGCAAGACAGGTTCAGGATGACAAATACCGATGGACGCAACGACGCCGGGGAATGATGCCATGGGAAGACCACCTGAAAATGGAAAGGGAAAGAAGTAGAATGAGTTTGAAGAGTCTCAGGCGAGTAGGAGCCTCTAACCTCATCTATAGCAAGTGGAGGCTCCTGGTTGTCGTCGGGCTTATGACGATCCTTCTTGTCGGTAGCGGCGGTGAGCTCTCTTTCATATTCGGACCGGTCTACGGCACAGGCGGTTTCCACGCGGACGCCATGGATTTGATTGCGTGGGCTAAATTCCCACCCGACGGTTTCGGTGACGCCAACAACAAGGTGCTCGGTGATTGGATCGAGTTCGAAGGGTACCTCTATGTCGGCGTGGCCAATTTTGCTACCGGCCTTGAGGTTTGGCGGACCAGCGGTGGGGACTTGGAGACTTGGAGTCAAGTTGGTGCAGACGGATTCGGCGATCCGAGCAACATAGAAGTTGCCCAATTCGAGGAGTTCCAGTCCGAGGTCTACGCGTCGGTCGACCCGGACGGCGCCATAGCTAGGATCTTCAGATCCAGCGACGGCGTCGCCTGGCACCAGATTGGAGCAGACGGATTCGGCGACGCAGCAAACTGGCGCGCCTGTCTCTATTCTTTCGGCTCCTACCTCATGGCCTTCACCGACAATGGTGCCACGGGCATGGAGATTTGGACATGGGACGGATCCACGTGGACTCAACGTATGAGCGATGGAATAGACGGGGACCCAGGAAACTTCTTGTCTGAGGGATGCCCACCTGATCAGAGTTTCACGGAGTTTAACGGCTATCTGTATGTGTCGACGAGCAACATAGGCGGAACTGAGCTTTGGCGTTCGAGCGACGGTGTCAACTGGAATCGAGCGAACGACGACGGGTTCGGAGACGCTATGAACACAGCTTCGGACATGGTGGAGTTCAACGGCGACCTATACGCCGTAACGAGTAACAGCGCCACCGGATTCGAGGTTTGGCGTTCAGGCGATGGAACCAGCTGGAGTAAGATTGGTGACGACGGGTTCGGCGATGTCAACAACAACTACGGAGGAGGACTGCGAATCTTCCGAGACGAGCTTTACTTGACTACTTTCAACCTAGTTGTGCCTGGCGTTCGAGTATGGCGAAGCAGTGACGGCGACACTTGGAATCAGGTCGGCAGCAGTGGATTCGGAGACCCGAACAACCAGCAGGGCCTTTCGACGGTTGCGGGCGACTACCTCTACGTGGGAGCCTTCAACTGGGCTACCGGAGTTGAGGTTTGGCGCTCAGGCGACGGTGCCAGCTGGAGCCAGATAAACCAAGACGGCTTCGGCGACGTAGACAATCATTATGGCAGGTTTTTCGTGTTCAAGAACCATCTCTACGTGGGGACGGATAATGACCCCACCGGCGTCGAGGTTTGGAGGCTGACTGAGCCGGTTGAGGTTCCAGACTTCAGACTCTCACTCGACGCTGCAAGCGTAAGCATGCCGCAGGGGCAGATAGGCCAGCGGACCGTCACGCTCACATCGCTCAACGGCTTCAGCGGCTCCGTTGATCTTTCAGGCGAATGGCTCACCCCGCCTCCGACCGGCGTCACATACGCCTACTATCCCAGCTCCGTGGACCCGTCTGCCGGGACGGCGGAGGCGACGCTCAGCATAACAGCGAGCCCCGACGCCTCCACCGGCACGTTTACGCTTAGCGTCATCGGAAGGAACGCGGGGCTCACCCGCGGCGTGGAATTGGAAGTAGTGATTACGGCTAGAGCTGCTCCTCCGCCGCCCGTGTGTCTAATCGTCACGGCCGCCTACGGGTCTGAGCTCTCCGATGATGTTGAGTTCGTGAGGAGCTTCCGCGACGATTCCATCATGGAGACGAAGACGGGGTCGAGCTTCATGGTCGCCTTCAACGCATGGTACTACTCCTACAGCCCTAGCGTCGCGGGATTCATCACCGAGCATTCAGCCCTCAGGACCGCGACGAGGATCGCCCTCTATCCGCTGATGTTCACCATAAGACTCGGAGCCGCCGTTTTCAACCTCTTCCCAACCGCTCTGGAGTTCGGGGCAGTCGGGTCCTTACTCCTGGTAGGCTCACTCGTTGGCGTATTCTACTTGGCCGGCCCACTGACAGCAGCTCTCGCGTGCTCTATACGGGCACGCCGACTGGTCAAGGAAGTTCAAGCGCCCACGTTGGTCGTTCTTCTGAGCGCTCTCGCAGCTGTAGCATTCCTAGTCTTTACGTGCGGCCCGCTGGTTCTGATGATGCTCGCGACATCAACCCTCGTGCTCACAAGCCTAGTAGCGTCGGCGCTGTTCTCTTCACAAGTGGTTCTTCACCTAGCGAAGCGTCTCTGAGAGACCAGCTGCGCGTACAGCTTTAACGGGTCTAGACCCGTCAGATGCGAATATGGCCAATGTCGAGGCTTATGAATTCCGAGGAACAGACCCGGGTAACTCAAGAACAGTCAAGAATTATCATAGCCCATGACGAACTGTCCAGCCTTGATCCTGTCGAAGCTCGGTAGGGCGCTTTCACCAGGCCCTGTTCTCACGATGATACCCAAGCAGGTGCCACATTGACTACAATGGCTCAGTCCAATCTCGGTGTCTGAGGCGACTCGTGACAGAGCAATAGCTCAGCATTCTTCTGCTCTCTGAGAAGCCCGCGTATGCTATCCATGCCGAACGGTTCAGGCGGTGGCCTGCGGAGCCGCAGTATGTGCCTTCGACTCCCACCCCCGGCTCCGTCGCGGAGCCTTCCCTAGACTGAGTCCGTCTTGAAGTGCACAAGTCACTAGACTTGTGATCTCCCGCACTTGGGGCAAAAGGCGTCTCCCACGGGGATCGGAGTCTCGCAGAACTTGCACCTGTTCGAAAACAGAAAGCGTTCGGCAATCTTCAGGAGACTGCGCATATCCATTCCGGTCTTCCCAGCCCAACACGACTCCATTCGAAGATTATGATTGGCTGTACCCAAGGGCCAAACAGGCATGCGGCGATCATCATAATGAGTATGTTAGTGTTTCTCGGGTCCCCATTGCCGTCGGGTGAAACACTTAAAGTCGAGTAGATCATGCCGTCTACGGCGTTGAATGATGTCTCTTGAAACACGGCCAGATGGGCAGCGCAATGGCCGCGTTACTTCCGCAGTCGTGACGTTCTTCATTATCGGCTTGATCGTGTTCGCACAGTCCTTTCAGTTGGTGTCGGCTGACAACATGGAGTCCGACGCGAGTTTCGTCACGCTGAACTTTCACATGCATTCGCTGGTGTTCAGCGTCTCTGAGTCGGTTTTCATTTACAACGGTGCTGACACTGGTCCTCCGACCCATGCGACGCCGGTAACGACGATGGTCTCCTGCGGTTCTTCCTCATCCGATTTCAAGCAGTTTCTACCTCAGAGTGCTAAGGCTTGGTCCAGTGACAGCAATGTATGGTTCGGCGGCGTTTCATGGGTCACTCAACCGCTGGATGAGGATTTGACGATCAGAGGAAACGCGACCATGACTGTCTGGATGAGTAGCTCGGACACCGATGTTGCGGAGTCCGGTTACGTATTCGGCATGTCCGAGTCTGACAGCATGGCAAACATCGTCGGTGAACCAATGTACGAATACCACCTTGGTAAGGGCAGTGTCCTAGACTCCACGCCGAGCCTCCATCGGCTTACGTTGAATGTCGATCGAACGTTCACAAAGGGCAATCTCATCGCTTTCTTTGTGGCAGTATGGTCAACCACAAGAGGCTGGCAGTATCAGGTCTATTTCGACAGCCCAGCTGCGAACTCCTTTGCGGAACTACCGGTCGCCAGCGTTCCCGTTCCAGAGTTCTCCCAAATCGGGATGTTGGTCAGCTTGAGCTTTGCAGTTCTGTCGTCCTACGCGTTGATTCGGAGAAGCCGTCGCTCCTTGAGCGCACGTTAGCGCTGTGTGATTGCCCGTGCCCTGAATTGCGTTAGCTGCTGATTCACGCGCTCCTAGACGACAAGATCTTAGGGCGGCATGGGGCACTTGGCGGGCGGGGCAGGATTCGAACCCGCGACTCCAGGCTCCGGAGGCCTGTGCCCTGTCCTGGCTAGGCGTCGGAAGAGGCTCAGCGCTCTCTGTACCCGCCCAGACCCGCCCGATGTCAAATCCGATAGCAAGCTGGCGCACCCTTTGTTTTCAGCTCGCGATCGTGAGCAGATACTTTCCTGAAAGATACTTAAGGTCCGCTATTCGAGCAGCACTTGACGGTCCCACCGAGGGTCCCCAAATCTATTCAGTAAGTTACACATGTAAGACTGCCAGCCGGTATGCAACCGGTCGGCGGAAGTTCAGAATGCCCTCAACCCTCTCGAGATTCAGAGACGAATGCACCGCGGCCTTGGCATCCGCCATCTCTGTGCTGTATCATATCGAGGTCCGAGAACCTCCGCTGCAAGAGCCTCCATCTCAGGAGTTTGGCCAACTGGCATCCTCTGTCTCGTTCGAGCTCGCGAAGACGTTGGAGAAAAACCCTGCGCATATAGCCAGCGAGATTTGTGGGCGAATCGATCTGACGAGGTTCCATCTGATAGGCCGAGTCGAACCAGCGGGTTCGGGATATGTGAACTTCCATCTTGATTTCAGCAAAGCTGGCCGCGAGATCCTAACGGACGCGATATCCGCAGGAGAAAGGTACGGACTGGAGGCAGCAAGGGAGCCCAGAAGAATCATCGTTGAACATACGAGCGCAAACCCCAGCGGTCCGTTGCACCTAGGCCACGCAAGAAACACTATCCTTGGCGACGCGCTCGCAAGGATGCTAAAGGCTAGAGGGCACAGAGTTCAGACAAGGTTCTATGTTGACGACGTTGGCAAGCAAGTAGCGATGCTTGCCTACGGTTACTCCCTCCTAGGAGAACCGAAACCCGTCGAGAAACCGGACCAGTGGCTGGGGCTCGTCTATGCGTGCGTGAACTGTGCGGTTCAGATAGAAAGCCTGAACGCCGAGATTTCTCGCCTGCGTGAAATGTCCGATGCCGAAAAAAAGACTGCCGAGTTAACAAGAGATCTGGATGACTGGACATCCGTGGCAAGAGAACTCGAATCAATTGACTCCACTCTGTTCCACAGAACTCTCGAGTCGGTTCGGTCACGAACTGAACCAATGCAAGAGGTCGAGCAAATAGTCATAGAGTACGAGAGAGGCGACGAGAAGGCGCGAAGACTTGTTAGACAGGTCGCTCAACTATCCCTTGAAGGGATCCGCCAGACACTTGAGCAGATGGACGTAGCATTTGACCAGTGGGATTGGGAAAGTGATCTCGTCTGGAGCGGAGAAGTCCGGGAATCGATGCAGAAGCTCGCATCCACGCCGTTTGCAACCGTCGACGGGCTATCCCTGACGCTTGATGTCGACAAGATCGCAAGGACCCACGGCCTGAACAAGACTCTAGGCTTTGCCGAAGAGTACGTGGTGCCTCAGCTGACGCTCGTTAGGAGCGACGGTACGACTCTTTACGTAGCTCGCGACATCGCCTACTCAATCAAGAAGTTCCAAGACGCTGACATCGTAATCAATGTGATAGGTTCAGAGCAGAAGCTTGCCCAACTGCAGCTGAAGCTCGCTCTCTACGCGCTCGGCGAGAAGCAAGTCGCCGAAAACCTGATCCACTACGCATACGGAATCGTCGAACTACCAGGAGTGAAAATGTCGAAGCGTAGGGCTCGGTATATCAGCTTCGACGAAGTCATCAGTCAAGCTGTCTCGCGTGCGCAGGATAAGATATCGACGCGAATTGACGTGCTCTCCCCTGGGGAGCGAGTGCACATCAGCAGAACAGTAGCGCTCGCGGCGATAAAGTATGCAATGCTCGCGACTTCCAGCGCGAAGACGATCACGTTCACTTGGGACAGAGTTCTCAGCCTGGAAAGGAACAGCGCTCCCTTCATCAACTATGCTTACACGAGGACGCGGGGGATCCTGGCAAAGGCCGGAGAGGGCGGGACAGAACCAGACTACGCCGCTCTGACACACCCTCTGGAGCGCCTGCTGATACTTAAGATCGGGAAATTTCCCATCATCTTTGCGGAGTCCGCCGACAACCTCAGGCCGGAAGAGATCGCTGCCTACGCCAACATGCTTGCAGAGAAGTTCCACGAATACTATGAGAGAGTCAATGTGCTCCGTGCGGAAACTCCGGCACTAAGAGCCGCTAGGCTCGTGCTCATCCGTGCACTGAGAGTAGTTCTCGCCAACTCGATGAACGTGTTTGGCATCGGTTTATCTGAGAAAATGTGACGCATCTGATGACCGTGTCTAGCCTCGAAGGCGATGAGCGACGACACAAGCAGTGGCAAGGAGTAAGAGGCTAATTGTTTAGTCTCAGAGGACTCTTTTCCCTGGACTTTCATCCTCGGAAAGACTCCTATGATCGTGCTTTTCTCTACCTCTTCATTATTAGCGCGGTTCTCAGGCTGATTTGGCTCGATAAACCTCCGGGACTGCTGATCTTCGACGAGACATACTACGTCAACGTTGCAAGGATCTTGCTGAGGTTGCCTCAACAGCCAGATGTCTGGCCGAACGCTACGCCCGGAATCGACTCCGTCAATCAAGAACATCCGCTTCTTGCGAAGCTGATGATCGCCTTTTCAATGAGCATCTTAGGAGACAACGCGTGGGGATACAGAATTCCGAGCGCCATCTTCGGCCTGCTCTCCATCTTCGTTCTCTATCTTCTCGTGAAGAAGGCATCAAAGGACTCGCTGATCGCCCTCATAGCAACGTTCGTCTTCAGCTTTGACACTCTAGTGTTTGTACACAGCCGAATCGCGACCTTGGACATATTCGTTCTAGGTTTCATGCTCCTGGGGTTCTACTGGTATTTCTCGGGTAGGCTGAAACTCAGCGCGCTTGCGATGGCTCTTGCCACCCTTTGCAAAATAGGAGGATTCTACGGAGTTCTAACGCTTGGCGCGTTTCACTTGGCGAGAGAGCTGGCCACGAGAGGTAGGAAAACGGACTGGAAAGCCCTATTGACATTATTCGAGAAATATTCCATCGTCTACTTGGGCTCCTTCCTGGTGCTTCTGACTTTGATCGACTTCTTCTGGGCGGGTTACAAGAACCC
>Ga0315309_1002242_pt1 | contig 11336 bp, 12 predicted proteins | sample TDP4_MG_FD_203080 | JGI IMG/M metagenome (GOLD analysis project Ga0315309, IMG submission 203080) | Freshwater sediment microbial communities from Lake Towuti, South Sulawesi, Indonesia - TDP4 | ecosystem: Environmental > Aquatic > Freshwater > Lake > Sediment | place: Indonesia: South Sulawesi...
AGTGACACTTCAAGGGCTGCTCAAAGGGCCGGTCTAATTACAAGGTTGAGAAGCCGAGGTCTTGGAGATTCGGACATAATGAAAGAACTCAGACTAACGAGAGAGGAGTTTGAAAAGGCTTTAACCCGGCAACACAGAGAAATTCACCTCGGCGAGGGAGAAGTCAACTTCAAAACGATCTTTCAAGGTCTACGGGACGCAGGTTACCCCGGCTGGTGGAACTATGAGGGACACTCAACCGACAACCCTGAAGAGTATGCACGCAGAGCCTACATATACATAAACAAATTACTTCGAGAAAAATAAATAAAAAAGTCAAGTAGATACCTAAATTGCCCTCCCGCTCCGATTACCGATCTCTATCAAATCCACTTGCACCTCTCTTGGGCGTTTAATGTTTGTCACGGCCTTTAGGCTTCCGGTGTGGGCGGGTCCCTGATTTCCGGCACCGCAAACCCCTTTTCGGCTAGGTCTTCTTGTAGCGGCCGGGCCTGGGGGAGTAGATGTCCCCTCCCTCCCGCTCCAGCTGCCTCAGGAGCCTCTCAGCCTCGTCCCTGCTCTATAGGATTCTTCCCTCTTTGATGATGTTGTAATTGAGCAGTAAGGGTGCCTTGTTCATGACCACAACGTCAAGTTTGTCCGTTTTCAAGATAGATGATATGCTGTTTATCAATCTCAATTTAGGTCAAACCTCTCTCGTCTATCCAGACGCCCGTCCAACAAAACAGCTACATCAAGGTCGCTCAAGGGAGCCCCCGGTACCTTAAGAAGGTTCCTTGTATGCTTCATTGAGAATATATCTTCCCTTACAAGAATATTATTTGGTTGTGCATTTCTTCAAGAGGTTTGGTTTCAACGAGGAATTTCAGCCGCCTTATGCACTCCCCTACACTCAGTTTTTGCTGGTGAACGTAGACTATGCCGGGATGCTCCCTTTGGGACGCCATTCTGAGAAAATCCACATCATGGGTGAATATTACCGCTTTATTTTTCGTGGCAACTTTGATCTGTTCTTGGTCAGTTAGGCCCAGTTTGCCCATGTCCTTAGCTGAGAGGGCTTCCACGCCGCGCCTCTTTAAGCCCTCCACGATGGCGACGTTGACGCTCTCGTTGGCGTAGATTCTGATTCGGTTTGATACTATCTATCCCGCCTTCAGAGTTCTGGAGAGCTCCTGGATGAACTCCTTGTCCTTCCTTATCTTTTCGTCCAGTTCCTCTCTGTTCTCGTAGTAGTAGGATAAGGCGTCATGGACCTGCTCCAGCTTGAGGTGGGGGTGGGCGTTGACTATCTCGTCAGGCGTTTGATTGAGGTACTCATATTCAATTGCTATGTCAACGACCCTCATCCTTGTTCCCTTAATCACAGGGGAGCCGCCGCATATCCTCTCATCCACCTCAATGTAGGGATGCTTCGTCTTCACCTTCAGCATATCCAAGACCTCCTGGCTTTCAGTCTCCTTGCGGCTATTTAGCCATTTTGCAACTTTTAATCTTTTACTCCGACCATACCACGTGCCTTTAGAACGGGAGGGGGTACATAAGCAACCCCAAGCACTCGCAGCCGGCATATTTGGAGCCTATTAAAACTATAGGGGCTAACCCTCCATGTGTACAAGGAAAAAGAGGGAGAGTTGAGGTTTGCTTTCTCTTCCTGAGTATCCACCGAATTTCACCAATTCTACCACAAGGGGGTTTTTCCTTTTCGGCTAGGTCTTCTTGTAGTGGCCGGGCTTGGGGGAGTAGATTGTTCCCTCCCGTTCGAGCTGCCTCAGGAGCCTCTCGGCCTCGTCCCGGGGGACCTCGAACTCCGTCTCAAGCCGGTCTAGGAGCTCCTCCCTCTCCACCATGCCCGTCTGCCTCTCCATCTCGATCACCGCGCCCAGGACCACCCGAAGCCTGTCTTGGAGGCTCTTCGGCTTCCCGGTCGTGATGATGTCGATGTCGAACTTCCCGGAGGAGACGTCGATCCCCACCTCCTCCAGCGACTGCCTCATGATGGTGACCGCCGCCTCCGCGTCCTCCGCCAGGACCTCCTCCCGCAGCGCCGCCCGGGCCCTCGCCTCCGCGATCCTGACCAGGGACTCCAGCTGCCGGGCGGTGATGGCGATGGGGGTCCCCTCGGTCTCGCTGGCCCCCCTCATGGCCAGGTAGAAGTCCCGGATGCGCTGGAGGGCCTCCTCGGTGAGCCTAGGCTTGACGCCCTTGGCGTAGCTGACGTACTTCCGGAGGAGGTCCGGCGGGATGGGCGGCGTGACCGGGGCGGCCCCGGTCCGGTGGAGGCTCAGGATGTGCTCCGAGGTCCGGGTGTCCCGCTCCCTCTCGGGCACATCGCGGAGGACGAAGATGAGGTCGAACCGGGAGAGGATGGTGACCGGGAGGGCGATGTTCTCCGCCACCGTCCGGTACGAGTCGTACCTGCCCAGGGCCGGGTTGGCCGCGGCCAGGATGGACGCCCGGGCGTTGAGGTTGGCCACGATGCCGCCCTTCGCGATGGCCACGATCTGCTGCTCCATCGCCCCGTGGATGGCCACCCGGTCCTCGGGCCTCATCTTGTCGATCTCATCTATGCAGGCCACACCCTTGTCGGCGAGCACCAGGGCCCCCGCCTCCAGGGTCATCCCCTCCTGCTCGCGGATCACGGCGGCGGTCAGCCCGGCGGCCGTGGTCCCCCGGCCGGCGGTGTAGAGGCCCCGGGGGGCGACCCTCGAGACGTACTGGAGGAGCTGGGACTTGGCCGTGCTGGGGTCGCCCACCAGGAGGACGTTCATGTCCCCCCGGATGTTGATGTCGGGAAGGAACTTGGGAACCCCCCCGAACAGGAGGTACATGATGGCCTCCTTGATGTGCTCGTAGCCGTAGATGGAGGGGGCGACGGACCGGACGAGGTTCCGGTGAACCCAGGGGTCCGCCGCCAGCTCCCGGATCTGCCTCTCCTCCTCCGGAGAGACGAGGGCCGCCTCCGGCTCCTTGCTCAGGGCATCCACGTAGTTCGCGTCCAAGTGGACCGTGAACGTCCGGAGCTTCCCCGCCCCTGGAAGGGTCGGGGCGGTCGCCCTGACGATCCCAACCGCGGAGACGATGTCCCCGGGCCTCGCCACGTCCATCAGGTCGCTCCCGACGAGCCTCAGGGTTATCCACCGGTGGAGCTGGCCCGGGGGGAGCTCCTCCGGCCGCTCCTGGACGCGGATCTCCTGGGAGTCGATGAAGGTGGACTCCTCCTGGACGAAGTCGAAGGCCCCCCTGCCCCTGCACGTGGTGTCGGCGCAGACGAGGGGCTGCTTGAGGAAGGGATCGGTCTGCTCGACGTAGGCGATTGTCCCGCACCGCTTACACCGGAAGGCGCCCCTGGTGACCATGGGCCGGATGGGGGTGGACCGGATAACGATCCCCTCCAGCTGGACGAGCAGCCCTATGTGCCTGGACCCGAGGGCCCGTACCGGCACGCCCTCCGGGAGGTTCTTAATGCGGACGGTGACTTCCCCCGCCTTCTCGGCGTACTCGGGCTCCTCGATCTGCAGCTGGGCATAGGCAGCCCGGTCGGCGTGGTCCAGGTACTCGTCGGGCTTCTCCTGGAGGCCCTCCGCCAGGCCCCTGTCGGTGGTCAGGAGGTCCTCAAAGCTCACCACCAGCGAGGAGGTGCCCTCGACGGCCATCTGGGAGAGCCGGCGTCGGTACTCCTCGGACTTAAGGAAGTCTTGGAACCGCTCCTGAGGGTCGGGGATGGCCGCCTCCACCTCGGTCACGGCTCACCGCCCCCCCTTAGGATGCTGTCCCTCCAGTCGCCGATGATCCGGCTCAGGCGGTCGTAGAGGAGGCGCTCCTCCCTCGCCAGGTTGTTGAGGAACTGGTCCGTCTGGGCCGGGGATGATGAGAGGGAGACCACCTTCTTCAGCCGGCAGTTGACGATGTCACGGGCGAGCCTCACAGCCTTCTCGTACTCCCTCACCCTCTCGGCGCCCTTCCCGGCCTCCCGCTTGAGGTCAGCCAGGTAACGGCGTAGCCCTGGATAGAAGTCCTCGGGCAGGGAGGAGACGCGCCCCACGGGCTGAACCCGCTCCTTCCACTGAACCTTGTTGAGCTCCACCGCGTCCAGTAGCCCCTCCCCCTGGATCCTCGCTATCCCGGCCCCCTCCAGCTCCCGGGCCACCCAGAACAGGACCTGGTACTCCCTCCCCTCCTCGAAGGGTCCGACCTTGAGGCCCACCAGCTCGATCTCGGGGCAGCCCCTGCTGGCCAGCACCTTGACCTCCGCGTTCTCGAACTCGAAGTCCACATCACCTACGGTGGCTGACGGCGCCCCCAACAACCTCCACCCCCACCGATAAGAGGCCACTTCCAACCGGGAGATGAACTATTGGGGATATAAAGACTTTTGAAGCAAAGATGACAATCAGAGGGCGGCGCGGCGGCGTTGTTTCGCCGGTTCTCCATGAGACGGTGTGAGCTTTTCACCGCTTTTATCTCGGCCGAACCCTTACTCCTCTCTCGGCTAGGAACCGCTTGACTTCCCCCACGTGGTGGATTTCGTGGTGGAAGATGCTGGCTGCGAGGGCGGCGCTGACCTGGGTCTTCTGGAAGACCTCGAGGATGTGCGCCATGGTGCCGCAGCCCCCGGAGGCGATCACGGGTATGCTGACCCTCTCACATATCGCGTTGGTCAGGGGGATGTCGTATCCCTCCCGGGTTCCGTCCCTGTCCATGCTCGTCAGCAGGATCTCGCCGGCCCCCCTCTCCTCGACCTCCAGTGCCCACTTGATGGCGTCCACCCCCGTGAACGTCCTGCCCCCGTAGATGGAGCACTCGAACCAGCAGGGCCCCTCCGGGGTTTCCACCACGTTTTTTCCCTTGGCCTGCTCAGGGTTGCGGACGTACCTCCTCTTCGCGTCGATGGCGACCACGCAGGCCTGGCTCCCGAGGTGCCCCGCCAACCGGTTAACCAGGGCCGGGTCCCCTATGGCCGCGGTGTTCACGGAGATCTTGTCCGCCCCGGCCTCGAAAACCTTCCTAGCGTCTTCTATGGTGCGGATGCCACCCCCCACGGTCAGCGGAACGAAGACGTTTTCCGACGTTTTCTCAATGACGTGGGCCATCGTCTCCCTCTTCTCGTGGCTCGCCGTGATGTCGAGGAAGACGATCTCGTCGGCCCCCTCTTCATAATACCTCGCGGCCAGCCGCCACGGAACCCCTGCATACTGTATCCGCCTGAACTCTATTCCCTTCACCACCCGCCCCTCCGGAAAGGCCAGGTCGCAGTCGAGACAGGGGATTATTCTGCGGCAGAGCATTTTCACAGCTCCAAAAAGTTCTCCAGGATCTGTAAACCCACGGCGCCGCTCTTCTCCGGGTGGAACTGGGTCCCGAAGAGGTTGCCCCTCCACACACTCGCGGTGACACTGCAGCCGTAGCTCGCCGTGGCCGCCACCACGGCCTCCTCCGGGAGGGCGTGGTACGAGTGGACAAAGTACGCGAACCCATCGTCTACACCGCGGAACAGGGGGCAGTTCCCCTTCCTGACCTCTATGGAGTTCCAACCGATGTGCGGGAGCCTCAGATCGGTCCCGATCCTAACCACCTTCCCCCTCAACACCCCCAGACCCTCCACCCCAGGCGACTCCTCCGACCCTTCGAACAACACCTGCAGGCCCAGGCAGATGCCCAGAAGCGGAAGGCCGGAGGCATAAAACTCCCTTATCTTGGGAAAGAAGGGCCTCAAATTGGCGACCCCGTCCCCGAAGGCGCCCACCCCGGGGATTACCAACTTTTCCCCTCTCACCTCCGAGGGAGCCCTCGCGGTGACGGGCTCCGCACCCAGATATTTTAGAGCGTTGTAGACGCTCCGGACATTGCCCATACCGTAGTTGATAATGACTGTCTTAATGGCGGCACACCCCGTTCACACCACTCCGCCCCTACTCCCACTCTATGGTTGCGGGGGGCTTATGGGTGATGTCGTACACGACCCGGGTCACCTGGGGTATCTCGTTGGTTATCCTTGTTGAAATCCTCTCCAGGACCCCGTAGGGGACCCTCGTGAAGCTGGCGGTCATGGCCTCCCTGCTCTCGACGGCCCTGACGGCGACCGTGTAGCCGTAGGCCCTGGTGTCCCCCTTGATCCCGGTGCTCTTAGTGTCGGTTAACACGGCGAAGTACTGCCACAAACCCTCCTTCAGCCCGCTCTTCTCCACCTCCTCCGACACTATCCTCTCCGCCCTCCTAACCAGGTCCACCTTCTCCCGCGTCACCTCACCGATGACCCTGACGGCCAGGCCTGGACCGGGAAACGGCTGCCTCGAGACGAGGTCTTCCGGCAGGCCCAGCGCCCTGGCGGCCTCCCTCACCTCGTCCTTGTACAGGTCCCTCAAGGGCTCCACGATCGCCCTAAACCCTATCTTGCTGGGCAGGCCGGCCACGTTGTGGTGGCTCTTGATCTTGTCCGAGTGCCTCCTGATCCCTGACTCTATCCTGTCCGGGTAGATGGTCCCCTGTATGAGATACTCCGCCCCGGTGTGTCTCGCAGCCTCCTCGAAGACCCGGATGAACTCCCCCCCGATGATCCTCCTCTTCTCCTCAGGGTCCACGACGCCCCTCAGCTTTTCGAGGAAGCGCTCCCGCGCCACCACCTCGACAACGTTCACGCCGAGCCCTCGAAAGGCGCTTTTCACGAACTCGGATTCTCCCTCGCGCATGAAGCCGTGATCGACGTAGACCGCCGTCAGGTTCTCCCCGAGGGCCTTCGCGGCCAAGACTGCGGCGGTGCCGGAGTCGATCCCGCCGCTCAGGGCGATTATCGCCCTCTTGCGACCAACAGTTTCTTTGATCTCCTGGATTCCCCTCTCGATTACGGATTCGGGTTTCCAGTCTGCGCGGCATCTGCACACACCGAAGAGAAAGTTTCTCAGCATCTTCGCCCCCTTCCTTGTGTGGACCACCTCGGGGTGCCACTGCAGGCCGTATACGGCTTTTTCCCTGTGTCGGAACGCGGCCACGGGACAGTTTTCCGTGTGCGCCAGGACCTCGAACCCCGCGGGGAGGGAGTAGACGGTGTCGCCGTGGCTCATCCAGACCTCCTCCTCGTCGCGGCTCAAACCACTCAGGACGCCCACCGGCCTGTCCACGGTGAGGCGAGTGACCCCATACTCCTGTTTCGCCCCCTTTTTCACCCTCCCCCCGGAGGCGTGGGCGATCAGCTGATGACCGTAGCACAGTCCGAGGACGGGAATGTTCAAATCCAGGATTCCCGGCTGGAATTTCGGCGCGTTTTCCGAGTAGACACTCGATGGGCCGCCGGATAAGACCAGACCCTTAACGTTAAGCTTCTCGTCTATGGCCTCGACTTCTTCAGGCGTTATGCTGCACGGGACGATCTCGGAGTACACTCGGTGTTCTCTGACTCTTCGGGCTATCAGGTGGCAGTACTGCCCGCCGAAGTCGAGCACGAGGATCGCGTCAAGCTTCAATGGCCTCTCTCCCAGGCTGGGTTGGCTAATTTGAAATTCGAGTCGGCTAGGTTCAGGCTCTGCCCGTCAGCCTTTTGTTAAAGACTGTTGGTATTTGTGCACGGATTTTAGGAAGTATCCGTGAAGCCGGGTGTCGTCCGTCAGCTCAGGGTGGAAGGACGTTGCCAGCAGGTTGCCCTGCTGGACCGCCACGACCTCGTCGTTGAGCCTGCAGAGGGCCTCCACGCGGCTCCCGGCCTCGCGCACGAGGGGGGCGCGGATGAACACCCCTCTGAACCTCTCCTCGCCTAGGACGGGTATGTCCAGCTCGGCCTCGAAGGACTCCCTCTGGCGGCCGAAGGCGTTCCTCTCCACGGTGATGTCCATTAGCCTGAACGTGGGCTGCTTGGTCTCTCCGACGACTCGGTCGTAGACCCTCTGGGCGAGCATGATCATGCCGGAGCAGGAGCCGAGGATGGGCATGCCGGCGTTGCCCCGGAGCTTGACGGCCTCCAAGGCCTCGTTGTGGGCGGCGAGCCTGCCCATTACGGTGCTCTCCCCCCCGGGAACGATCAGCCCGTGAAGACTCTCGACTTCGCGCAGCCTCTTGACCCAGAGGGCCTCCCCCTCTAGGCCCATGAGGTCCAGTGCCCTCTCCGTCATGGCCCGGTGCTCTTCGATGTCTCCCTGGAAGCCCAGAATCCCGATTCTGAGCTGGCTCATATCTCCGCTCCCCTCTCCTGCATCTTCAGCTCCAGGGCCGCTGCATCTATTCCCGCCATCGACTTCTTCTCGTCGATCATCCTCTGGGCCTCGGCAACGGTCTCGGGGTCGTCCCAGAAGGTGGTGGCCAGAACCACGGCCCTCCCCCTCTCCAGCGGGTCCTCGGACTTGAAGATCCCCGAGCCGACGAAGATTCCGTCGCAGCCCAGGGACATCATCAGGGCGGCGTCGGCGGGGGTCGCGATTCCGCCGGCGGCGAAGTTGACCACGGGGAGCCTCCCCAGCCTGGCCGTCTCCTCGAGCAGCTCGTAGCAGACCCTCAGCTCCCTGGCGAGCCTCATCAGCTCCTGGTTGTCCCCGGACTCAAAGAGGACCTGGGCCCTCCTAACCTCATTGTTCACCTGCCTCACGTGCTGGACGGCGTGGGCCACGTTGCCCGTCCCCGCCTCACCCTTGGTCCTCACCATGGCCACCCCCTCCTCCACCCTCCTGAGGGCCTCCCCCAGGTCCCTCGCCCCGTTGACGAAGGGCGTCGTGAAGTCCCACTTCCATATGTGCCTCTCCTCGTCCGCCGGGGTGAGGACCTCGGACTCGTCTATGGCGTCCACATCCAGGGCCTCCAAGACCCGCGCCTCGTGGGCGTGGCCGATCCTGCACTTCGCCATCACGGGGATCGTGATGTGGTCCATCACCTCCTCTATGATACTCACGCTGGCCGTGCGGGCGACCCCGCCGGCCCTCCTGACATCGTACGGGAGCTTGTCCAGAACCATGACGGCCACGGCGCCGGCGTCCTCAGCCACCTGGGCCTGCTCAACGCTGGTCACGTCCATAATGACCCCATGCTTCTGCATGTGCATGAAACCCCGCTTCACCAGGGTGGTTCCCCTGACCCGCTCAACCCCACCCACTGTTTCCTTCCTAACGCCCCTCACCAGGACCCTGGGGCTAACCAAAGAAATCAGCTCAGCCACCTCCTTTTGGTCAACTTATCCTTTTGGTTAACTTATATTGTAACTTATATACCATTCCGTCCCATCCTCAGAGGCCCTTCATCTCTTCCCTTGTCCTGAACCTTGGTTTACGTTTGAGACAGCCATAGTCGCCTGTTGTGCAGGAGAGACAGAGCTGATCCCTCGGTATGCCTATCCCCCTGCTCAGACCCTCCACATCGTTATAGCCGAGGAAGCTCACCCCTATCTCCTCGCCGACCTCCCTGTTGACCTCATCCAGGTCCCGCGTGGTTTTGCAGACCCTGTACGCCAGCAGCTCCTCCTGGGTTGGGAAATCTATCCCCGCGTAGCAGGGGTACATTATGGGCGGAAAGTCGAGGAGCAGGGACACCTTTTTCGCCCTTTTCAGCTTGTCCCTGACGATTATCTTGGAGCTGGTGCCCCTCACTATGCTGTCGTCCACCAGGATGATCTCCTTCCCCTCCAGCACCTGCCCTATCGGGGTGATGTTAGAGACCACCCCGTCCCTCTTCTCCGGCTCGATGAAGCTCCTCCAACTCCCCTTCCTGCGATAGCGGTCCTTCATCAGGCCCTCCTCGAACGGGACCCCGGTTTTCTCCGAGTAGCCGAGGGCCGAGGGCCTAGCCGAGTCCGGCACCGGGATGACCGCGTCCCCGCGGAGGGGATACCTCTCGGCCAGCCACCTCCCAATGTTCTTCCTGGCGCAGTAGACGTTCACCCCCTCTATGGTCGAGCTGGGGTGGGCGAAGTAGGTGTACTCAAAGGGGCAGTGGGCGTGCCGCTCCTTCACGGAAAACCTTTGTCCCTCTAGGCCGTTTTTGTCAACCTTTATCACCTCCCCTGGCTGCACGTCCCTGATGAGCCTGGCGTTAAGAGACTCTAGGGCGCAGCTCTCGGATGCTATCACGTAGGAACTGGTTTCCTCGTGCCAGCCCAGACAGAGGGGCCTGAAGCCCCTTTCATCCCTTGCGCCTATCAGCCCTCCCTTAGCCGTCAGAATGACCACGGAATAGGAGCCGTTGAGTTCAGGGTTCAGAAGCCCAAAGGCCTCAGCCCAGTTTTCCCTCCCTTTCAGGTTTCGGTAAAGCCCCAAGCCCATCAGCTCCGTGTCCGTCATCGACCCGGGAGGCGTGTAACCCCCTCTCTTGAGGCTCGCAATCAACGGTTCCCTCTCGACAGTTCCGTTGTGAGCTATGCAGAATCCGTGGGGTCCGCCGATTTCGAGGGGGTGAGCGTTCTTGAGGGTGGACCGGGCGGTGGTCGAGTATCTCACGTGGCCTATCCCAACATTTCCCCTTAACCCGCTGATTTCCTCGTAGTTTTCCTCGTATCCCCGCGAGACCAGTCCCATTTTCCTGTAGGGTCGATGATCCGGAATGGCGACTCCCCCAGGACTCCTGACCCCTGTGCTGAAGGGCCTCCAACCCCGCGAGGAGCATTGGAGAAACGTTGTGGCCCTCCAGGGAGAAAATTCCTAGTACGCCGCAACGCTCCCTCAAACCGTCCTCGCCTAATCTTATTGTTAAAAAACATCACGTAATTAAGGATTTTTAACAAAATTTTGTTTAAAGTGGCTGCCCAATGGAGCGGGTTTCTTCCAGGGTTCGATTGGAAGTCCTTCCTTCCTATTTCAAATGGTGAGCCTGAAGTCCTCTTTCACGGTTCCCAGGGCGACGTGGGTCAGGGTCCTGTCCACAAACTCCGACGCCAGGAGGGACTTGACGAACATGCTCAGGGCCTCCCGGCTCTTGAACCTGGCTATGACTATGGCGTCGCTCGCCCCCGTCACGTCGTAGACCCCGCACACGTTCGGGTTCTTGGCGACCTCCCTCTCCACCTCGCCCAGCCTGCCCTTCGAGATGACGAGCTCTATGATCGCGACCAGGTCGTAGCCCATCTTCTCCGCGTCGAGGACGGCGCCGTATCCCTTTATCACCCCCTCCTTCTCCAGGTTGCGGACTCTCGTTGCCACCGTGCCGACGGAGAGCCCGGTTCTCCTCGCTATCTCGTTGTAGGAGAGCCTCGCGTCGCCCGCCAGCTCCCTCAGGATCCTGATGTCCGTGTCATCCATAAACCTGCACCGAAACTCGTCTTAGGGCGGCGCCAGGTCTGCGGGGTGGAAGATCGTTATCATGGTCTCGGTGTGGACCACGTTGGGGTGCTGCTCCACCATTTCATATATGATCCTCCTGAGGTCTTCGAG
>Ga0315309_1002243_pt1 | contig 11332 bp, 10 predicted proteins | sample TDP4_MG_FD_203080 | JGI IMG/M metagenome (GOLD analysis project Ga0315309, IMG submission 203080) | Freshwater sediment microbial communities from Lake Towuti, South Sulawesi, Indonesia - TDP4 | ecosystem: Environmental > Aquatic > Freshwater > Lake > Sediment | place: Indonesia: South Sulawesi...
GAAAGAGAAATGTCCAGCTAGAGAACGCCTAGGATATGAAGAAAAAGACGCGTGGATTTCCGATGATTTTGTAAAAGAACGTTTGAAGTCGCTTTGCGTTTTACAATGAAAGCATTCTTTGAAAGATTTCACGTTGAAATAAAAATGTGGTGACATATGGCATTACATATGTCACCACATCTTCGCCAAAAACAGCCGTAAAACAAGCTTACTTATGAATGGTGCGGGGGATTATTATCAAACTCAAATCCGATTCCGTGAGTCCCAAAATTATGTTCGCAGCCCTAGTTCCCCATAACAAAATGAGGGTGGGATATGAGGCCCGGGAACATTACGATTTTGCGCACAACAAGGCATGTATCTAATTATCTGGATCATCTTAGCGTGACTTTCTCGCCAGTTGCAAGGTAGACCACTGACTCGCAGATGTATGTTGCATGATCAGCTATCCGTTCAAGATACCTTATTATAAGTACGCTGGAAATCGTGCACTTGCTTGTTGCTGGTGCCTTTTCAATCAATCTGTCAAGATATCCAAAATACATTTTGTCTACTTCCTGTTCTGTTTTAGCAATGGATTTAGCAAGTTCTGTGTTGTGGCTCCTAAGCGAGTCGATGCTTGTTCGAACCATGTTCAAGACCTTCTCACTCATTTTTTCAATGTATTCAGATATCCATTCTTCGCATTCTTTTAGTCCGCCAAGTTGTTCGTTGATGTAGGATATGTCAAGGGCGTATCTGCTGTATCGGGCAAAATCGTAGGCTATTTTCATATATGATTTTATGGTTCTGAGGTCAGATGCTACTGGTTGAAACCTCGCGATAAGCTCAAAGGTTTTGTCCTCAGCCTGATCTGACATGGAGACAAGCGCATCTGACATTTCACGAACTTGAGAGTATACCTTCGTACCGCTGAGACATCCTTTTAGAGATAAGGAAACTGTCTCGTACGTAAGTTCTCCCATTCTGCAGAGCAACACTGAGAGTTCTTCCAAACCAACATCTATTATCCTGCTCATTGTTTCTTCACCTATCCAAATTCCCCTGTTATATACTTCTCCGTCAATTCACTCTTTGGATTTTCAAAAATATCCTTGGTTGATCCATATTCTACAAGTCTCCCCAGATAAAGAAAGGCAGTAAAATCCGAAACCCTTGCAGCCTGCTGCATGTTATGGGTAACAATGATTACTGTATAGTCTTCTGCTAAAACTCGTATAAGTTGTTCTATTTTTGCTGCAGCCGTTGGATCGAGAGCTGATGTTGGCTCGTCCATTAAAATCACTTCAGGCTCAATTGCCAATGCTCTGGCAATGCACAGCCTTTGCTGTTGCCCTCCTGAAAGGCTTGCACCTGATTTCCCTAACTCTAATTTAACTTCATTCCACAGATGAGCCGCTCTTAGACTCTTTTCAACTATCTCATCTAACCTATGCCTGTCAGCAACACCATTCAGCTTTAATCCAGCTGCAGTGTTGTCATAGATTGACATCATTGGAAATGGATTTGGCTTCTGGAAAACCATGCCTATTCTTCTTCTGACAGTCACTGGGTCGACGTTTTCACTGTAGATGTCTTCTCCATCTAGCAGAACTCTTCCAGTGACTTTCGCCCCTGATGTCAGCTCGTGCATTCTGTTAAGGCATCTTATAAGCGTGGTTTTGCCACATCCAGATGGGCCTATTATGGCTGTTACTATGTTCTCCTTTATTTTCATCGTGATATCTTGCAAGACCTGTTTGCTTCCGAACCATGCACTTAGGTTTTGAATTTCGATCTTGTAGCTCATGTGTCAGCCTATCCGTATTTTTCTTTGGTTGCATATCTCACAATTATGTTGATAGCGAGTACGATGAAAATGAGGATTAAAGAGGCGCCCCATGCTCGAGGTAAATCGACCGCTCTGAAAGGTGACTGAGAAAAATTGAATATTGCCAAGGGCAGCGCAGCGGTGGGCTGGGTAAACCCATTAAACCAGAATCTGCTACCAAGTATTGTTAGGAGCAAAGGAGCGGTCTCACCGGAAATCCTTGCGACTGCGAGAAGAATCCCTGTAGCAATGCCTTTTTTGGCACTACTTAGAACTACTGTCAGAGTTGTTTTCCATTGCGGCACTCCAAGAGCGATTGCTGCCTCTCTAATAGTCATAGGTACGAGCTTTATCGCCTCTTCTGTGGTTCTTGTGACTATTGGAATCATCATAATCGCCAAAGCTACCGCACCTGCGATGACAGACCAGCCTATTGCGACAACTATTAATGCCCAGCCAAATATGCCCAGTACTATCGAGGGCACGTTTGTCAGAACGTCATTTAGAAACCTGGCTACTGAAGCAATGTGGGATTGCCGAAATTCCGCTAAGTATATTCCTGAGAAAACACCAATCGGGATTCCCATAATAGATGCCAAGGCTACTACGATTAGTGTTCCTTGAATCGCTGGTCCGATTCCTCCGCCTGGCTGACCCAATGGAGGAATCTCTTCGAAGAGAAGACTGAAGCTCATTGCTGATAATCCTCTGTTGATTGTCTCAATAAGAATGCTAGCAAGGGGGATCAACGCGATTATAAGAGCCACATAAGCCAACGAGATCATTATCCGGTTTTGCAGTTTTCTGAATCTGTAACTTCTCATTTCAAAACATCTCCACTTCCTTGGTTTTCCTCGTTGAACGCCAAATTACTAATCTCGCTGAAGCATTCACTGCTATTGCAAGAGCAAAAAGTATTAGCCCCACTTCCATAAGTGCAGAAATGTAGACTGGTGGAGAACTGGCTTCCGTGAACTCGTTTGCTACAATTGACGCCAACGTAGAGCCAGGTTCAAAAAGGGATGTAAACATATTAAACGAGTTTCCAATAACCATCGTGATAGCCATTGTTTCTCCAACGGCCCTGCCTAATCCAAGCATTACCGCTCCTATCACCCCAGATCGCCCATAACTCATGACAATTCTTGCCTTTTCCCATCTAGTTGCGCCTAATGCAATTATGGCCTCCCTTTGACTGTTCGGAACAGCCGCAAAAACGTCTCTCGATATGGCTGATACTGTTGGAATAATCATTATAGCAAGAATAATGCCCCCAGTTAACACTGACGAACCACGTATTGTGCCTTGGAAGAATGGCAGAAAACCCAGCACTGCTTGCAGTTGTGGGTACAAATTATTCTGAAGAAACGGAATCAGAACGAGTATTCCCCACAAGCCATATATTACGCTGGGAATTGCGGCAAGTAGTTCTACAAAAAAAGAAATAACATAGTTAAAACTCTTTGGCGCAAACTCAGAAAGGGCAAGACTTATGCCTAGACTAACTGGAACGCCCAAGAAAAGGGCAATTGCAGATGTGGCAAGAGTGCCCCAGATAAGCGGTAATGCTCCAAAAGAAGGTGAAGTACTTGAGTTTGGAGGAAATGGCTGCCAAGTTATTCCCCACAGAAGGTTTATGCCATAAGTTTGAATTGACAGCCATGAACTTTGGACAATCTTGAAAACCATTAAGCCTAGAATTAGGAAGATGTTACATGCAATCAACGTAACGATCGCTTTAAATGCTGAATCACCTGACAATCTCTTTTTAGAAGCGGTCTTAAATCCTGAAAGAAAATTTGGGTGTTTCTTGTGTCGGTTCATCGTCTTCTCTTCTATGTCCAGTTGTTGACTTGCTGGCCGTTGAAAGTTATCATTCGCAGGGTAGCTTCATTATGTGTTACAACTGCTTGAGGCAAAGGAACGTATGAAAGCCCAGACGCATAGTGTTGGCCGTCATGAATTGCCCACCATAAGAACCAAGTCAAAGCCTCAGCTTTATCCAAAGTCATTCCAGATCTGACATTGAGTTCTTTGTAAACCAGTACGTAGGAAAAGCTCGTGATCGGGTAAGCGTTGTCAGCTTCTTCCACATTGTGAAGATTGAAATAGCTTCCCACCGAAGCCCAACTTGCGTTTCCAGGCGGAAGAATCAACGATACTGCGGATGCTGAAGCTTCTAGTGTTTCTAATGTAGGTTCAACGAACATACCAGCCGCGTTCTGCACATTCCCGTAAGGAATGTCACTTAGCAAGGCATAGGAAAGCTCCACATAGCCGATCGAATTCTGGTTTTGCTGCACTGCAGCTGCTACGCCTGGATTGCCTTTTCCGCCCACGGTTTGTGAGGGCCAGTTGATGACATTGGATGCACCGTATGTGGCATTCCATACTGCGCTTTCATCTGAGAGGAAGCTCGTGAAGACTTTGGTTGTTCCGCTAGAATCTGATCTGTGGCAGACAACTATTTCGGTGTCTGGTAAAGTTATGCTAGGATTAAGAGTTGCAAGTCTTGGATCGTTCCATTTGGTTATGTTCAGACTAAATATGTCTGCGAGCACTTGCCCTGAAAAGTTGAGTCCTTTTGGTATTCCTTGGATGTTGTAGACGGGCACAACCCCTCCAATTGTGATGGGGATATGCAATGTTCCAGGTGCTGCGGAAAACTCTGAATCTTTCATTGGTGGGTCACTTGCGCCAAAGTCGACGGTTCTGTCGGTGAATTGTTTCACCCCGCCCCCGCTTCCTATTCCTTCATAGTTAATTTGTACTCCTGACATGTCTTTGAATTCCGCGCTCCATTTTTGAATTAGTGGAGCTGGGAATGTCGCCCCTGCACCGCTTAATCTGACTGGCTGATTAGTGAAATAGAGACCATAGATTGCGAAGCCTACTATGACTGCGATAAGGACTACCGCTTCCACGTACACGATGATTTTATAGTTCAATTTTTACACATCTCCTTTTCATGTTTGTCTTTTCAAGCTTGCAGAACGTTGGCTATGGTTATATATATTCTCCCAATAATATATTGAGTCTATATAGACACAAGATTTATCAATAGATCTGTGATACTAGTACATAGGGCGAACAAAATGGGAAGCGTTTCTAGAGAGAACGGAGAAGCCAGAAAACTGCAGGTAACTGGGGGATCAACTTACATAATTTCACTGCCGAAAAAATGGGTGACACGTAATCAGCTACGAAAAGGGAGTTCGCTGATTCTTTGCGAAGAAAGAGATGGTTCGCTGTCGTTGTCACCTTCAGGCTTGGCAAAACAAGAAAAGAAAGAAGATGCCTTCATAAAAGTGCCCAAAAAAGAGGATCCCGAGGCGATAATAAGGAAGGTAGTCTCCGCTTATCTGGTTGGGTATAACTTGATACATGTAAGAGTGCAGAGTCAAGAGCAACTCTCTTCACAACAACGGAACGCTTTGAAAGATTTTGCTAGGCGTTACTTGGTTGGTACTGAGATAGTAACAGATACACCCATTGAACTGACCCTGCAAACTCTGCTTAGTTATCCAGAACTTACTGTCGAAAGCGCATTGAGGAGGATGTCTATCATAACCTCTTCTATGCATAGAGACTCAATGACAGCTCTCAGAGAGATAGACCATCAATTGGCTAAAGCTGTGATCGACACGGACACTGAGGTAGATAGATTCAACCTTTACATAATACGCCAACTCAAGCTAGCCATCGCTAACCCCCGAATCATTAGGGAAATCGGGCTATCAGGTGCGAGAGACTGTCTTGGTTACAGGCTCATAACCAAGTCGGTGGAGAGAACGGCCGACCATGCAGTGAGCATTGCAAAGAATGTTTTGCTATTGAAGAAACGCATAGATGACGAGGCTCTCAGAAAAATTGAGAATATGAGCACTCTAGCCATTTCCGCGTTTGAAGATGCGATAAATTCACTATTCAAACACGATTTCAACCTAGCTGAAAACGTCATTGAAAGAACAAAGGAAATTGCCAAACTAGAAAAAGAAGCTGTTCTTTCATCTCAGAAAATCGGAATCGAAGAAATCGCCAGTCTAAGGTTGCTCATTGAAAGTGTAAGAAGAACAGCAGAGTATGCCAGTGACATCGCAGAAATAGTACTCAATCTGAATATAGAGTCTGTGCTGGATTAACGCATATCAAGAATAAAAAACATATTTGGCTCCTAATAGAGGGGCGTAAGCCGTTGCACGCACACAGAATCGGATTCTAATTCTGGAATTACCGGCAGTTTGTCACGACAGCAACAACGCATATTTCGTGGTTTTTTCACGAAAAGAACGTGAAAAAGGCTTTGGAAAGAGGTGGTGCGGGGGGTGGGATTTGAACCCACGAACCCCTACGGGACAGCCGCCTCAGGGCTGCGCCTTTGGCCATGCTTGGCAACCCCCGCGTTAGAGAACAGAGCCACCTTATTCCTAACATTTGTAGTTGAAATTAAGTCTTGCTTTAGTTGTTAAACTGAGTGGACCTTAAATAAAGGGGAAATTTGAGGGATACTGCTGTTTCTTAGAGTATGCGGAAGTCTTCCTTTATCGTTGTCAGCACAACGTGAGTGTTCGTCCGCTCCACGAATGGCAGAGCCAACAGGCGTTTTGTGAACTTGCTCAGTTCTTCTCGATTCTTGAATTTTGCAACGATAATAGCGTCTGTTAAGCCTGTTACATCATACACGCAGCACACGTTTGGAAGCCTTGCAATCTCATTTTCCATCTCCAAGAGCCTTCCTTTAGAAACCGTTATTTCGCTAGCCACGGTTAATTCGTATCCCAGTTTTTCATGGTCCAGCAGAGCCGAATACCCCTTTATTATTCCCTCTTTCTCCATTTTCTTCATCCTTGATAGAACTGTGCCTATGGAAACGCCGCATTGTTTAGCTATCTGCCTAGAAGAGAGCCTAGCGTCAAGAGTTAACGCTTCCAAGATTTTAACATCCGTTTTGTCCAAATACGTTTTTCTCACCTCCGCTCGCTATTTATTCAATAGGCATAAAGTTTACTTAACATTTGTTTCAGATTTTGTTAATAAAGCTTTTATATCTACAGAAATAAATCTTTCTATTGTAGATTGCTGCGCAAGGAAGTAGTCATGATGTACTACAAGTCGCGAACAAGTCTAAACACTCAGACGTACTTAAAGCTGATGAAAAACGCCGACTACCTCCTCCTACACTTCACAGATTTACTTGGTTCTCTTAAAGGCAGAACAATTCCAGCGGAAGAAGCTGAAAACGCTTTGATGGAAGGAGTCGGCCTTGACGGTTCCTCAATAATGGGAGGCGTCAACATAGAAGAAAGCGACATGATTATGAAACCCGACGCATCCACATTTGCTGTTTGCCCCCGCTACTTTTACGACAACAGCGTCGTTAACTTCATTTGCGACGTGTATCAACCGAACGGCAAGAGATTTGAAAATGACCCGAGGCACATTTGCCAGAAAGCCGTGGAGAAAATCCAAGCAGAAGGATACGAACCAACAGCCGCCGCAGAACTAGAATTTTACCTTGCAAAGAAAAAAGAAGATAGGTTTGACCCTGTTGAAAACCACGTTATAGACAAACAAAGATATTTTGACATAACGCCCGGCCGAGACGTAACAGAAACCTACAGGATGGATCTATCTAACGCGTTGTTCACTATGGGAATTACAGTGGAACGACAACACCATGAAGCAGGCTCAGCTCAAAACGAAATCACATTCAAATACTCAAACCCGGATGCAACCTCAGACAACATTATACGATACAAATTCGCAGCCAAAGCTGTAGCAGACAAAAAATACGGCTGGATAGCCACTTTTATGCCGAAACCCTGGTTCGGCAAGCCAGGTAGCGGCATGCACGTCCATTTAGGCCTTTTCAACCCAAAAACTGGCAAAAACATATTTTATGATCCAGAAGGTTACGCGTATATTTCGCAGAAGTGTCGATATTTTATTGGCGGTATTCTAGAACACGCTAGAGCGCTATGCGCCATTGTAGCGCCCACGGTTAACAGTTACAAGAGATTGGTGCCCGGCTACGAGGCGCCGGTGTACATCACATGGAGCAAGAGAAACCGCTCAGCCCTAGTGAGAGTGCCAGAATATTTCCCTGGAAAAGAAAAAGAGGCTAGAATAGAGTTTAGATGTCCAGATCCTCTGTGTAATCCTTATCTCGCGTACACTGCGATATTTGAAGCTGGGCTGGAGGGGATTAAAAAGAAAATTGAGCTAGGAGACCCAGCAGACACAAACGTTTATCACCTTAGCGATGCCAAGCGCAAGGAACTCGGCATCAAAGTTTTGCCAGCATCGCTGAAAGAAGCCTTAGAGGAATGGGAAAGTGATGAAGTTTGTATGCGAGCTTTGGGGAAAGAAAATGCAGGAAAGTACGTAGAGCTGAAGATGGCGGAGTGGAAAGAGTATGAACCGCGCATGCCAAGCGACAAAAGTCAAGTGACCTCATGGGAATTGCAAAAATACATCTACGCTTAGAGCAACAAAGCATTTATTTTGTAGGCTGAGAAGGTTCACCAATGAAGTACGATACCATACTCGTGCTCGACTTCGGCGGGCAGTACTGTCATCTTATAGGAAGAAGGATTAGAGAGCACGGAGTCTACTCAGAAATTGTTCCCCACGACATAAAACCCGAAGAAATCAGACTCCTAAGCGAAAGGTTTAACGTGAAAGGACTGGTCTTTTCGGGAGGCCCCGCCAGCGTTTATGACACAAACGCGCCAAAATCAGACCCCAGCATCCTTGGTTTAGACTTGCCGGTTTTGGGTCTCTGCTACGGACATCAACTTATCGCTCAAATAGTCGGAGGCAAAGTTGAGCCAGCCAAACGAAAGGAATACGGAATAGCCTACGTTACAATCGACAAGCCCGTAGGCATTTTGAAAGGATTAGAAAGGACAGAGAAGGTTTGGATGAGCCACGGCGACACCGTTTTCTCAATTCCCGTCGAATACGAGGTTTTGGCTCACACAGAAAATTGTCCGGTCGCTGCTTTTGGACACAAGAAGAAGCCAATCTACGGCTTGCAGTGGCATCCGGAAGTAATTCACACAGAAAAAGGCACGCAGATGCTTCACAACTTCATCTTTGAAGTTTGCAAGTGCGAAGCCAACTGGAAAATGGAGGACGTCACAGAAAGGGCTGTAGAAGAAACAAGAAAAGCGGTTGGCGAGGGAAAAGCCATAACAGCCCTAAGCGGAGGCATAGACTCTAGCGTAGCAACAGCCCTTGCAGCTAAAGCAATAGACAATAGACTAACAGCAGTTTTCGTTGACCACGGATTTATGCGGGAAAACGAACCGGGATTCGTGAAAAGCGTTTTTCAAGAATTCAAAATAAACCTCATCATGATAAATGCACAAGAAAGATTTTTGGAGAAACTGAAAGGAGTCGTGGATCCCGAAAGGAAAAGAAAGATTATCGGAGAAGAATTCATTCGGGTTTTCGAAGAAGTTGCGAAGAAGACAGGCGCAGACTATTTAATCCAAGGAACAATCTACCCGGATAGAATCGAGTCCGGCTTTAGAAAATTCTCGGATAAGATAAAGACACACCATAACGTTGCTGGTTTACCCATAAAGATTAAGTTTAAGAAAATTGTGGAACCGCTTCGCGACTTGTACAAGGATGAAGTTAGGAAAGTCGCTAAAATGCTTGACCTTCCAAAAGAAATAGTTTTCAGACAACCATTTCCAGGTCCAGGACTAGCGGTTAGAATTGTTGGCGAATTAACAAAAGAAAAGGTGGAAATCGCGAAGAAAGCAGACAAAATTGTGAGAGAGGAAATCGAAAATAGCGGGTTGGAAGAGAACTTGTGGCAGTATTTTGCCGTTTTAACAGACACCAAAGCTACGGGTGTTAAAGGTGATGCTAGAGCTTATGGCTATGTTGTCGCTGTTAGGGTTGTGGAAAGCCGTGAAGCAATGACTGCCAGTTTTACAAAAATTCCATACAGCGTACTTGAAAGAATCTCGACAAGAATAACCAATGAAGTGCCAGAGGTTACACGAGTCGTCTACGATATAACACATAAGCCTCCAGCAACTATTGAATGGGAGTAAAAGCCCTGCTCTAAACTTTAGGCTTCTGCATCAAATCCTCAATTTTCGTTTGCTTAAGCAAATTAACATGCTTGACCAGTTCGTTGACAACCGCTTCAAAAACTTTTTTGCCTTTTTCCGTTGAAGCAGTTGTCGATTTACCGAACACTCCGGAACTCGTGTAATCCGCGGTATCCAGCGGAAGAGCTACGCCTTCCATCTGAGCAATATGTTTACGTGGCTCTTCATCCACAGCCTTATTCATATCTACAATGTGCGGATGCAAGGCTAAGTTCACCGAAGTTTCTTCAGCACAGGCATGACTTCTCTCTTCTGACTTGAAAATGTCTGGCAAAAGCTTGCCTGCGACTGGCCACCACTGGAAAATGGACACAAAAATCCCCTCTTCCCTCAATTCTCTAGCCAGATCCATAAGAGCACTTAGGTTGCCGCCATGCCCGTTAACTATCACAATTTTTCTTACTCCGTAATAATTTAGTGCTAAACATGCTTCTTCCACGTAACTTTTGAATGTTTTAGGCGATGTGTGAATTGTCCCCCAAAACTGCTTGTGATGAGAACTTACACCGAAGGGGATAACTTGCAAGCACAAGACTCCTGTGCGCTTGGCTGTTTCTTCAGCTATCGCCTTAGCTATTAAGTGATCCGTCCCAAGAGGGTTCTGCGGACCATGCTGCTCGTTCGAGCCGACCGGAAGAATAGCGATGTCACTTTTGCTGAAGTATTCTTTGGCTTCCGTCCAACTCATTTCATGAAGCATAACTCTCATAGCGTCACCTTTCACGAAATCGTTTTATTACTAGGCCGTGGAATATAAGTTTGCAGTCTAACGTGGTGAAGCTGTTGAAAGCTTTGATTCTTGCAGGAGGGTTCGGCACAAGGTTAAGACCGCTGAGCTGCGCAAGACCAAAAACTCTATTCCCAATAGTCAACAAACCCCTGCTGCAATGGACCTTTGAAAGACTCGCTAGAAACGGAGTCGCAGAAGCCATACTAGCCGTGAACCATCAAACGGAAATTTTCATAAAACAGTCCAGAATCCCAAAATACAAAATGAAAATTGCCTATTCACGAGACCCCTTGAAAAAATCTCTCGGAACAGGTGGACCGATAAAAAAAGCTGAAAAACTGATAGGCCATGATGAACCCTTTCTGGTTTTAAACGGAGACATATTCGCCGATATAAATTATACAGATGTCTTGAAAATCCATGAAAAAAAAGAGGCTATAGCAACAATAGCGCTTCACAAGGTCGAGGACCCGAGCAGATACGGAGTTGCAGAATTAACAAGAGAAAACCGCGTAACAAGGTTTATGGAGAAACCACCAAAGGAAACTGCTCCAACCAATTTAATAAATGCGGGCGTTTACGTTCTAAGCCCAGAAATCTTCAACTACATCCCAGAAAAGCGGAAAGTTTCCCTAGAACGCGAAGTTTTTCCAAAACTTG
>Ga0315309_1002247_pt1 | contig 11325 bp, 10 predicted proteins | sample TDP4_MG_FD_203080 | JGI IMG/M metagenome (GOLD analysis project Ga0315309, IMG submission 203080) | Freshwater sediment microbial communities from Lake Towuti, South Sulawesi, Indonesia - TDP4 | ecosystem: Environmental > Aquatic > Freshwater > Lake > Sediment | place: Indonesia: South Sulawesi...
TAGAACTCGAGGATGAGGTGAAGCGGATAGCTAGGAGAGCTGCGATCAGGGTGATCGGGCCGAATGGTGTCGGCGTTTATGATGCGTACACAGGTGTGGACACGATCTTTCTTCCTGAAACGAAGACGATAAAGGAGGGAATGGAAGTCGTCGCCACGCCGAGACCTATGGCTGGGAGCATCTCCTTCGTCACGCAGAGCGGCGCGTTCGGTGTCACTTTCTTGGACTATATGGCTGGGCGAGAGATGGGTGTAAGCAAGTTCGTTGGGTACGGGAATAAGATAGACATCGGCGAGATTGAGATGCTTAAGTACCTAGCTGAAGATGAACGGACGAAGGTTGTGCTTCTATACACGGAAGGGATTCAGGAAGGTCGCAGTTTCATCTCGACCGCGAGCCGAGTTGCTGAGAATAAACCTGTAGTTGTTCTGAAGGTTGGACGAACGAAAAGCGGCGCGAGAGCCGTGGCCTCTCATACCGGAGCATTAAGCGGAGATGATAAGATATACGAGTCCGTTTTCAAGCAGGCTGGCGTTATTAGAGCTATGGACACTGAAGAGTTCGCTGACATCGGCAATGCTTTAGCATATCAGCCCCCGCCGAGTGGCGATAGAATCGCTGTGCTCACCGACGGTGGTGGAGCAGCGGTTATGGCGGTTGATGTTCTTGAGTTGCTTGGGATAACCATCAAGAGGCTATCTGATGAAACCTTGAAGAGATTTGATGAGTTGAAAGCTCGAGGCGAGATCCCTTCCTTCGCACCTTGCTTCAACCCGGTCGATTTAACCGGTTCGGTTACAGGAGAGATGTATGAGAAAGCTTTGAAAATTCTCTTTGAAGATAGAGAGGTCGACGGTGTGATCGTTCTGGCTTTACACCACGTTCCGACCTTGCAGGAGGATTTTGTGGATGACATTGTCAGAGTCTCTAAGCAGTATTTTAAGCCTGTAGTGGCTTGCGATGTTGGGGAGGCTGAGATGGCGAGGCGCGTAAGGTTCAGATTTGAGAAGTCTAGGATACCTGCCTATCCAACCCCTGAGAGAGCCTCCAAGGCTATGTATGGACTGATCCAATATGGAAAATTCTTAAGGAGAAGAGGGGTATACGAACGGCATCTGAGTAGACTTCGCTCTGAAAAGCCTCAAATCTGAAAACCGGACAACGTCTATTGCGGGTGCGAACAGATTGGCTGGAGCCCCGAGAAAAGAAGAGTTCCGCTTATCAGGGGGAGAACTCGTTGAGAAGGTCAAGGAGATCGTGCACGAAGGGAATATCCGAAGAATAACAGTGAAGCATGACGACAAGACAGTGGTCGAAATACCTCTGACCGTTGGAGTGATAGGCGCACTCATAGCGCCTCAAATAGCCGCCCTAGGAGTCATAGGAGCTCTGTTGACCAAATGCACGATAATAGTAGAGAAAGAGGAGGAAAAATAATTCCCACACTTTGAAATCAACCTTCAAGACCCACCACCCTCTGTTTTATGTAAAATCTTAATACGGGTGTAATACCTCGAGCATTTTTCACCCCCTCCTAGTAGAGCCATTAGCCATCCATCGGCCTAGGATCTTCTGACGAGAGTATTTTGAACAGGTGGTAGAAAGGTGAATCGACATACCGCCCAAAAACCCTAAAGCCAAGAAGCAAAACTCCTTACGGTTAAAACACTTGAAAACTGCCAAAAGAGGCATTTAATGCTAGTACAGTAGATCGGATTGGACCCCGCGAGTTCCACGGTTGTTCGCTGATTTATATTAATGTTCGTTATTAGCGAACGAAACAGAACTTACATTTCTTAGGAAGGTACTCACCCTTAGGTAGACATCGGAGTTAGTATTTGTTCCAATAAATCGTGAAACAGCAAAAATACCGTATGAATCTATTGATTTGAAAGCTTGATTTATTCTGCTCATGCTAAATTGGATAACGCCTCTCTCTTTGGCTGTTAGTCTTGCTTTTTTGACACAATTTACATAATTCTCTGAGGCGTCTTCAGGATTGCCACCAGAGAATCCACTTATGGCGTAGATGTCATAACTGTCCTTATCAATTAGGCGAGGGAGCGCCAAACCCTTCATGGTTAGGGCTCCAACGATATCTGCTATGTTAATTGCTGTTACGATTTTGCCGTTGTTTGGCAATGTTCCCTCTATTTCCGCTTCGTAATAAAACTTGAAAACGATGCTGGATCCTTCAATCAAACACGCTGTCAAATCTTCTTGAACCTTTATGAGTGGAAACGCCTCCTTTGCAGCCTTAGGCTCTGTTAGAAAATCGACGCCTATACGATATTCTTTCTTGTCAAGAGGTGAAACAACTTCTTTCTCGAACCTGAAGGGATTAGGCGTTTCTTGATAACCTAGCCTTTCCACAGTTTTTCTAATACTTTCGTACTTCACCATTATTGAGGGCCTGAGCACTAGGTCTATATCTTTTGAGCCGCAATGGTTAAAATAGTTTTTAGTAAGGAAGTATGGCGCCCATCCTCCGGCCAAGACGAAGTCGCCTCTATAAGTGTTAAGAGCGGAACATAGCTCAACGAGTGCAGATCGAGAAGCTTCTGTGAGATTTCTGTCGTACATCTTAACTACCAACCAAGGCTTTTCCCCATTTCTCAACTATTCGCTTGTATAAGTGATCCGCAGCTTCCAAGCCCCTAGCGGGGTAGTTGTATAAATCGACGAAAAGCTGGACACTGGAAACTACATTAACTACACTTACCACCTGATCTGAAGTCCTGATGTTAGCCCTTTGTTGGCCATAGAAAACTCCATCGTCGTAGGGAATTACAAACTTGACGTTGCCTCCTCTTGGGATTGGCTGAAGATTAAGGGCTTTAGCAATTGCTGTCGCATCTTCTTTGCTGTGAATATACATGTGGACGTCAACTGGTCTGACATGGGGAGCAATGAGGAACGCTCCTGCCAAAGCGGTCATTGCATATGAGGTATTATCGACGGCAGATAGCTGATTGATGAACTGATCGATTTCACGTTCGAAAGTATAGTATTCGAGAAAAGTATTCACTTTATCATATTGATGATAAGCAGCCCATCTTCTAAGCAGAACAGTGGGATTAACCATTTTAATCTTATAGGTCTCTGTACGAGCCACATATCCGAACTCTATAAGCGTAGAAACAACTGCATGAGCGTAGCCCACAGAAATTCTTACTTCTTCTGCTAAACCTCTAATCGTCCAATTACGCTGCGGATCAGTGAGCAAAGCCCTCAGAACCCGCGTTGCTTTCGGCTCAAAAATATTGCTTACTTTTCTCATACCAGAATTGGTGTTCGCTAAAATATATAAAGGTTCGCTGTAAGCGAACATGACTTCGATAACGACAACCGATTGAGATGCGTTAACTATTCCTCGATTTGTACATGCTCTATGCGATCAAGAAGGCTACGGACGCTTGAATGAAGGCTTTTGAAGACTTACGCTGAAACGCATCAACTCTGGTTCGTCTGTTATCTGAGTCCTCGTCGAACAACGCGAGAAAGACGATCCGCGCTATATCGGAGCGCAATAGTCAATTAAATGCCTAAGATACCCCAGGTTTCACTCACATTTGCAATCGTTATTAGCGACTATCGTCATCGGCGTGAAAGTATTCTTCTCGAGGTATGGCAAAAAGGTTCCGCTATGTGAGCGGCGTAAGTCAAAGAAATATATCTTCACAAGAATTTGGAGGTCGGAGGTCTCCTTCAAGACATTCATTACCTTGGCGCGTGCGGAAATCCCAATTTGAACATATTGTATACGAGCAACCCGACGTAGCCTAGGGCGGTAAAGACTGTGAACCATTCCATGAGCGGGGTATTGCTGACGGCAATAAAGGCCACGTTGATCGCGGCCACTGTGAATCCGTAACAACCGATCGGTCTTATGAAGTCGGGATGGGTTATAAGCGAAGTGTTTGCCAAGACCAAGACTACAAGGTTCAAGACGAAAAACACACTGGACCAGAAAAGATGCTCCGCTGGATAATCCTCTGAAAAGACGCCGATCATTATCAGGGCGAAGGCCGAAAAGAATCCGACCACCTGGGTGAAGACTAAGAGGCTCCTTCTCCACCGTTCACCCCTATACCATTTGTAAAAGCCTGCAAAGAATGGGAACAGCGCGAGTCCCGTGAGGATGCAACCTGTATTATAGAAGATCGCACCCTTAGGGTTAAAAGTCGAGTTTCCTAGGTCGCTCAGCCAATTGTTGACAGGAGTGTACGCGCTGGGAAACAAGGCGAGCGATGTGAAGGTAAAGAAACAGTAGAACACTATAACGGCGATGCCTGCGGTGCAACTTATCGGCCATTTCAATAGGTTCCATTCCACTATTCATTTCTCCTGTACGAATTATGATTCACCAATGAACTTATATTTAGACAAGCCCGTCCGGAGAATCTGATAGCGAGCTGAAGATAAATTCTTTCGCGACTATCATATCTATTCTTGAAGCGACATTTTGAGGAATTTTGAAAACACTACGGGAGCGCTTCATAGCAAGGCTTTAAGGCTCAAATCTTAGAATAAGCGTCCAAGAAAAAGGGAGCTAGAAGGGCGAGCTTGTGCCTGCCGCATTACTTATGAAAAATGATCTGAAATCATGGATCAGTAGCTTGGCAGATGCGTACAGGATCTATGGTCCGAAACCTAGAGGAAACAATTTCGCCTTCGAGAGAATTCATTCCCCAGACGAAATAGTTCTTGACTATTCTACAACTATACTACCGCTCAAGAAATTCCTCGGACCACCTTCTGAAGCAATACTCCGATTCGAAGAGAGCAGTTTCCAGCCCCTACCTGCACACGAAGACGCTCAGAAGACGCTACTATTCGGAGTTCACAGTTGCGACGCCAGCTCATTCGCGGTCCTAGACAAGGTCTTCATCAATGAGTATAAGGACGATAGATACGCGAAGCGAAGAGAGAATATCCTGACCGTAGTTATCGCTTGCAGCGAACCTGGAGAGACTTGTTTCTGCTCATCGATGGGTACGGGCCCATCTTTGGAACAGGGCTACGACGTACTGCTGACTGATCTTGATGATCGTTACTTGGTTGAGTCGGGAAGCCCTAAAGGAGATGCGCTCATACAGATGATTCCTAAAGCAAAAACGCCAAGGCCGGAGGATTTTGAACAGAAAAAGAGTTCGATAGAGAATGCCCTTAAGAAGTTCAAGAGAAAGGTCAATACGGACAGGCTTCCGGAACTCTTCCTTAAGAATCTGGATCATCCTATGTGGACTCACATAAGAGACATCGATCTGGCATGCGGACAATGCGTACTTGTATGCCCCACATGCTACTGCTCCGATATCCGCGATACGAGTGAGTTAACCTCCTCTACCGGTGAGAGAGTTAGAGAGTGGGATTGCTGTGTCCTCTTGGAGTTCGCAGAAGTTGCTATGGGAGGAAATTTTCGAAGAGATCGGGGAGCTAGGATCAGGCAGTTCATGGGCCATAATCTGAGCTACTGCATCGAACAATTTGGGCGGTTCAAGTGTGTAGGATGTGGAAGATGCATACAAGCCTGCCCTGTTCACATCGATATTACGGAAGTCGCTAGTAAGGTCAGAGGCGGCTGAGATGAGAGATCCGTACCTACCTGAGAGAGCGGCCATAGAGAAGATTAGGAGAGAAACTGTCGATACGAAGACGTACACAGTTCGCTTGCTAAATGAGCAGAGGAGAGCGGAGTTTTCAGTAGAGCCTGGGCAGTTCATAATGGTCTCATTGTTAGGGATAGGTGAGGCGCCTTTCTCGCTAAGTTCAAGCCCTAACTCTGACGGAGCTTTCGATACGACGATTAGAGCTGTTGGCAATATTACGAGTACGTTAGACAGGCTCGAGGTCGGAGCCGCCATAGGAGTGAGGGGGCCTTACGGCCGCGGCTGGCCTATTGAATCGGCTCGAGGAAAAGACGTCCTTATTATCGCAGGAGGCATCGGGCTCCCTCCACTTCGCCCTGTGATAACCAAGATCGCTGAGGAGAGAAGAGACTACGGCAGGCTTGAGATACTCTACGGCGCTCGAACGCCCGACCAGATGATATTCCCTTATGAGTATGACGATTGGAGAAAGATCAAGGAAACAAGGTTAGAGCTTACAGTCGACTCAGTGCCTCCGAGTACTGCTTGGCAACATAAGGTAGGAGTCGTGACGACGCTATTCAGTGAGATGGAAACCTCCCCTGAGAACTCACTCGTCATGACATGCGGCCCTGAGATAATGATGAGGTTCGTTGTAAGAGGCCTCCTAGCGAAAAAGTTCTCTCCAGACCAAATCTATGTTTCACTTGAGAGAAGAATGAAATGCGGAATCGCTCAATGTGGTCACTGCCAAATAGGTCCGAAGTACGTCTGCAAGGACGGTCCTATATTCAGGTTGTCTGAGATACAAGGTCTCCCCGACCTAGCCTTATGAGGAGGATTTCACGTTTGAGCAAGAAACCGACAGTCGCTGTTTGGAAGTTCACCGGATGCGCTGGATGCCAAATGGAAATTCTACGTCTTGAGAATGAACTCCCAAGCATCCTCGAAGTCGTTGACATAGCCTACTTTATGATGGCGAAGCGCCGATATTCAAGCGGCCCCTATGACGCAAGCTTCGTCGAGGGTTCAGTTTCAACTCCAAGAGAGATAGAGGAGATCAAGAAGGTTAGATCGAGCTCGAAAATCCTCGTCGCTCTAGGTGATTGCGCTGTATACGGCTGCGTCCCTTCGATTAAGAACTGGTTTCCAGAGAGATCCGTGGAAGAGCGTGTATACGAGAACCCATCGCTAATCCGTTCGACGAAGGTCCATGGGATTGATGAATACGTCCCAGTAGACCTCTATGTAGGAGGATGCCCACCGCATAGAGGAATGTTCATGGAAACGGTTAGGGCGCTCCTAATGAATATTCGACCAGACTTGAGGAGACACGCAGTCTGCATGGAATGCAAGTTTAGGGAGAACGAATGCCTTTTGACCAGCAGAAAGCGACCTTGCATGGGGCCCGTCACTCTGGCCGGATGCGGAGCTATCTGTCCCTCTTTCAATAGAGATTGCGAAGGCTGCTATGGACCTATGAGCGACGCTAACGCAACAAGCCTCGCGGAGGAGTTCAAGGCTATCGGACTCTCGAGCGATGAGATCCTTAGAAAGTTCAGAAAATATGCGGGGACCTCTCCAAAATATGCTAAAGAGGCGGAAACAAGATGAGGCAGGATACTTCCATATGCGTCGACTACGTCGCGAGAGTGGAGGGGCAAGGCGCACTCGACATAAAAGTGTCGGGCGGCAAAGTTGAGTACGCCAAATTCAGCATCTATGAGCCTCCAAGATTCTTTGAAGCATTCTTGGTTGGCAGAAGGTGCGATGAAGTTCATGAGTTAACATCCAGAATCTGCGGCATCTGCCCTGTTGCACATCAAATAACCGCTCTAAGAGCTGTAGAGAATGCTCTTGGCATAAAGGTCAGCCAGCAGACGAGAGATTTGAGAAAACTTTTCGCTCTCAGTGCACATATATCCAGTCACGTCCTCAACCTATACTTCCTAGCTGCTCCAGACTACTTCGGGTATGAGAGCATTATACCGATAGCGCGCCATAACCCAGACCTCTTCAAAAGAGCTCTAGCCCTGAAAAAGGTAGGAAACGATCTCACGGAACTGATCGGGGGAAGGTCTGTGCATCCCATATCAGCGGTGGTAGGAGGGTTCACAGCGCTTCCTGATAGAGATGGTCTGAGAGCGATTAGAGCTCGACTGATTACAGCAAAAGAATATGCGTTAAAAGACGTTGAACTCTTCAGCAACCTAAAGATCCCTTCATTCGAGAGAAGATGCGAACATGTAGCTCTCCGTAGCGATAGCGAATACGCCATAAACGACGGAAGACTAGTCTCAACCGATGGCCTCAACATAGCGGAAAGCGAGTACAGAGAATACATCGGAGAGAAGCAGGTTCCCCACTCGACAGCCAAACATTCTCATGTGAAGAACAGAAGTTCAATAATGGTCGGTCCTCTACCTCGAGTTAACCTTAACTTCGACAAGCTCTCTCCAGACGCTCGGAAAGCAGCAAAGCAGATAGGCTTTCGGCCACTCGTCTTCAAACCATATATGAGCATAGTGGCTCGAGCTTTGGAAGTCGTTAACGCGATAGATGAGAGCGTCGAGATAATTGACCGTCTCAAACTGAAGCAGGAGGACCTATCATTTGAGATAAAGGCTGGAGAAGGAGCTGCGATAACTGAAGCTCCTAGAGGTATACTATACCATTACTACAAGTTTGACAGAGAGGGAAAGGTCGAGAAAGCAGACATAGTCACTCCAACAGCCCACTACGCTTTCAACGTCGAGAAAGACCTGTACGAACTCGTTCCGAACCTACTAGATCAACCTCTTGAAGAAGCCGCATTGAAATGTGAAATGCTTGTAAGAGCCTACGACCCATGCATCTCCTGCTCTGCACACTTCGTTAATCTAAGGGTAGAGAACAAAACATTACACAGCCCAACAATTAGGAAGCGGTAGTACAGGCACCAACCCGTTTTCTCAACCAAGAGAAAATATCCTCCAGCATCAGACTCACTCGTCCAGTAGATTCATTAACACACGTTATAAATGAACCGTCCAGGGAATGACTCGACTATCTAAGAACCTTCCCAAGGGCTGATGTTTACAATTCGACCGTCTTTCTCTTCGAACAAGCACAATCTACCCCGAAGCCTCTTCGCTTCATTAATCAACTTTTGTTCGTCCTCCGAGATCTCACGGCCTGGAATTGTGAGACTGCAGAGTAACCTACCCCATTCCTCAGTCTTTACCTCGGCGACCCAGAGTCCTCCCGCATTTCGATAAACTTCTCTAACCCGTCCTATGAACCTCCTCCGGTTCAAAGCCAATCTCGGCACCTACAAAGTGTATTCTAGAACCGACTCCGTATAAACCATGGCTTTACGCCTTTAAAGGACAACTTTTATTCTACATTGAAGCAACCAATTACTAGTTGCAGAGAACTCGATCGGTAGAGTGGTCAAAGACGTTGCGCCGTTCTATAATTGCTAAGATCAAGAAGAGAGATGGATCGATCGTCGAATTCGATCAAAACAAGATCACGATCGCGATTGGCAAGGCGATAGCTGCGGTCAACGCCAAGAACGGTCATGTAGCCGAGAAACTTTCAGGCGAAGTCGTGGACATTCTTGAGAAGAGATTCGCAGGGAAGATCCCGGGGGTGGAGGATGTTCAAAACATCGTTGAAGAGGTTTTGATAAGATATGGATACTCGGACGTCGCTAAGGCGTACATATTGTATCGCCAGAAGCGTGCGGAGATAAGGGAGGCGAAGAGGTTCTTGGGCGTAACCGACGACCTGAAGCTTGGAGTAAATGCAGTACAAGTACTGAAGAGAAGATACTTACTGAAAGATGAAGAAAGCAGAGTGATCGAAACACCCAGTCAGATGTTCCGGAGGGTCGCAAGAGCGATAGCGGCAGTTGACTTGCAATACGACAGAAAAGCTGACCTTAAGAAAACCGAGGATGAGTTCTATCGGCTCATGGCCAACCTAGAGTTCCTTCCAAACTCTCCAACATTGATGAACGCGGGAACGGACATTGGCCAACTTTCAGCATGCTTTGTGCTGCCGGTCGAGGACTCTATTGAAGGAATCTTCGATGCTGTAAAGTACATGGCCATAATCCACAAGTCAGGTGGCGGAACAGGTTTCTCTTTCTCGAGACTGAGGCCTGAAGGAGATCTCGTTAGAAAGACTAAAGGCACCGCTTCTGGGCCGGTCTCCTTTATGCGAGTCTTCGATGCAGCCACAGATGTTATCAAGCAGGGGGGAAGACGGCGAGGGGCAAACATCGGGATACTACGGGTTGACCACCCAGACATTCTGAATTTCATTAGGGCTAAGAGGAAGGAAGGTTTTCTGAGCAATTTCAACATATCAGTTGCTGTCACTGACAGCTTTATGAAGGCTGTTAAACGTGACGAAGGGTACGAACTGAAGAATCCTGCCACTGGGAGAGTTGTCAGGACACTTAAGGCTAAGGATGTCTTCGACCTGATTGTAACTATGGCATGGGAGACCGGCGATCCTGGATTAGTATTCATCGATGAAATAAACAGGCGGAACCCTACTCCCCACATCGGAGATATAGAGAGCACGAACCCTTGCGGTGAACAACCGCTCGTTCCTTTCGAATCTTGTAACTTGGGCTCGATAAACCTCGCGAGGATGGTCAAAGGCAAAGAGATCGACTGGGCGAAATTGAAAAGAACTATTGGAACAGCTGTCCACTTTCTAGACAACGTCATCGACGCGAATCAGTATCCCCTTTCACAGATAGAGAAGATGACAAAGAGCAACAGAAAGATCGGTTTGGGCGTTATGGGATTTGCAGAAGCGCTGATCAAAATGGGGATACCATACGATTCCAAGAAGACTCTCGAAACCGCAGAGAAAATAATGAAGTTCATAAGAGTCGAGGCTGAGAAGAAATCTATCGAGATCGCAAAAGAGAGAGGATCCTTTCCCAACTTCAAGGGAAGCATTTGGGAAAAGAAAGGATACAAGCAGATGAGAAATGCAACTGTAACGACCATAGCTCCTACAGGAACTATAAGTGTTATCGCAGGAACGACGAGTGGGATCGAACCGTTGTTCGCGGTCTCCTTCGTTCGGAACGTAATGGAAGGCACTAGACTGCTTGAAGTCAACACTGATTTTGAAGGGATCGCGAAGCAAAGAGGGTTCTACAGCCGAGAACTCATGATGATGGTCGCGAAGAAAGGTTCTGTTCGTGGTTTTAAGGAGATCCCCGAGGATGTCCGCAGGCTTTTCGGAACAGCTCTCGATATAGATCCTGAATGGCACGTAAGAATTCAAGCAGCCTTCCAGAAGTATGTCGATAACGCGGTGGCAAAGACGATAAATCTTCCCCAAGATGCTACGCCGGAAGATGTGAGAAAAGCCTTCCTGCTGGCTTACAAATTGAAATGTAAAGGCATAACTGTGTACAGATACGGAAGCAAGAAGGAACAGGTCCTCTATATCGGTCCAGCTCTAGGAGAGAGACCTGAGGAAGAGCATGTAAGTGTTGATTCAGAGTACTCCGGCGGTTGTCCGGCGATGACTTGCCCGTTCTAGTTCAAGACATCCCCATCTTGTTTGATTATTTTCGTTTCTCTCTCTTGATTATAAATTCGAATCCACTTCCTATCGAATAGTGGAGAAAAGTGCACTCGAAAGACTGCGATTACTGCAACCGAATTCTAGATATTCTATCCAGAAATTCTCTTTTATGGTGCAGTGCTATCGCAAAGCA
>Ga0315309_1002248_pt1 | contig 11325 bp, 6 predicted proteins | sample TDP4_MG_FD_203080 | JGI IMG/M metagenome (GOLD analysis project Ga0315309, IMG submission 203080) | Freshwater sediment microbial communities from Lake Towuti, South Sulawesi, Indonesia - TDP4 | ecosystem: Environmental > Aquatic > Freshwater > Lake > Sediment | place: Indonesia: South Sulawesi...
CCAGTCTCCGCCTCGCTCTACCAGAAGATCACGGGAATTTGGGAAGAAAGGAAGAAGGCGCTTGCCGAGATAAAGGAGCAGCGCACGAAACTTCTGGGAAAGGTCGCTGAGCAGAGAAAGAAGCTCAAGAAGCAAGCGGCCGAGTTTAGGAAAAACAGGAAGCGGCTAATCAAAGATGCTGTCAATAGGCAAACGAAGCGACTAGAATCCAAGATAACCATTCTGAACCGTAAGCAAGAAGAGGTCAAGAGGATCGCTGATAAGAAGATACGAACTGCTACAGAGCGAGCTCATCGCGAAGCAGAAAGACTGGCTACCACGCAGCTCGATTCCTTCAAGAAAGACATCCGCGCTTCAGTTAAAGCTCAGGTCAAGAAAGAAAGAGAAATGGCAGCGCACCGAGCTGAAACAAAGTATGAGAAGGTAAAGCAGAGGTTAGGTAGCGCTCTGGACCGGGTCCAAATTAAGGACAGGCAGGTACGTGAACTTCGTGAGGACATAAAGGAACTCAAAGAGCAGTTGAAGAAGGAGACTACTCCTCAGATTGAGGGATTGCTCTACGAAGAAGTGTTGACCAGAGAGCTACACAAGCGTTTTCCGGAAGACAAGGTCGAGCATCACGGCAAAGGTGGCGACGTACTTCAATATGTGATCCGGAACGGTGAGCAGGCAGGGGTATTGGTCTATGAATGCAAACGGGTGAAAAAGTATTCCAGCGCGTATGTAGGCCAAGCCTCGGATGCTAAAGAGAAGAGAAAGGCCGATTTCGCCATTCTTGTAACCAAGACCATGAAGAAGGGCGCTCAGGGCTTCTATGTAGAGAGAGGCGTTATTGTTGTTCATCCTGCGGGCGTATTGTCACTTGCTGGTGTTCTACGGGTCCAAGTGATTCGAATCGCAGAGATGAAACTGGGACAACTACAAAGGAGCAAGGCGGCAAAACTCACACTTGAGTATCTGGAAGGACCAGAGTTCACAAATTCAATGGACGCAGTCATCCAGGAAAGCGTGGCCCTCTACAAGGAGTTGATGGACGAGATCGAGAAACACAAGGCCGTATGGAAGAGGAGGTACAGTTCCTATAGGAAAATCTGCGAAGATGCATCCACCGTGAAGAGTACCACTCAAGCTCTTCTAAGCGGGAAGCCAGAATACAAGAAACTAATTCAAACGGAATACCTCCCGGCACTCCCCGAACTGCTCCCAGTAGAGAAAGCAAAAGAACCCCATGCAACCGCTCAAAGCACGAACCGCAGGGAACATGGAGTCAAAGATACTCACGTATCAGGAGACGTCTCTATGAAGACTTCTGCTGAATCGGAGCATACAGAGTAGAAAGAAGTCAATGGGTACGATTTCGACATTAATTGGAGCTAGGTTTTCTCGCCCTCTTTATAGCTCAGGCGGACCAGCCTTCCCGTTACGCGGAAAGCTGTGAGAGAGTATCCCCAATTCAATGAAGCGATTATCATGGTTTGTTAGAGATTCGCCGTTCGACTTCCAGAAAGAAAAATACGCAAGGATCAAGAACTGGACATCCAAAACTATTTCTACGTAGATGGATACGTATTACGGTTACAGGAAATCCTCAATTGGAGTCAATTGATTTGACTAGTGTTGAAAACCGCGTCTGGTTCGCCATTTCAAGTTTCACTCCTCCGAAGGAATCTGACTTTCTCTACGGAATTGAGCCATTCGGCCCTGCAAAAGCTCTAGAAGAAACATGTGCAGTTCAATAATTATAAGACACTGATCGAGCTGTAGCCCCCTACCGGCTTGTTCACCGTGAGCCTTGTCTCGAAAGCTTCCTTCACATCATCGATATGCGATATGACTAGTATCTTTTTGAACCTTTGTCTTAGAGCTTGTAGGATCTCGACAGTAGCTCTTCTTCCCTCTTCGTCTAGCGGTCCGAACCCTTCGTCTATGACCAGTGTTTCTATTCTGCCTTTGTATCCACTTCGCTTCGTGATGACTTCAGATACGCCTAATCGGAGGGCTAGGTTGATTCGCATTCTTTCCCCGCCTGAGTAGCGGCTTACAGGGTGGCTTCTGCCTTGGTCAGCTGCTTCGACAATCAGTTCTTCAGTCATCTTTCCCGTCTTGGTCTTTCTGCCGAACTTGAAGCTGATGTCCATTCTGCCATTCGAGAGGTCTCTGAGCATCTTGGAGGCTTCCTGCTCAATTTCTGGAACGATTTCCATCAAAAGAGCGGTAGGTATGCCATCTTTGTGGAATACCTCCTTCTCAAGAAATTCATAGGCTGCTCTGATCCTTCCCTTGTCGCCTATCTGGTTAACAAGCTCCTTATGCTTGGTCTTGGCCTTCTCAATTTCGCTTAAATCCTTCTTCGCACGATCTCGGTTAGCTGTCTCCGTTCCGAGTCCTCCTTGGATGCTTGTTAGCTCATGTTCGAGTTTCTTTCGCTCCTCATCGAGGTCCGTGAATGATTGGATGATTGGAGCAAGTTCCTGAAGTGCTTCTTCAATTTCGCTGATACGATTCTTCCTCTGTGTGATGAGTTCGCGGATTTTGGTTGCTTCCTCTCTGAGTTGAGATAGACGATTTGCTGCGGTGGTTAGTTCACCGACCTTCCTGTCGAGCTCCTTCAATTCGCCAAGAGCTTTCTGTGTCTTTTCGATGGCTGGGGCGACTTTTTCGTTCAGCGTGTCGGAAGCATCCTGAGCATTCTTTGCCGCTTGGTCTCGTTCTCCCTGTAGCCTGCTAATCCTCAGCTCATATTCCTTTAGGAGCTGCTTTCGATGCGGCTCATCTAGAGGTCTCTTGCAGATTGGGCATTCAGGGACAGCGTAGTCCTTGATCTTCTGATGGTTCTCTGTTTCTTCTTTGATCTTCTGCTCGAGGGCCTGCGCCTTCTGTTGCCACTCCGTCGCGGTTACCTTAAGTTGCTCTCTTTGTTGAGTGAGTTTCTGCAACTCATCGTCGAGTTTTGGTCTTTCTTCTAGCAGGGGCTTAAGGGCTTCAAGTTCTTTGCCCGCACTCTCAGCTTCCTCTATCTGTTTGCTGATGTTCTCTTCGCTTTGCTTATCCTTCTTGAGTTGTTCAGCGAGTGTCTTCTTTTCAGCATCCTTGGCGTCGAATTCTGTCTTCTTCTCCCTAATCTCATCTAGCTTGCCTTCAATTTCATTCTTCTTAGCTTCGCTCTCCTTGCGCTTACCTTCTAGCTGTGTGATCTTGTCTTCATGTTCACCGAGCTTTTTTCTAAGATCTTCTTCTTGAGAGATCTTGTCTTCTAATGTCTTCTTGGTTGCGTCAAGTCCTGCAATCTCGTTCTTGATCTCCCATGCTTTCTCGTGGGCTTTCTCTCTCATGGATTCGTATGCTTGGAGCCCGAAGATGTTGGCTAGGATTTCCTTGCGCTCAGCAGGGCGTTTGGCTGTTAGACGATCCATCTCATCCTGGCGGACGATCGTGGAGCTGATAAACGTCTCGTAGTCCATCCCAAGTAGGGATTCAACTTTCGCATTGACGCCCTTCATGTCGGCGATGGGTTGAGGTAGGATGGGGGATTTGAGCCGAGCCTTGCCTGCTCCTCTCCGTCTGATTGTGCGCTCAACCGTGTAGAGGTTCCCATCCTTCTCGAAAGTGACCGAGACGTAGGCTTCACTGGCTCTATCGTTGATTAGTGCATCATCGCCTAGCTCTCGAATTTCGGTTACTGTAGCCTTTCCATAGAGAACAAATGTCAGAGCTTCGATAAGTGAGCTCTTGCCAGACCCATTTCTACCGCCTATGCCTACGGCGTCAACATTTGTGAGATCAACGGTTTGGGGTTCAGGGCCGTAGCTCTTGAAGTTCTTCAGCGTTATGGATTGTATGTTCACGCCTTCTCAGCCTCCGATAGGGCTTCGTCAACAATCTCGTCTCCAAGCTTGCCTACAAGTTCTCTATCTTCATCAGATAGTTTTACAGTCTTCAAGTAGCGGGCTAGGGCCTCATGCGGGTTCAGGCTTTCCCAAGTAACCGTCGTGGGAATGGGTTGCTCCTCCGTGATTTTGTCGAAGATTATCTGGTGCCAGAAGGCGGAGGACAGCTTATTGTGAATCCCGTCTAGGTCTACATGCGTTTCAGGTTTCACTTTCAGGACAAGTCTGACGATGGCGTCTTTCACCTCAGCCTTCTCAATCTTCTCAGCTACGAGCTTAGTGGCGTCCTTTGCCTGCGTGCATTCTACATCTAGCTTAACCATCGGACGTGTATCGACGCGAATGGGCTTCCATGCTAGCTGCCCATCCTGATAGGTAATGTCTATGAAAACCTTCTGCTCGTCCGCCTCACTGAAGTCTATCTTCTCCAGTGAACCTGCATAGATCGTTGGAACCTTGCCTGGAACAACTTGGTGGCTGTGAACATGCCCCAGGGCAATGTAGTCGAAGACATCGGATTGGAGCATGCTCGGTGGTACAGCAAACTCTTCACCGACTATATAGATGCGCTCAGCTCCTCTGCGGGCTCCCTCAACGAATAGATGCGCCGCCAGAATTCCAACTTTGGCTCCTTTTCTTCCCACTTTCGTGAAGATCTCGAAGTTTCTCTTGATCTCAGCTTGAAATGCCGCCAGAAGGGCGTTTCTGTCAAGCTCAACTTTCGCAGCTGTAGCTTTCTCAACTTTGGCGGCTATGTGTATAGGATGCCTGTATGGAAGGGCGAAGATTCTGGCCTTCACTCCATCCTTCGATTTGATGTCGATAAAGTCTGGCTTAGAGAATACATGGATGCCTTTGAGCTTCAGCTCGTCGAATACCTCTGGGGGTGCAGCTCTTCCAACAGTCTTGGGAGAATCGTGGTTTCCAAGCAGCATAACAACTCTGATCTCTACAGAGCTGAGTTTATGGAGCCTATTGGCAAACATCTTGAGGAGCGTGGAGCTCGGGCTGATGTCCTTAAATGTGTCGCCGCATAGAATCAGAGCGTCAGCTTTCTTCTCTATGGCATAGCCTACAACTTGGTCGAATGCTTGAAAGAAATCGTGAACTCGACGGTTAACGCCAGTCGAAGGATCTTCAATCCCGTATGTAGTGGTGCCAAGATGGAGGTCGGAGGTGTGGATGATCCTCAAATCTCATTCCTCTTCATCTGTTTTTACAGGGTAGGCGCCAAGCTCCTTCGCTAGCTTGTAGCAATACAAATGATACGGTCGTCCTTTTTCGTCTAACCATACTGGGGCGTGAGCCCCGCTCTTCAGCTTTACCTCGACTAAACCCTTCTCCTCTTCGAGTTCCCCTTTTTCATTCATGCCTGCGCTCTTAATGAATTCATGGCGTCTGACATTATGAGCCCAGTAGCTTCCTATTTGAGAATAGACAATCGAGAGCGGGTCCGTCAGAGGAGAAGACAGCCGTAGGTAAGCATTAAACCTTTCATTTTTTCGTTTGATTAATCTTTCAGCGGTAAACCACAATTCATCTGTACGGTTTGCCTCGTCGTACTGTCCTAGATCAATACTCTTTTCTTTGGCCTTCTCCATAATCTGCGAGACTAGAGTCTTTACGTCACTGCGGTCTTCAATCCACCAAATTGGGAAGACGGTCTTCCCCTTGTCATCTCGAATGACTCCTCTTTCTTTTTCTGACAGGTAGCGATGAAGAGCTGAAGGGTCGATACCCTTTCCAGGATCTATGATGGAGATTAGACTCTCGGTTGTTATCGGCAATCCACAGAAGCTACAGGACGTTCCTTCAGAGTAGTACTCTCCCTCGCCCCAGTCAACTTGAAGCCATTTCGAGATACAGGTTGGATGCAAAGGGATGCCATAGTCTATTGTTGCGTATGACTCTTCTCTCACGACACCTATTATGGCGAACCCGGAGGGAACGGGTTTGTTGCAGAAGTAACAAACATTAAGTCTTTTACATCCAAGATAGGAGAGTCTCAGACCCTTCTCCACGGTCTTTAAAAGATTATGAGGCTCGGGCTCCCATGACTCAACTTTCTCAAGGAGACCTTCAATACTCATCTTCTCGACTATGCTTCGGATCTTTTCATGTTCAAACGGCTTTACCTCGTCACTCGCGATTATCTGGTTTACATTGAGGGTCTTACCTTGGACAGCTTTGAGTATGGCTTTTTCCATCTCGTCGGTCTGCGCAAGGCGGTAGCGTTTCTCGTCGCTGCATACAATGAGACCTTTTTTCATCATTTTTTGAAGTTGATAGCTGACACCAGATTCGCTTCGCATCGCCTTTCGTGCAATCTCACCAAGTCTAAGAGGGCCATCACGCCGGAGTACGAGTATTATTTCTTCTCGGATGGTTGACTCGTCCGCCTTCTCCATAATCCATCACAGGAGATAGAGTCTTCCTTCGAACCAGATAAGAATTGCTTCGAACTTGGGCTCTCGTTCGCCCTAAGTCTGAAAAGTCATGCTTAGCGCTTTTCGAATGGTGCGCCGAAACCCTTCAAATTAGTCTTTCAGAAGCTTCCTCGCCTCTTCATCGCTCAACTCACCTTCGGGTAAGGGCGGCATGCTCTGCTGAAAAGTCTGTCTAGCTTCTCTAAGCAAATCGCTGACCGGGATATCTGAGCCGCCTTCACGAGTCTTACGTGGTCGAACCTTAATCATGACTGGAGCTGGAGTTACTTCTCCAACAATTATAGCTTTACCAACGTTGAGCCCTGGAAGGTCTTCAATAAGTTCGTGGCTCATACGCTCTGAACTCCTCTTGACTGCTTCCTGATCCTCTGGATTTGTGAGTTTCATAACGATCTGCGAGTTACATTGACTGAGTGTGTCAGGGTGTACTTTGGAGGGCCTTTGTGTGATGAGAGTTAGGAATAATCCAAACTTGCGTCCTTCCGCTGCAATCTTATTGATTTCATCGCTTGTGAGTGTTGAACCGTCCTTCGGAACGAACTTGTGTGATTCCTCCAGTAGAACATAGATAGGATACTTGAACTCGGTTAGCTCGCTTGGCTCTATTCTTCCCGTTTTTAGGTCGTAGAGGTCGCTGAGGACTCGGAACGCTATATAGTCCATGCTTCGATCATTCAAGCCTGAAAGGTCTACAACCGAGACGTGCATGGGTTTCAAAAGCAGAGAAAGGGGAGTTGTGGCCGTGCCGAATACTTTCACCGCTAGTAGACGCCTGATTCTTCTAACGGCTGACCGTGCGCCTCTCTTGACATCGGGTTGCTGCTGTTCATCTTTCGACAGTGCATCAAGCTCATTGAGTAGGTCTTGTGGAGTGTAGCGCTTTCTTGTGGAGCCAAGATTGTCAACAGCAATGCGTACTGCCTCCTGTAGCCTCGTGAACTTCTCCGATATTCCAGTTATGTCGCAAATCTCGAAGTGGTCCAAGTCTTGGAAGGCAACTTCGAAGGGCTGAATGTTTGGAACTTCTTTTTCACTATAGCGTCCAGTGCTTGATGGATTACGGAATACGGTTATTCGGTCGGCAAGCGGATGCTTCTCTTCGCCTTTAGGAGTCAGCATTTTGGAGAGAAATACATAGTCTGCATGCGGATCTATGACGACTAGGGTTGCGCCGCGTTCAAGTAGCTCTTCAATCAAGACACCGCCGCAATAAGATTTTCCTGCCCCGGTCTGAGCGATGATCGCTAGGTGCCTCTTGAACCCTGAAGCAGAAATGTAGACAGGAACATCGGGACGGCTGATCAACTTCCCAACGTACAGCCCGTCGTCACCTGTCGCAGAGTAGAACTCTTTCAATAACGATACGGGAGCCACAAAAACGGGCTTACCTGGAATCACGGCTCTTCTAGGTAAGAGAACCTTTCGTTGCTTCGTTTGAGGGTCGAAATAGATGTAGCCTAATATTCTTGCTTGACCCCAAGTCCGCAAATCTTCGACTTGCGCCTGGAGTATGCGTGTAATGGCTTCGAAGTCAACCTCTCGACTTAGGATTTGGCTTGCTGATACGATTCTTTCGACTTGGGCTAGTACCTGAGCCTCTTTCTCTTCTCCATCAACGATCTCTTTGGTTGGAACCATCAAGTACTCCCATTTCGGCGGGTAGTCATCGATTTTGCTTGTGAAGTAGAAGAGGTCGGTTGTGGCTTCACCTACGATGATGCCTACTTTCTTTTCAGCGGACATACCAACCACGTCTATATCCTCTCACATGCGCTAGCGGAAGCTGAAGTTCCAAACTCTTCTCCAACAGTGGAAGATAGATTCGGTCTACAACATCCCGCTTCAATCGAACTTCTGTATCAACCGACGTCAGGAGAATATTGTAGTACCGAATCCCACCGAATAGGAGCCTAAGCATTGAAAGAATGTTGTCCACATCCACCCCCGTGAGTGGAGAGAACCCTGACAGATCTCTGAGTGAACGATTTATTCCGAAAACCCATGAAGGCACATCTATCCGCATTGGAGTATCTCGCTTGTCGAGTCTTGTGTGGAATGACACGATTGTTGGGAAGGAAGGAATCTTCGAGAGAACTTCAGTTGCTTCATCGATGAACTTCTCCGCGTCTTCAGCTTCATCTATCGCTTCAGGGAAGTACGTTTTCACATATTCACCGGGTTCACGCTCATATCTGCTTAGAAGTTCAGCTCCTCTACCGTAGGCACCTAGCTCAAGAGGAGTCGAGTAACCTTCACTGTTCGTGAAATTCATTATCATTTGATGATCACTACGTAGCGTTCTAGCTTCAAGCAGAATCTGAAGAACTCGATCCAGTTTTCCAGCTCCATACTTAGATTCAAGTAGTCTGAACCGTCTTACCCTCTGCCCCCTTCGTCTCTGCAATATCCTTTGGAACGTTTTACTGATTTCCTCAGCATCTTCCGTTAAGAGTCCCAGCCGTCCCAATTCCTCTGCAAATATAACAATTGCTCCAGGTCCGTGACTTAACCTAGTGAACTGAGCCAGTATTAGTTAATCTTTAACCTCGCGCCAGCAGGTCATCTTTGAGAATTGATGAATGAATCAAGTTAACCTTATCTTGGAAGTTTAGAATAGTAAGAACAAGTTTTACCAACAGCCGTTCAAGCTTTATCGCGTTGTCAACCGACGATGGTTTAGAACTATAATCCAAAGTTCTCCCATGAAGTATATCGTTTCTCATCTTGTTAAACGTCGGAATTTCCGAGTTGTATTGTGACAGTTCATAGCCAGAGAGAAGGTAAGCAATTCTGTCAACAATATGACCCTTTCTTGCAAATCCAAGAGCGCCATACAGTTTATCAATTGCTTCTTTAGACGTAATTTTGATTCGTTTAAGTAGCTTGTCAAATTCTTTCATTAACTGATTCCATTCTTCTTTTAGAAGAAGGAAATCTCGGGGGTTTGCTTCAGAATACGAGTTTGCCGCGATTTCTAGCGCCATCCACAAAGCAAGAAACTTTGTTTCGATGACACCTAGATCAAGAGCCTCATTATACCAGACTATAGCTCTAGAGATGCCAGTCTCTTTGTTGAAGTCTTCATTTTGGATTAGCGGAAGTGTTGTTGAAATAAATCTTTCTAAGCCGTGTGAATATATGTTCGGCCCTGGTCCAGTTGCCTTGCCAACCACAATACTGGCGAAACAACTTCGTTTAGGCTCAGTCTTTTCGTCAGTGACTTCATAGCACGTGTATTCATTAAAGAAAACATCATGATTGTGCGCAAAGCTCAACAACATTGAACATTTATCCAAAAGTGAAATTGTGTAATCTATTGACTTGTCTGGGTCTGATATTTCATGGGGTATTCTGACAGTTACTGTACCAGTCTGATAATGCTGTCTCTCTTTGCGAATTAAGTCGCGTATCTTCTTATAGTTATCAAGGCGCTTGAATTCGATGTTATCACAAACAAAAGACTTGATCAACCAGAAATCCATGCTGAAAACTTTGGCTTTGACTATGAGCATACGATTGTCCCTATGATTGAGTTATAGAATAAGTTCGTATTGAAATGTTTTCCAAGTAAGTAAGAGATTAAGCCGATTGTCCGACAGCTTCAACAGTTATGCCAAGTGCGGAAACACTGAAACAAGTTGCGTATAGGATCAATAGTCTATTCCATAAAGCAGACTCTCAATGACGATCTGGTTACGGATATCATAAGGTAAGAGTTCTGGAATTATGTTCCTCTATCTGTCACATTTTGCAGGTCACCGTTCGTCATTTTGTGTAAAATTCCATACTTTTGTTACTTATTTGGAATACACTAGAAAATGTAGTACTATTTCACCTTGTATGTCTTCCCGTGCTCGATCATCTTAACTTTTCTAGAGAATTTTTTGAATAAAAGTTGATTTTCAGTATGTACTGGAAAAACTCTCTTCGGGTTCATGTCTCTAATAAGAGATGAAATTTGTTGTCTGCTGAGATGACCCGACGAGTGTAGTTGGTGAAACTCGATTTTGAAGTGGTTGAGCCAGTTATGCATCACCTCATACTCTAGGTCTTCCTCACTGAATGGTTCGCTCATACTGTGAATAAAGTGGCTCCCAGGCGACGGCCTTATGTCCACGAGCTCTGTTAGGTTGTTGAAATCTAGACTCATAATTAGTCTTCTCTGGTTCTTACTTACAAACTCGTAGTTTACCATCTTGTCCATGAACTGTCTTTCCCAAGCGTAATAATCTGCCTCGTCAAATGTTCCTGATCGTTTCTTCCGATAGTAGACTAGAATGTCCTTGTCTTTTATCGGATCTGGAAGATTCAGACGTTCGTCATTGAGTAATTCGTGGAGCAAATAAGCTGTCTTTGGCGAGATTACGAGTTTCCTGCCACTCTTCTTGGCAACCTGATAAAAGGTTCTGAATCGATCCATATCTCGACTGTAATGCGTTATGAGCACGATTCTGTTTGTTTCAGAAACCAAATCATAAGCGTGTTTCTTCACTTCTTCTTCTGAGTAGTTCATTCTTCTATCGTTCTCAACCACCCTCGTCCCTTCTGAGATCAACGCGATCGGCTCAGCATCAGATGCTTTCTCCAAGAAATCCTCTGTCATATCACTTCTGGGACCATGCCGCCGCAGATCTCCCGTGTACACCACTGCGCCTTCCGACGTATGGATAATAAGGCCATAGGCCGCAGGAATCGAATGGTCGACATGAACTGGTTCGACGACTAAGTTACCTACTTTTATCCTGTCTCCCGTTCGAAACGTTCGGTATCGGTGATTCCCGTAATCACAATAGCTACTTGTTATCTGCATAACATCCAAAAAGAGCTTGGTGCCTACCCCAAGATATACAGGGATCTTTGGGTCCAAGAACTGAATGTGATCTACATGGTCAAAGTGGGCATGAGATAAGAACACAGCATCGATTCTAGGAGTAGTGTAGGGAACGCCTGTGAATGCTAGCTGTTCCCTAGCGTACAGTCCCCTTATCCTT
>Ga0315309_1002250_pt1 | contig 11313 bp, 10 predicted proteins | sample TDP4_MG_FD_203080 | JGI IMG/M metagenome (GOLD analysis project Ga0315309, IMG submission 203080) | Freshwater sediment microbial communities from Lake Towuti, South Sulawesi, Indonesia - TDP4 | ecosystem: Environmental > Aquatic > Freshwater > Lake > Sediment | place: Indonesia: South Sulawesi...
GCGCGGCCACCTTCGCCACGGGGACGCCCGTAGCTTTGCTGACATAGGGAACGGTGCGCGAAGCGCGGGGATTAACCTCCAGCACGTACACCTTCCCGTTCTGGATAGCGTACTGGACGTTCATCAAGCCGACCACGTTCAACTGCCGCGCCAGCTTCACCGTGTATTCGCGCAAGGTCCGCCGCTGGCTCGCAGGGATTTCCACAGCCGGCAACACGCAGGAACTGTCGCCGGAGTGAATGCCCGCCTCCTCGATGTGTTCCATGATGCCAGCTACTACCACATCCTCCCCATCCGCGAGCGCGTCCACATCCACCTCGGTGGCGTTCTCCAGGAAGCGATCGACCAGAATCGGGAAGGCCCGCTGTAATTCTTCGGCGCGTTGCACGTAATTGGCCAGCGTCGCCTCGTCGTACGCAATCACCATGGCGCGCCCGCCGAGCACGTAGGACGGCCGCACCAGCACCGGATAGCCGATGCGCCGGGCGATCTCGAGGGCCTCCGGGACGTTCATGGCGGCACCGTTCTCAGGTTGGGGAATGCCCATTTCAGCCAGCAGCGTGCCGAAGTGTTTGCGGTCTTCCGCCAGATCGATGGATTCGGGCGTGGTCCCGATGATGGGCACGCCGGCGGCCTTGAGCTGCCGAGCCAGGTTGAGCGGCGTCTGCCCGCCAAACTGGACGATGACCCCTGCGGGCCCCTCCTCTTCCACGATAGCCATGACGTCTTCGAAGGTGAGCGGCTCAAAATAGAGGCGGTCCGAAGTGTCGTAATCGGTGGAGACGGTCTCGGGATTACAGTTCACCATGATCGTCTCGTAGCCCTCTTCCTTGAGGGCGAACGCGGCGTGGCAGCAGCAGTAATCAAATTCAATGCCTTGCCCTATGCGGTTGGGCCCGCTGCCGAGGATGATGATCTTCTGGCGCGCGGTGGGGGTGGCCTCGTCTTCCTCCTCGTAGCTGGAGTAGAGGTAGGGTGTATACGACTCAAACTCCGCGGCGCAGGTGTCCACGCGCTTGAAGACCGGCCGCACGTGCAACTGTCCGCGGCGGTCGCGGACGGCCTCGCCCGTCGTTCCCCACAACTCTGCCAATTGCAGGTCGGAAAAACCGAAGCGCTTGGCCTCGCGCAGAACGGGCGCCGGAACAGAATCGAGCGTGAAGCGCTGGAGCTCTTCCTGCATCTCGACGATTTGCTGAATCTGATTCAGAAACCAGGGATCGATGCGGGTGATTTCCGCAAGCTGCTCGATGCTCATGCCGGCAGCGAAGGCGAAGAACACATCCCAGAGGCGCTCGGGATGAGGAGTGGTCAGGCGGGGGAATAGTTCGCCGGGGTCCTTGGGCGGCAGAGGCGCCTTGCGGCCCGTCTCGAGCGATCGCAGGCCCTTCAGTAGGGCTTCCTTGAACGTGCGGCCGATGGCCATGACCTCGCCCACCGACTTCATCTGCGTCCCCAGCGTGTGGTCGGAGTCGGGGAATTTTTCGTGCGCCCATTTGGGAATCTTGACCACCACGTAGTCGATAGTCGGTTCGAAACAGGAGGGCGTTTTCTGGGTGATGTCGTTGGGGATTTCGTCCAATCGGTAGCCGATGGCCAGGCGGGCGGCAATCTTGGCGATGGGGAACCCTGTGGCCTTCGAGGCCAGGGCCGAGCTGCGCGAGACGCGCGGGTTCATCTCGATGACCACCATGCGCCCCGTCTCCGGCTCCACAGCGAATTGGATGTTCGACCCGCCGGTCTCCACGCCCACGGCGCGAATCACCGCGAAGGCGGCGTCGCGCATCCGCTGGTATTCCTTGTCGGTTAGGGTCTGGGCCGGCGCGACTGTAACGGAATCGCCCGTGTGGATGCCCATAGGATCGAAATTCTCGATGGAGCACACCACGACGGCATTGTCCGCGTGGTCGCGCATCACCTCCAGCTCGTATTCCTTCCAGCCGAGCACCGACTCCTCCACCAGCACTTCGTGCACGGGGCTGAGCTGGAGACCCCAGCGCACCGTGTCTTCAAATTCCTGGCGATTGTAGGCTACCCCGGAGCCCGTTCCCCCCAGCGTGAACGAGGGGCGAATGATCAACGGAAAGCCAAGCTGGTCGGCAGCCTTGAGTGCGGCCTCCAGATTGTTCACCAGCACGCTGCGGGGGACTTCCAATCCCACCTGCCGCATCGCGTCTTTGAACCACAGGCGGTCCTCCGCCATCTTGATGGCATTCAGAGAGGCCCCGATCAACTGCACGCGGTAACGATCCAGCACGCCTTTCTCTGCCAGTTCCACCGAGAGATTGAGCGCCGTCTGGCCGCCCACAGTGGGCAGCAGCGCGTCGGGCCGCTCGCGGGCGATGATGGCCTCCAGATACTCGGCGGCCAGCGGCTCGATATAGGTGCGGTCGGCCAGTTCGGGGTCCGTCATGATGGTGGCGGGGTTGGAATTCACCAGCACGACCTCGTAGCCCTCGGCGCGCAGAGCCTTGCAGGCCTGCGTGCCTGAGTAGTCGAACTCGCACGCTTGGCCGATGATGATCGGCCCGGAACCGATGATCAGAATTTTGTGAATGTCAGTGCGCTTGGGCATCTCAGAAATTCTGAATTATGAATTCTGAATGGTGAATTTCCCGCGGCAGCAACTTGTGGTCGGCCATGGCAATTCACAATTAACAATTCATAATTCATCGTCTCGAAAACTCCTGCATCATTTTCGTCGACCGCTCGAACGAGTAATCCCAAGCGTGCGGGCAGCGGTCTCGTCAGGGCACGTGCCGAGCACCCAAGGCCGGCCCTCGCGCCCGAGGCCCGTGTCTGCGGCTCAACTACTCCGCGCCCCGCTGCGCGCCGTGGACCACCGTACCAATCCTGATTTCCTCCGCCTCGACGCGGTAGACCACGATAAAGGGAGTGCCGCTGACCACCAGCTCTCGGGAGCGTTCTCTTCCCGGCCTTCCCAGGTGTGGGAAGTGAGCCAGCTTCTCCACCGCGCGGACGAGGCGAATGACCATACGGTCCGCGGCCTGGGGGTCATCCAGCGCGATGTAATGCCAAATCTCGTGGATTTGGCGTCGCGCCTCCGGAGCCCACGTTATTCGCATCGGCCAGGCTCATCGTGAGGTTCACCGCAGACACATTTCGGCGGCGGCAGTTCGTGATCCGAGCCTAAGGACAGCAGCCACGCTTTCATTGCCTCGTGGGGTATGTAGTGCCCCGCTGCGACTTCCGCGAACCCGCGCCGGATGGAATCGAGTTGCCGCTCCTGTTCCCGGACGTAGACTTCGATCGCATCAGCGACGAGGTAGTTCGCGCTGCGACCCGTGGACTTCGCCAGGCGCTGGAGCTGCCGTTTGACCGCGGGTGTCAGGCGGACGCTTACGGTTGCGCTGCGTGTGTTAGCCATACACACAAGTTAGCACGACACCCCAGCCCTGTCAATGCCCGCAGCAGGCAAGAGAAATACCAGGCACTCCAAAAGATTATTTCCTCTACACTTCACCCTTCAGACTTCACCCTTTTCCTTGAATTCCTCCATCATCTTCACAAACTGCGCGAACAGGTATCCCGAATCGTGCGGGCCCGGGGAGGCCTCCGGGTGATACTGGACGCTGAAAAGCGGCAATGATTTGTGCCGCAAGCCCTCCAGCGTCTGGTCGTTCAGATTCATGTGCGTCAGGACCACTTCGCTCGCCTTGAGCGAGTCGGGATCTACGGCGAAACCATGATTCTGCGCCGTAATTTCCACTTTCTGCGTTTCCAGGTTGAGCACCGGGTGATTCCCGCCATGGTGGCCGAATTTCAATTTGTACGTCTTCCCCCCGAGCGCCAAACCGATGATTTGGTGCCCGAGGCAAATGCCGAAGATGGGGATGCGTCCCAGCAATTCGCGGACGGCCTCGGCCGCATACTCCACCGGCTCCGGGTCGCCCGGCCCGTTCGACAGGAACACCCCATCGGGTTCAAATTCCAGCACGTCTCGGGCAGGCATCTGTGCCGGGACGACCGTAACCTGACAGCCTACGTCCACCAGCCGCCGCAAGATGTTGTGCTTGATCCCGTAGTCGTATGCCACTACATGGAACCCCGCTGGTGAGTGTGCGTCCACGCCTGTCTGGTAGATGTTGCGTGAAGGCTCGCTCCATTCGTAGCGAAAGGCTGTGGTCACTCGACTGGCTAGGTCCAGTCCCACCATGCTGGGTGAAGCCTTGGCCTTGGCCACCAGGTTCGCCTCATCCTGAGCGACGGTCGAGATCACGCCCCGCATGGCGCCGTAATTGCGCAGGTGGCGCACCAGGGCCCGCGTATCGATGTCGCAAATCACGGGGACGCCGCAGCTTGCCAGGTACGCCGAGGTCTCCTCGACGGAGCGCCAATTGCTCGCCAGTTGACTCAGCTCGCGAACCACCAATCCTTCGGCGTAAGGCCGGGCTGATTCGCAGTCGAGCGGGTTGGTCCCGTAGTTGCCAATGTGGGGATTAGTCAGGATGACGATCTGGCCGGCGTAGGAGGGATCAGTAAGGATTTCTTGGTAACCGGAAAGAGAAGTATTGAAGACGACCTCGCCAAAACGTTCCCCGGGGGCTCCGTCGCCGCGCCCTCGAAACACCCGCCCATCCTCTAAGGCAAGAACCGCCTCCATCCACGCTCCGATCGCTCCTGACTGACTTGGAACATAGCTTGCTTCCGGGGTATCGTCCCGCGAGCCGTTTTCCGTACAGGGGGCCGCTTGTTGTTGTGGGCTACAACCTCCCCGCCGCAGGTATAGCTATTCCACCGGCCCAAGCTGGCTGAAGGGCCAGTATACGAACACTGCTTTACCGTAAATATACTTCCGGTCCACCGTGCCCCACAGGCGGCTATCGTTGGATGACTCCCGATGGTCGCCGAGGACGTAGTAGTGGTTCGCCTCGACCAAGGTGACGGGATAACTCTGTCGGTCGAAGTATTCCGCCGGCAGATAAGATTCCCTCAACGGTTGGCCGTTGATGTAAATGCGACCTTCGGCCACGCTGACCCGCTCCCCCGGAAGACCGACCACCCGCTTGATATAGGATTTCGATGGCTCGAGGGGGTACCTGAATACAACGATGTCGCCCCGCTGGATGGGCTCGAACCGGTAGACGAACTTGTTGATGAGAATCCGCTCGTCATTGGAGAGGCGCGGCATCATGCTGGTGCCTTCCACCTGCACCGGCTGGTAGAGGAAGAAAATCACAATGAAAGCCAGGAGAAGTGAAAGGATAAGATCGCGCAGCCAATAGCGAGTGTCAAAGAAGCGCCGCCGCGCGTTCCCGGCGGATACGCGCGCGTCATTCATCGTGGGATGGGACGGGTCCTTACCCTGCATTGCCTCTGCACTGAACATTTATACCACAGCCGGCGCACTCGTGCCAGAGTTAAGAGGCCGGCGAAGAAGGCCACGCCCCTCACGCGTTCCGCGCTGGTCGGCGCGTTTGCTACAATGGCGGGCGAGAGGCGACGCTATGCTTTCTCGGGCGGAGCGTTTCGCCCTCATCATCCCGGCACTCGACGAGGCGGATTCCGTCGGTCGGCAGCTTGACCAGCTTCCGCACGGCATCTTTGCCCAGATCATCGTGGTCGATAACGGGAGTGAGGACGGAACGGCAGAGGTGGCGCGCGCGGCCGGGGCGCAGGTAGCGTGCGAGCCCCGACGCGGCTATGGGCAGGCGTGTCAAGCGGGGCTGGCGGCACTGAATCCGGAGACGACGGCGGTGGTTTTCATGGATGCGGACCTCTCTGACGACCCCGCAGACGTTGAGCGGCTCGTGCGGACTTACGCCGAAGGTGACTGGGATCTGGTGGTTGGCTCGCGCGTGTTGGGCCAGGCCGAGCCGGGCTCGCTCGCTCCGGTGCAACACTTTGGCAACTGGCTGACGACGCGGCTGATCCGCTGGCTCTGGCGCGTTCCCTTCACCGACCTCGGCCCGCTGCGCATCATCGGCCGAGAAGCCTTGCAGCGGCTCAACCTCCACGACCGCGACTTCGGGTGGAACGTCGAGATGCAAGCCCGGGCCGCGCGAGTGGGCCTCAGAGTGACGGAGATTCCTGTCAAATATCACCGCCGCATGTACGGGAAATCGAAAATATCCGGGACCTTGTGGGGCAGCGTCCGCGCGGGAGTGAAAATCCTTTGGACGATTTATCGCTGCTGGCGCAGGCCGCCCGGCGCCGCGAGCGCTCCGCGTGCGGCCCACCATTGATTCGCCCTGGCTTGTTCCCTGCTCTGACCACCCTCGTGCGTCAATAGCGAAGGCTCGACATATTCCGCGATTGATTTTTCCGCCCAAGTGCGATACAAGCGCGCCGGTCCAACACTTCATTCCGATGGGAACCGCTTTCCAAGGTCAGGGGAAGAATCAAACCAAGATTCCGGCGCGCTTTGGTTCCTGTCTGGTTGTTGTTTGCCTAGCCGCAAGCATCGTGACGGGACCGGCGGCCAGGGCGCAAGCGCAGCCCGAGCCATCTCAGTTGGACGCGGCGCGTCAGGCAAGTTCTGCGGAGCCTCCGCCGCATTGGGCGAACCGCGGTCACTGGAATTTCGGTCTCCAGGTCGGGTATGCGGTGGAAAACGCCATTCCGCGCAACATCTCCCACATCAATCTGCTGATTGCCCAGCCCCAACTGAGTTTCATTGTTCGGGATTTTCAGCGCGGCCCGCTGCGGCGCTTCGAGATTTTGGACGAAGGCATTCTGGGCAATGCGGTTCACCCCGGCGGGCACTTGCTGGGCACTTCGCTCCTGTTTCGATTTGACGGCAAACCGTACAGGCACCTGATGCCCTTTCTCGACATGGGCGCCGGGGTCCTGCACACTACACTCAACACCCGCGCGCCGGAATTGACCGGAAGGCTCCAATTCCTTCCCCAGGCTGGCCTGGGGATTCAGTACTTCTTTCGGCCGCAGCGTGCCCTGGTTCTTGAGTTCCGCTACCTCCACATGTCGAACGCCGGCATCGAGCCCCCCAACGAAGGTTTCAACGCCAGCATGCTCACCATAGGCTTCCGCTGGCTGCGGCGCCCGCGGTAGGCGGGGGACCAGTGTCGGCCGCCGCTCCTGGACTAGCTGGGGTGTCTTGGGGAAAGCTGGAGAAACGGAGGGCTTGAAGCGTCCGCGAATCCAGCGCCTCGAGGGTCAATCCATGCCGGCGACATTGCTGCGCCGCTCCAGCAGCACCACATCGCGCCACACGCCGTTCATCTTTCCCAGACGCTCACGCCGTCCGAGCTCGCGAAAGCCCAGGCTCCGGTGCAGCCGGAGGCTGGCGGTATTCTCGGGGAATACGCCGGCCTGGAGCGTCCATATCCCTTCTTGCTCAGATTCCGCGATAAGCCTCTCCAGCAAGGCGCGGCCGATGCCCTGGCCTCGGCTGTCCTGGCGAACGTAGATGCTGACTTCAGCCACGCCGGCATAGACGCAGCGACTGGAAACCGGGCTCAGTGCTGCCCACCCCAAGATAGCCTCACCGCATCGCGCGACCAGACGCGGCTGCGGCAGATGGGCGGCGTTCCACTGCTTCCAGGGCGGAGCATTTATCTCGAAGGTGGCGTCGCCGGTAAGAATGCCCTCCAGGTAGATGGCGCGCACTTGCTCCCAATCACTCGGCTGCATGGCGGCCACAACGTAGCCTCGGGTGGACAGTGCTCTCATGGTCGGATGAGTTGGGATGGCTCCCCGGCACGCTGCGGCAAAGGCGGTAGCCACCGCCCGCTAGCCGAAGAAGTCTTTCACCTTTTCCGCCACTCGCCTCTCCAGCGGTTTGTTGTCCAGACGCAGCGAGCGACTAAGCACCTCGATAAGCTGCCGCTGTTCCCGCGAAAGGTGCTTGGGGATCACCACATGGATTGCCACGTAGAGATCGCCGGCCCCGTGGCCGTCCACGCTGGGAAAGCCCTTGCCCCGCAGGCGGAAGACCGACCCGGATTGAGTTCCCTCGGGAATCCTCAGGGATTCATGGCCGCGCAAAGTGGGGACCTTGATTTCCGCGCCGAGGGCAGCCTGGGCGATGGAGATGGGTATTGTGCAGTAGAGGTCGTTCCCACGGCGCTCGAAGAACGGGTGTTCCCGGACCTTCAGCACGACGTAGAGATCGCCGGGCGGCCCGCCGTAAGACCCCGCCTCACCCTCGCCACTCATGCGCAGGCGAGTTCCGTCGTCCACGCCGGCGGGAATGCGGAGCCCGAGGATCTTCTCCTGGCGCAACCGCCCCTCGCCGCGGCACTCGGGACAGGGCTCGCGGATAACTTGGCCAAACCCTTGGCACTGCGGGCAGGTGCGCGCAATTGTGAAGAAACCCTGCTGCGTCCGAAGCTGGCCCCGGCCTCCGCAGGCCGCGCAGGTCACCGGTTCACTGCCCTTCTTGGCGCCGCGTCCGCTACAGGCGGAGCAGTTCTCCCAGCGCGGGATCTTGACCTTGGTCTCGAGCCCTATGGCGGCCTCGTCGAAGGATATCTCCAGGTCGTAACGCAGATCGGCGCCGCGCTGGGCCCGAGTTCGCCGCGTCCGTCCCCGCCCGAAAAGATCTCCGAAGCCAAAGATGTCGCCAAAAATATCCTCCAACCCGGAAAAGATGGTGGAGGAGAAATCGGGCGTGAATCCCGCGGCGCTATCAAAGGCAGCGTGCCCGTACCGATCATAAGCCGCGCGTTTCTGAGTGTCCGCCAGGATGCCGTAAGCTTCCGTAATCTCCTTGAATTTCTCTTCCGCCTCTTCCTTGTTGTTAGGATTGCGGTCTGGGTGGTGCTGGAGGGCGAGCCTCCGGTAAGCGCTCTTGAGCTCCTGCTCGTCGACGTCCCGTGATACGCCAAGGACTGTGTAGTAATCCCGCTTATGGTTCAAACGATGACCTCACTCGGCCGCTCGTTGCCCGCTCATTTCGGATCCCGGGAGACGCCCGGCGGCTCCGCTGGGGTCGGGAGACTCTCCGGGCGCGGGGCAACCGCAACCTTCACGATCGCCGGCCGCAGCAGACGCTGCTTCAGCTTGTAGCCGCGCTGCAATTCTTCCACGATCTCCTGGTCGCGGTGTTCCGAGGTGGTGATCGTCTCCACGGCCTGATGGAGGTGGGGGTCGAAGCTCTTCCCCACAGTCTCCAGCGGCACCAGCCCCGCTCGCTTCAGCACTTCCAGTAGGTCCCGGTAGATCAGCTCCATGCCCCGGTAAAATTGCTCGGAAACATCCGCGTCGCGATGCTTCAGCGCCCGCTCAAAACCATCCAGCGTAGGTAGTAGGGCCCGAATCAAGTCGGCCGTCGCATGCTGGAGATAGTCGTCCTTTTCCCGCTGCATGCGTTTACGGAAGTTCTCCAGCTCCGCTTGCTTCCGCAGCAGCCGCTCGTAGAGTGCGTCCTTGTCAGCCTGGAGTGCCTGAAAGGCCGTGGCCAAGTCAGCGGGAAACTCCGGCTCGCCACCTTCGGGCTCGAGGCTGGGATGGGCCGCTGGCTGGGGCTTTTCATTCGCGGCCTCCCGCGGCGTTCCCTCCGCCGACGGCACGATCGATTCCTTCTCGTTTTGCATACCCCTGCAATTGTACAACATTCCGCTGGGAGGCTGCCGTGAGATGCGCGCCCGGGACTCAACTTGGGAAGCCTGCGAAGAGGAGGGGCCTTTCAGACGGCGCTTAAGAGCCTGCTGCAAAGGTGGGCTACGTAATCCACCGTCGTAATAGCGCGGTCGTACTCCATGCGTGTCGGTCCCACGACGCCCAATGCCCCTACCACGCGATTACGGTAGCGGTACGGCGCCACGACAATCGCGCAGTGTCGCATCTCGCTCACCGGATTCTCCCGGCCGATAAGGGTCCGCACCTGCGAGTGGGTGGTCTCCAGGCAGGCGCTGAGAATTTTCGCCAGTTTCGCCTTTTCCTCAAAAGCCTTCAGCAATTCGCTGATCTGGCGCGCGTCCTCAAAACCCGGCAGGCCCAGGATCCTCGCCGCCCCGTCCACGAAGAGCGGGCCCGGCTCTTCCCCGCCCAGCGCCCCCCAGGTGAACAGCGCGGCCACGGTGGAAAGCAGGCGGTCATACAGGGTTTTCATTTCTTCCAGACGCTTGAAGATCTCCACGCGAATGGTCCGCAGGGACCAGCCGCGAAACTCTGCATTCAGGAAGTCACTGGCTCGATCGAGCTCCTCCTGCGTGAACTCATCATCCAAGTGTAGGACCTTGTTTTCGATCAGGTCCGGTCGGGAAACAATCACCGCCAGGATGCGCTGGTCCGGCAGCTTGACAAACTTGATGTGCTCCAGCAGCTTCTCCTCAAGCCTCGGACCGAGCACTATGCCGACGTTGTGCGATACCTCCGACAAGACGTGGGACGTCCTGGTCATCAGTTGCTCGGGAGTGCCGGTCTCGCCGGCCAGGGACTCGTCGATGTATTTCTCGGTTTCTGGCGCCAGCCGAGTGGCTTCCAGCATCCAGTCCACGTAGTAGCGGTAGGCTTTGTCCGTGGGTATGCGCCCGGCGGACACGTGCGGTTGGGATAGGAAGCCGGCCGCCTCCAGTTCGACCATGACATTGCGGATAGAGGCCGAGCTCAGCGATTCGCTTAGGTGTTCAGCGATGGCCCTGGAGCCAATCGGAATCCCGCTCGAGACAAACAGGCGGATAATGGCTGCTAGGACTTCGCCCTGCCGTGCTTGAAGCTTGATCTGATCTCGCATCTTGAAACTAAGTTACGCCGTTTCAAGGAATTACACTCTCGCTTCACGGACATTCTACCCACCTCCAGAGTGCCTGTCAAGGAACGGCCACCGCGTCAGCGGACCTCACCACGCTGCGTTCAACAGGACATGCAGGGTCTCAGTTTTTCCGAGCCGGGCCGGAGTTACGCGCCGGAATGCCGGGGTGATGCCCGGTGCTACTGCCTTGATGGCCCCCAAACCCTCTGTTATAGTCTCGCGGTTCTCAGATTGTGAGAGAAACAGGCGGGAACGCGCGGCACGTTCCCACTCGTGTCATCCCTTTCAGGAGGAATCGTCAATGGCTCCACCGAAGGTCTACCGGAACTTCATTAACGGAGAATGGGTTCAATCGGTCAGCGGCAGGACTTTTGAAAACCTCAACCCCGCCAATCGGCATGAACTCGTCGGAATCTTCCAGAAGTCGAACGCGCAAGACATTGATAATGCCATCGGGGCGGCGAAGGAAGCCTTCAAGTCCTGGCGTTTGACGCCGCCGCCCAAACGGGGCGAAATCCTCTTTCGCGCTGCGCGGCTGCTGGTCGAGCGGAAGGAAGAGTTCGCGGAGCAGATGACTCGCGAGATGGGCAAGATTCTTGTCGAGACCCGCGGGGACGTCCAGGAAGCGATTGACA
>Ga0315309_1002251_pt1 | contig 11312 bp, 7 predicted proteins | sample TDP4_MG_FD_203080 | JGI IMG/M metagenome (GOLD analysis project Ga0315309, IMG submission 203080) | Freshwater sediment microbial communities from Lake Towuti, South Sulawesi, Indonesia - TDP4 | ecosystem: Environmental > Aquatic > Freshwater > Lake > Sediment | place: Indonesia: South Sulawesi...
CAATCTCTCTTACACAATGGCAGGTGTCATTCTCCTCTTCGGAAACCTGACCTCCTCTGTGATCCAACCTGCATTTGGATATCTCTCTGACCGAAGTCCAAAAGGATGGTTTCTTCCCTTAGCGCCTCTTGTTGCCTGTCTCGGAATATCCGTTACAGGTTTCATTCCGTCCTATTCTCTTCTCATCTTCTGTGTGATCGTGAGCGGCGTCGGGGTCGCAAGTTACCATCCCGAAGGGTTCAAAACGGCCTATTTTTTCACTGGAGAGAAGAGGGCAACAGGCATTTCGATCTTTGTCGTGGGTGGAAACCTCGGACTTGCGCTCGGTCCGATTCTGGCTGTCGCACTTGTCACCTCCTTCGGGCTGAAGGGCATATTCGCCTTGATCGTTCCAGGAATCATCTTGGCAGGAATCCTATGGCTCTCCATCTCCTGGCTCACCCATCCCGTCCATTCTGCTCTGACACAAAGAAAGGAAGAAAAGAGACATTTGTTAAGAAAGGAAATGGGACCCCTCTTCCTACTGATCGCCATTGTCGTCGTACGATCATGGATCCAATTCGGGCTGGTCACTTACATCCCTTTTTACTATATCAATTACTTGAAAGGAGACGCCCTTTTTGCGGGAAAACTCGTTTCAACCTTTCTTTTGGCTGGAGTCTTAGGTACGCTTATTGGCGCGCCACTCGCTGATCAGTGGGGGCATAAAAAGTTTCTCTCACTCACCATGTTATTGATCTTTCCATCGCTTCTTCTCTTCTACAACACCGAAGGCTTGATCCTCTTTCTGACCTTGGGGTTTGCAGGGATGGTGTTGATCTCCACCTTCTCCGTTACGGTGGTCATGGCCCAAGCCCTTCTCCCGCAGCACCTGGGAATGGCTGCTGGGTTAATGGTGGGGTTTGCCATCGGTACAGGAGGGATCGGGGTCACGCTTCTCGGTTCGATTGCTGATATGTGGGGCGTACCCATGGCGTTGAAGGCAATTCTTATGCTACCTTTAATTGGATTTGGACTCAGTTTGTTGGTGGAGTATCCACCGAAGAAACAGTACGCGGAGTGAGGAGATGAAGACGATTCTGGTAACGGGTGGAGCAGGTTTTATCGGTTCCCATCTCTGTGAGCACCTTCTACAAGAAGGACACCATCCGATCTGTTTCGACAACTTCGACAGCTTTTATGATCCAAATATTAAAATCAAGAATGTGGAGCAAATAATAAAGAAATTTCCTGAGCGATTCGAGGTCGTCACCGGCGACATTCGCAACCAGGAACATGTGCGGGAGGTCTTCAAAAAAAATCGGATTGATTTAATCGTTCACTTGGCCGCAAGGCCTGGGGTCAGGCCCTCTCTCGAAAATCCACTTCTCTACCAGGATGTGAACCTCAAGGGAACCATCGTCCTCTTGGAAGCCTGCAGAGAAAACAGGGTCAAAGATTTCATCTTCGCATCATCTTCCTCTGTTTACGGAGAAAATCAAAGGGTTCCCTTCTCCGAGGAGGATCTCAATCTTCACCCTATCTCACCTTACGGAGTTACGAAACGAGCCGGAGAACTCCTCTGCTATGCTTATCATCATCTTTATGGAATGAATATCGCCTGTCTCCGAATCTTTACGGCCTATGGCCCAAAACAGAGGCCAGAGATGGCCATCCATAAATTTACCCGGCTGGTTGACCAAGGGGAGAAGATTCCGATGTATGGAGATGGTTCTTCTCAAAGAGACTATACTTATATCGATGACCTGATCGAGGGAATCCGGGCGACCATCCATCACCACAGAGGTTTTGAGATCTACAACCTCGGAGAATCCCAAACCACCTCTCTCAAGGAGCTGATCGGGTTGATTGAGGAAACTGTGGGTAAGAAAGCAAGGATCGAAGTTTTGGAGACACAACCCGGAGATGTGTCGATCACCTACGCCGACATCACGAAGGCGAAAGAGAAGTTGGGATATCAGCCCAGAACCCCTCTAAGGGAGGGAATCAAACGATTTGTGGAATGGTATAAAAAAGAGAAATGACAAATGTCCAAGCTCAATTTTAGTCATTAAGTTACTCGGTCATTTGGTCATTAAATAACCTATTGACCTAATGACTTAATAACTTTTTATTTGGTGCTTCTCTTCCTTAGCTTTTCGTTTCTTTCATAGATAATCTTTAGCCCTTCGAGAGTCAAGAATTCATTTACTTCTTCAATCGTCTCTGAGTCACCAGCGATGAGACCTGCCAGTCCGCCTGTCGCAATGACCTTGGGATTCGATCTCGTCTCCTTCTTCATTCGTCTGACGATTTCGTCCACCAAGCCCACATATCCAAAGAAAATGCCCGACTGCATACTATGAATCGTATTCTTTCCAATGACCCGTTTCGGTCTGAGGATCTCTACTCTGGGTAGCTTAGACGTCCGCTGAAATAAGGCCTCTGCAGAGATCCCAATTCCTGGGGCGATCGCTCCTCCCATATATTCTCCTTTCGATGAGATATAATCAAAGGTGGTCGCCGTCCCGAAGTCTACGACAATTAAACACCTCTTATATCGCTCGAAGGCGGCGACCGCATTCACAATTCGGTCTGCACCCACCTCCGCAGGATTATCATAGAGGATGGGTATCCCCGTCTCAATCTCTGGGCCAACGATTAACGGTCCCACATGGAAATACTTCTCCGCCATTTTCTGCAACATGTCCAAGACAGGAGGCACGACCGAAGAAATGATCATCCCTTCAAAATCTTTCATATCGATCTCGTCGAAGAGAAAGAGATCCCGAAAGAGGATCCCCCATTCATCAGCTGTCTTCTCACTTTCTGTTCCGATCCGCCAATGATCGACCAAAACCTCGCCATCGTAGACGCCCAAGACCGTATTCGTATTACCCACGTCGATGACCAGCAGCATAAGGACCCCCTCTCCCAGCAGAACCGGGAAACCCAAATGTCAAAGTTCAAATGCTAAATGAATGTCAAATTCTAAAATCAATCAATAATCCCCCCCTCGCCCCCCTTTAGTAAAGGGGGGTTGGGGGATTTGATATTTGAACTTTGGATTTGATTTGAAATTTGGATTTTGACATTTGACATTCTACCTTTTGTATTCTACATCTCCTGCCACAATTCTCTTTCGTTCCCCTTCTTTCGTCTCCAAAATCAAGGCCCCGTCTGAATCGACATCCACTGCAACACCCATCAGGGTCTCTCCAAAGGAAGCCACTTTCACTCGTCTCCCTTTGATTCTGGCCCTCTCCTTCCAAGCCTCGAGCACATCCGCCCCACGCCCTTTTAAGAAGACCCCATACCATCCTTCCAACTCCTCCAAAAGGCATTGGAGGAAGGCCTTTCTCGAAACGGCTTGTCCCATTTCCTTCCTTAATGAGGTGGCGGCTCGCCGAATCTCCCTCGAAAACATCTTTGCATCTACGTTGAGATTCACGCCAATGCCCAAGATCACGAAATGGATCTGATCCATCTCCGAATGGATCTCATTGAGAAGCCCAGCCACTTTTCGACCTCCTAAAAGAATATCATTGGGCCACTTGATTGCAGGAGGCAGGCCGGAGTACTTCTGGATGGCGTCGGCTGTAGCCACGGCTGCCATCACGGTGATGAGAGAGACCTGTTGGGGAGGAATCTTGGGCCGCAGGATGATAGAAAGATAAAGGTTCAAAAAAGGGGGAGAGAACCAATGTCTTCCAAGCCTTCCTCTTCCTTTCGTCTGTGATTCAGCAATGACGATCTCGCCTTCCTCAGCCCCCTGCAGCGCTAACTGATAGGCCTTCGAATTCGTCGAATCGATGGCGTGAAAGTAATGGATCGTCCTGCCCAACCATTTCGTCCTGAGGAGGGGTTTTACTTCTGACGGGGTGAGAAGGTCTGGGGATCGAATGAGCCGATATCCTGATCGTCTCAACGCCCTGATCTCGTACCCCAAGCTCCTCAAGCCATTCATTCTTTTCCAGACGGCTGTTCGGCTCACCCTTAATCGACGGCTGATCTCCTCTCCCGAAAGAAAGGCCGAAGAATGGTCTCTTAGGAGTTGGAGAATCTCCTCAGTCAACATACAACTTCCCATAAACTTCAAGGTTCAAATGTCAAATGTCAAAGGAATTCCAAATCTCAAATGGTTAAAGCCCTAATTGGATACTTCAAGTCTTAAATTTGAACTTTGAACTTTGTCATTTGACATTGATGATTAACTAGCGACCTTATCATAGTGTGAAAATTGCATTGAGAAGGTTCCTCGGCCTTGGGTCAGAGATCTCAAGTCCGTCGAGTAACCGAACATCCGGGTCAGTGGAGAGATCGCCCGGATCAGCGTGACTTTACCCTTTAGAGTGATTCCTTCGACTGAACTCTTTCTCGCCCTCAAATCACCCACCACCTCACCCATGAACTCCTCTGGAGTGATAACGTTGACCTCCATCATCGGCTCCAATAATACCGGTTGGGCCTTCCGGCAAGCCTCTTTCAGTGCGTTGGAGGAAGCAATCTTCAAAGCAAGAAGCGATGGATGGTTAGGATCCACATTGGCCTTCAGCAATGTGACGCGAAGATCTGTGAGCGGATAACCCATGATCACTCCCACTGTGGAAGACTCCCGGATCCCCTCTTCGACAGAGAGAAGCCCCTCCTGAGGCAGGGTTCCTTCTGGAACCTCAGAATAAAATGCGATCCCCTTCCCTCGGCCGTTGGGCGAAATGCGTAAAAAAACCTCTGCAAAATGCTTCGTGTCTTCCATCTCCTTTAAGAACTTGGCCGATGCCTCTGCTTCTTTCTCCACGCTTTCTCGATAGACGACCTGAGGCCTTCCCACGTTCACCTCCAGGTGATATTCTGCGAGGAGTCGATTGACCAAGACATCAATGTGCAATTCACCCATCCCGGAGATGATGGTCTGACCAGTATCTTCATCGAATTTGACATGAAAGGTGGGATCTTCCTGACTCAGCTTTTCCAGAGACTCACCCAGTTTTTCCTGATCCCGATTGCTCTTTGGTTCCACCGCCACCGACATCACAGGTTTATAGAAATCGATGGGCTCGAGCATAATCGGATGGCCGGAATCGCAGAGGGTGTCGCCTGTGGTGGTATCCTTCAGTCCCATGACAGCGACAATCTCTCCGGTCTTGGCCTCCTCCACGCGGGTGCGTTGATTTGCATGCATCTGAAAAATCCTTGAGATCTTTTCACCCTTCTTCAGTCGCGGGTTGTAAACCTCCCGTCCCAACTTGAGGACTCCAGAATAAATCCTGAGGTAGACCAACTTCCTCCCCTGATCCATGATCACCTTAAAGGCCAAAGCCGCGAAGGGCTCTTCATCCCTCGCCATCCTTGTCACTCTCTCTCCTGTCACCGGATTCGTCCCTTCAACCGGCGGGACATCCAGAGGAGAGGGCAGGTAATCCACAATCGCATCAACGAGGGGCTGGATCCCCTGATTTCTCAATGCGGCTCCACATAAAACCGGTACCGCCTTCATCGAAATCGTGCCCTTTCTCAGAGCGGCCTTCATTTCAGATTCTGAAATCTCTTCTCCATTGAGGTACTTCTCCATCAGATGGTCATCCAACTCGGCAACCGACTCGATCAGCTTGGCCCGATAACGATGGGCTTCTTCCCGAAGCTCTCGCGGAATGGAAACTTCTTTGTAGTCGACACCGAGACTATGTTCATCCCATACGATCCCTTGCAACCGCATGAGATCGATCACTCCGATAAACCGATCCTCAACGCCGATGGGGATTTGGATGATCACAGGGTTCGCTCCCAATCTTCCAATGATCATCTTCGCCGTCTCGAAAAAATTTGCTCCAATGCGGTCCATCTTATTGACAAACGCCAGTTTCGGAACCCCGTATTTGTCCGCCTGATGCCAAACGGTCTCCGATTGGGGTTCTACTCCCTCCACAGCGCTGAAAATCGCAATCGCTCCATCCAGTACCCTGAGCGACCGTTCCACCTCAATGGTGAAGTCCACATGGCCCGGTGTGTCGATGATATGGATGGTGCTCCCTTTCCATTCGACTGTTGTCACCGCAGAAGTGATCGTAATCCCTCTCTCCTGCTCCTGCTGCATCCAGTCCATCACCGTGGTTCCATCATCCACCTCGCCCATGCGGTGAATCTTCTTTGTATAGAAGAGGACCCTTTCGGTGACAGTGGTCTTTCCTGCATCGATGTGCGCCATGAAGCCAATATTTCTGGTTCGAAGCAGTCGCTTTTCCCCTGCCATTTCCTACTCTTATTGTTCAATATTGGTTCTTCAGTTCTCTGGATACCCGTCTTCGAGACGAATCTTTCTTGCGCGATCTATTTTTTTCTAAACCTCTGCCCAAGCCTCAACCTGAAAATGTGTATGTTGGCCATACTAAAGGGATTTTCTTTAAATGTCAACTCTTCGACAAGCTCAGAGTTAACCCTTCGGCAAGCTCGGAGTTAACCCTTTGACAGGCTTAGAAGGTGTGAAAAAATTGGGACTCCAGGGCGGGCAGGAATATCTCCAGAGTTTTACAAATGCGGTCGTTTGGAGGGCAAAGGTAACAAGGCCCTGCAAATAACAATCCTTATTAAAGTTTTTCATCGTGAAGAGTTAACGTGAAAAGGTACCGCCCTGCCTGCCGGTAGGCAGGATGACATTCCTGGCAGATCAGCTGATTCCAGCTCCTATAACTGAGGGATTACGAAATCCCACAAAATTTCCTTGACAATTCCCATTCGATATGTTTTATACTGGTTTCAAGGTAGTGTATATGGATAAATTCTTCAGCTTTTACTTCTTCTATTTTTATTTTGGCAGAGGTCACCCATAGAGCCGATCCCTATATTGGGACGGAGAGCCATGGGTGACTGAAAGGGCCCCATGGCTTTTCTATTTTAAGAGCCATAGGGGTAGCCTTATGGCTTTTTTACTTTTTTAGGAGAAAATCTAAGAAAGGGGAAAATTAAGATGGCTATTTCAAAGAAGGTGAAGGGAGCCCTAAACGGAGCCTCTTGGGTGAGGAGGATGTTTGAGGAAGGAGAGGAGTTGAAAGAGATCTATGGTGAGGGAAACGTCTTTGATTTCTCTCTTGGAAATCCCAATCTTGAACCCCCTGCTTCCCTGAAGAAGGCCCTCAAAGACCTTGCTGACCATCCGATCTTTGGCATGCATCGGTATATGCCAAATAGCGGCTACAGTGAGACAAGAAGGTTAATCGCCGAATACCTGAGAGAAGAGAGCGGCCTTCCTTTTGAGGAGAAGCATCTTGTCATGACAGTGGGAGCAGCAGGTGGACTCAATGTGGTTCTGAAGGCCATCCTGGATGAGGGAGATGAGGTAATCGTCCCTTCGCCCTACTTTATGGAGTTCAAATTTTACATTGAGAATTCTGGGGGTGAGATCCGCTTGGTACCCACCCATGAGGACTTCTCTCTCGATCTAAGAGAGATCGAGAAGGCAATCGGAGAGAGGACAAAGGCTGTCCTGATCAACTTTCCAAACAACCCAACGGGAGTCGTCTACGATCAACAATCTCTTAGGAAATTGGGGGAGATATTGAACAAGAAGAACCGGGAGTTAGGAAAGACCCTCTACCTCATTACTGACGAAGCCTATAGACGGATCGTCTACGATCGCATTGAGCTTCCTATCATTTTTCATCATTACGCCCATGCCCTGCGGGTGACCTCACATTCCAAGGATCTTTCCCTTCCTGGAGAGAGAATTGGCTACATAGCAGTCAGTCCCCTTTGTGAGGAAATCGACGAGTTGATCTCCGCCTTTGTCTTTGCCAACCGAACCCTTGGTTTTGTCAATGCACCAGCATTGATGCAGAGGTTGGTCGCTCCTCTTCAGAAGAATTCGGTCAACATCGGAGATTACGAGGAGAAACGCGACCTCTTCTACAACGCCCTGACCGGGTTCGGTTATCAGGTTGTCAAACCCCAAGGAGCCTTCTACCTCTTCCCGAAGGCGCCCATTGAAGATGATGTGGCCTTTGTGAAGGAACTCCAATCGAAACGGATTCTCACCGTTCCTGGCAGAGGCTTCGGCAAGCCCGGCTATTTTAGAATCGCTTACTGCGTTGACAAGAAGGTGATCGAAGGAGCACTTCCTGGTTTCAAAGAGGTGGCTGAAAAATATCGATTGCCACTCAGAGCTCTCTAACCATCTCCCTTCCTGTATCAAAGGCCTTCATGTTTTCATTGAGCAAGTGGGAAGGCAAGAGATCTTGGGTAACCATTTCAAAACCTTCTCGGCTGATGGGCAATATTTCAGTGGCAGCCAAGGCTCCCAACATGATCATATTGGAGAAGATGGGATCGCCCATCTCCAGGGCAAGCTCAGTCGCATGAATCGTCCAGACCCTTTTGCTCAGCTCCCGAATTTTGGCAATCACCTTAGACACTTCTGGATAGGTGGCATTGCCTGAGATGACATCCATAGGGTAAATGGGCCGAGTGTTAATCAGGGTCATAACTCTTGGATTGCCGTAATGGTCGAGAATCCTGAGCCCCTCAACCGGTTCCAGGGCCATAAGAAAATCACATTGTCCTTCTGGAATGATCGGTGAGAATTGATCTTTCGCTGAGATCCTTAAGTGACTCATCACCGCACCACCGCGCTGCGAGGCTCCATAGGTCTCTCCAACCGTAATGACATATCCTTGGGAGACGAGCATCTCAGCAAGGATCTGTGATGCCAAAACATTTCCCTGGCCGCCCACTCCGCCAATGATGACATTGAAAGGGTCTTTAATGAGGATCACCTAAGCCACCTCCTTCATGATGGCTGAAGCAGGACAGATCTCAGCACAAACTCCGCATCCGGTGCAGATGGCCTCATCAACGCAGGCCTTTGCTGCTGTTTTGTCCCAAACCAATCCTGGGCATTTAAAGATGCGGGTGCAGAGACGGTTGCAGCCACAGGCTTCACCCAAACAACGCTCCGTGTTGACCTCGACCCTATAAAGCCTCTTTTGATGCTTTGCGCTGACTAAGGCACACTCCCGCTTCAGAATCAGAGCCTTTAATCCCTTCTCATCCTGAAGGAGCTTTAAGAGGGTTTCAACCGTCTTCCCTAAATCGAAAGGATCGACGACCTCCACCCGAGCCCCAAGGACCTCGCAGATGGCCCTGAGATCGATCACGGAGGCCTCCTTCCCTGTGGCCGTGGTGCCCGTTCCTGGATGGGGCTGAAACCCCGTCATGGCTGTTGCACTATTGTCTAAGAGAAGAAGCAAGAAGTTGGAGTCGTTGTAACGGGCATTGATGAGGGCCGGTATGGCAGCGTGGTAAAAGGTTGAATCACCACAGACAGCAAGCACGGGCTGCTCCAATCCAAAGCGATCAAGCTGACCAAACCCGCAGGCAAGGCCGGTGCCCGAACCCATGGCGTGCAGAGTCTTCATCTGTCCAAATCCAGAAGGAGCCATTCCCAAGGAGTAGCAACCAATATCTCCCAGAACGAAGCCGTCCCTGCCATCCAAAGTTAGGGCTACCTTAATTGCCCAGTAGGTGGCCCGGTGAGGGCAGCCTGCGCAGAAACCGAGGGCCCTTGCAGGGACGAGTTCAGAGGCAGCCTCATGAACGTGCTTCGCATAATCGGCTGGCCTTGGTTCATAGGAAACGTTGATGAGGGATTGAATCGCCTGGGTGACGATCTCTGGGTTGAGTTCGCCGATCTCAGGGATCTTTTTACTCGCCTTGCCGTAAAAGGCCTTCAGACCTAACTCAAGACAATTCTGGGCATAGATTTCTTTTACATTGTTCTCGAGAAAGGGATCGACTTCTTCAATGAAAAGGATCCCTTCTGTCTTCTTTAGGTGCTTCAAGACAAAGTTTTCGGGAAGCGGCCATGTCGTCCCCAGTTTGAGTACTCCAACCCTGTCTCGGACATCGAGATTGCTCACTGCTTCCAATGAATACATCCATCCACTTCCACTGGTGACGACCATGAGCTCGGGTTTTTCAGGACCTCTGTAAGAATTGAAGGGGGATTCCTCAACGATCTTCTTGGCACGCTCAAATTTTTCATGCAGGACTTTATGGTTCGGAAGAGGAGGAAAGGCACATCGGGCACGAGAGGTCTCGAACTTCGGTTTGAAGGCCGATGTTGGAAGCTCATCGAGAACCACATTTCCCCTTGCATGGGAAACTCGTGTCACGCTTCGAATAAGAACAGGAAGTCCCAACTGTTCGGAGAGCTCAAAGGCCCATCTCGTCATCTCCTTTGCTTCCTGAAAATCAGCAGGTTCTAAGAGAGGCAGATCACCCAGTTTGGCAAAGATGCGGGAGTCCTCCTCATTGCTTGATGAGACTCCTGAGGGATCGTCAGCGACAACGATGACAAGGCCTCCGCCACATCCTGTGAGATTGAGGTTGAGCAGAAAGTCAGAAGCCACATTGATGCCGTTCTGCTTCATGGCACAGAGCCCCCTCAACCCTGCGAACGAGGCTGCGGCTGCCACTTCCATGGCGACTTTCTCATTGACCGACCACTCCACATGAATCCCCATCTCGCCCGCCACCTTGGCCAGCGACCCGATAATTTCAGAGGACGGGTTTCCAGGATAGGCAGCACAGACCTTCACACCCGCTTCAAGAGCACCGCGGGCGATGGCCTCGTTTCCCATGAGAAGAACTGTCTTCCCAGGAGCATTCTGGGCGATGGAACTCATGGTCTTACCTCCTCTGACTCTTTATATATCCGCTCAATCAGCTTGGGGGAGAGGATGAAGTAGCCTTTCTCAATCCCTCCCCTTTCTTCCAACGCATTTAGGGCCCGCCTCTTCTTAAGAAGCGAAGCCTCCTTGAGATGACTCAAATTATTTTCAGGTAGAGGCTGAGTTTCAATGATGCCGGCTTTCTTGGCTCTTTTTAGGAGGTCCTCACCCCTCGCAGTTCTGACGATCACCGTATTCCACCCCTCTTTTCCTTCAACCGTTCCGACTGAGATGTCTGAAAGTTCAGCCGTCATATCAAGACAGATTCTACAACTCGGTCGGATGAACGGCCGAATGTCATCCACAGGGATTTTGATCAATTCTCTTCCAACCGTCACTTCCAATATCCTCTCCGGAGGCGGCGTGATGTTCAATCTCCTAATCGACCGGCCGCCCACCTTCTCATGCAGGAAGGCCATGAAAGGTTTATAGTCAAGAGCCCAGGTACAGAAAAGGCCGATCACCAGATCGATGCGATCAATGGGCGTCTTCTTCTCCAGGATAGAGGCCCTCATCTTGCCTAAGGCGAGGGCTTGGCAAGGTAATCCAACGATCCCGACTCGCTCATCTCCTTTCCAGGGGCCTTTATTGAATGCCTCCAAGGTAGGCCCA
>Ga0315309_1002252_pt1 | contig 11305 bp, 11 predicted proteins | sample TDP4_MG_FD_203080 | JGI IMG/M metagenome (GOLD analysis project Ga0315309, IMG submission 203080) | Freshwater sediment microbial communities from Lake Towuti, South Sulawesi, Indonesia - TDP4 | ecosystem: Environmental > Aquatic > Freshwater > Lake > Sediment | place: Indonesia: South Sulawesi...
TTCTGGAGCAGTAACTCCAGACGATTTTATTGTTGAAAAAAACACCCTAAAAATAATTGAGAAGCGCATAGCCAAAAAAACAGTACAATACCTCCGCGACCCAAGCACTGGCAAAACAGTTCACGTAGATGTGCCCGTTGAAAAGCAAGAGCAACCGTGCCTAAACGATGAGGAAATTTTCAAACTTGCGGAGCTAGCTAAACGTATTGGACAACATTATGGAAAAGCTCAAGACATTGAATGGGCAATCGACAGTGACCTATCCTTTCCAGATAACATATTCATAGTGCAGTCAAGACCCGAAACAGTTTGGAGCCTAAAACTTGCGCAGGTGCCAGCAAAGGTTGAAGCTGAAGGAGTGAAGCCTGCCGAAATGTTAAAGGTTGTTGTTAAGGGGAGTCCAGCTGGCAAGAGAGGCTACGGTATAGGTGTGGCAAAGGTTGTTTTGAACCCTGAAGAAGCCGCTAAAGTCATGCGGAAAGGAGACATCCTCGTTACAGACATGACTAACCCAGACTATGTGTCCTTCATGAAACTTGCGGGCGCCATAGTTACCGACAAGGGTGGGGTAACATGTCATGCAGCCATTGTAAGTCGTGAACTTGGCATACCCTGCGTTGTAGGAACGGAAAACGCCACTAAACTCATGGTTAGCGGCAAAGAATACACTGTAGACTCAAGGAGTGGCGTTGTTTACGAAGGAGTAATGCCAACATTGACGGAGCAGCTCGCATCCTCAGTTGGAGCTTCCGCCCCTTCACCTACTGTTGCTGGGGGCGTTTTCCAGTCAGTGCCTGTGACAGCAACAAAAATTTACATGAACTTAGGGGTTCCCGAAAAAGTTGAGGAATATAAGGACTTGCCTTTTGAAGGCATAGGGCTGATGCGTATAGAATTCATATTAGCCAGTTACATAGGGAAACATCCACTTTACCTCATAGAAACTGGACAAGCCCAAAAATTTGTGGACAGGCTAGCTGAAGGAATAGCAACGGTTGCAAGGGCGATTCAGCCGCGCCCAGTTGTTGTGCGTTTCAGCGACTTCAAAACCAACGAATACAGAGAACTAAAGGGAGGCGAAAAATACGAAATTGTTGAAGCTAACCCAATGCTTGGTTGGAGAGGATGCAGCCGCTACATAAGCTCATGGTATGAAAAAGCCTTTAGGCTTGAATGCCAAGCCATTAAGAAATGTCGCGAAGAGTGGGGCCTTAAAAGTGTGTGGATTATGCTTCCCGTTGTGCGAACAGTATGGGAAGCCAAAAAGTGCCTTGAAATTATGCGCGAAGAAAGCTTAGAAAGGTCTAGGGACTTTAAAGTGTGGTTCATGGCTGAAACGCCTTCAATCGCTATACTTGCAGATGAGTTTTCAAAACTATGTGATGGTTTCTCTATAGGCTCAAACGACATGACCCAAGGCATACTCATGATTGACAGAGACTCTGAACGCCTGGGACAAATGGGATACTTCGACGAAAGAGACCCTGCAGTAAAAAGAATAATTGTCCATTTGATTAAAGTGGCTCACGAGAATGGATGCACAGTCTCCATTTGCGGAGAAGGTCCATCAAACCTACCAGACTTTGCAGAATTTCTTGTAAGAGCTGGAATAGATAGCATATCTGTAAACAATGATGCGGTAGTTACCACCAAAAAACTCGTTGCAAGCATAGAACAGAAAATAATCCTCGAACAACTCGCTGAACAGCATGAAAGAGCCCTTGGGCGTTCAACCCGAAAGCGAAAAGAAGACTGGGAATGGACACCCCGATGGGGCGGGGCGGCAGAATAGCAATTTTCGCATCTCTTCACCTCACTTTTAGGATGCACATGTTCTTGTGACTTTTTGGAAGTGATTGCATGAAACAATTCGATTTCGAAGAAGAAAGAGTAAAACAAGAAATACTTAAACTAAAAGCAAAACGCGTTTTAATCCAACTGCCAGAAGGTTTAAAGCCCGAGGCACCACGCCTAGCCAAGACTGTTGAAAAATCGGGCGCATTACCGATAGTTTCAGCAGACCCATGTTATGGTGCATGCGACCTAGCAACAACAGAGGCTGAAAGTCTAGGTGTGGACTTAATAATTCATTATGGGCATTCGAAACTGCTGAAGTATGAGCGGGTTCCTACAATTTATGTCGAAGCCAGAGCAACCACGAACGTGAATGCTGCTGTTGAGAAAGCCTTACCCATGCTGGAAAAATGGCAAAAGATAGGTTTAGCCACAACAGTTCAGCATGTACAAATCCTTGATGGCGTTAGAGAGATTCTAATTCGTGCGGGAAAAACAGTTGTGATAGGCGACGCTGGACACTTAAATTATCCGGGGCAAGTGATTGGATGCGATTACAGCAACGCCAAATCAATATCAAAAGATGTTGAAGCATTCTTTTTCATTGGTGGTGGACAATTTCATGCCTTAGGCGTCGCTCTTTCAACTTCGAAGCCAACAGTAGTTGCCGACCCATATGAAAAAAGGGCGTACTCTGTTGATAAAGGAGCGGAAAGAATCATTAAGCAAAGGTGGGCAAGCATAAAAGAAGCCAAAAAAGCGAAAACCTTCGCAGTTTTGGTCGGATTGAAACCAGGACAGAAAAAACTTGAAGAAGCTTTAAACGTGAAACAGAAACTCGAAGAAAACGGAAGGACGGTGTGTCTTTTTGCAGCTAAAGAAATCACGCCAGAAATACTTATGGAATTTCCAACAGTAGACGCTTACGTGAACACTGCGTGTCCAAGAGTATCCCTCAACGATGCTTCAAAATTCCAAAAGCCAGTACTGACGATTAATGAGGCTTTGGTAGTTATTGGAGAGTTATCTTGGGAAGAATTATGCAGAAGAGGATTGTTCGAAAACTAGAATTAGAGATGTTACTTTCGCAAATTGAGCCACATCCATTCCCTAAACCAAACCTTGAACAATACACAATTCCAGCTGACGTTGCTGCAACAATGCTCCACATCGCAGCTTATACACATGACGGCATCGTTGGTAAAACAGTTTTGGATTTAGGATGCGGCACTGGAAGGCTTGCTCTAGGGGCAGCTTTCTTAGGTGCAAAACAGGTTATAGGCGTTGATATAGATAAAGATGTGGTAAAACTGGCTTTTGAAAATTCCGTAAGGATAAACCTAAAGGAAAGAGGCCAGTGGATTGTCGCAGACATAGACGCTATCCATGGAAACTTTGACACCGTTTTGCAGAACCCGCCCTTTGGTGTGCAAAGGCGAAAGGCTGATCGAAGATTTCTGGAAAAAGCTTTAGAATCAGGCAAAGTTATCTATTCCCTTCACAAAAGCCCACAGAAGGGCAACACTTTTATCAAAAGACTAAAAGCAAGCAAAATCGGCGTTGCGCCAGTTGCTCCTTCTCCTTTCTTAAAAAAGTTTATTGAAAAGCATGGTGGAAAAATTAAAGCCGTTTACTCCATGGTTATGACAATTCCGCACATGTTCGGTTTTCATACGAAGAGAAAACATGAGTTTGTAGCTGATCTGTACGTTATAGAAAGAAGATGAGCAGTGTATGGCAACTAAAATATTCGGTTTTCCTAGAAATGAGTACGCTCATCGCTAGGTGTTATGTTCTTCGTATCTTAGCCCCCGCCTTGGTGCAGCTTAAAACCCGAGTGTTTCGATTACTGCCCGAAGCCATCCAACATTTTTAGCCTTGGAAGTGTTAAAAGCCTTATTGAAAAGAAAATCAAGGAGAAGAAGTTTGCCAGCGTGTCACATGCGGTTGAATATGCCCTTGAAAAGCTTCGAAGAAGAGAACCTTAACAATTAAACAACCACCCAAACTTAAAATCATATTTGGCTCCAAATAGAGGGGCCTAGCGCTGTTGCACGCACGCACACAATATAAGTTTAGCGAATAATAACAGTAATGCAGAGTGTTCAAACCATGAAGAAGCATAGTAGAGCGTTCTCCTTCATAAAAACCTATAGAAACATAACTGAAGTGTTGACAGACCACAAACTCGCATCCCTCGGAGACACATACATAAACTTTGTTTACTCGCTAGCCTTATCGAATAAAAAAGGGAAACCTTCAGGCGCAAAAGTTAAGGGAAGTGTGCTTGCCGAAGCGCTTAAAAAAGCCGGATTAAGGGAACATTTGCCATCAAGAATGACCCGTCATATGCTAGCTGATGCTGCAGAAGCATTAATAGTTTATGCTTGGCTCCATAACTACATCACATTGGATGAGAGTGTTGCAATAATCGAAAAAACCAATGACCTCACTGATGGTTTGAGCCAACTGCTTGCAACAATAAAGAGCAGAGTTAAATTTTCTTAAGGGCTTTTTCAAATTCTTTGCTGAATTCTTTGTTCGTCTTACGCGCTTTTTCCACAGCCTCCCGTAAGGCTTCTTCAGGTTTCACATTGCCCTTTGTGTGTACATAAATTACGGGGTTTGAGGCTAAAGGGTGCGGTATATCATAACCCGCTAAATCAACGTTTTCATCTTCCAAAAGCCTCTTTTGCAGCAGATTACACAGGGTGTGTCCAATGCCTTCAACCTCTATTTTAAGTTCGTTTGAGGTTTTCTTCAATATTTTAACTTTCACTTACACGCTCTCCCTTTAATTTACAGTATTCCCTTTCCATAATCCAATGCAGTCTTACGCTTTTCAATTTTTCCACATCTTGGACAGCGCATTACCTGTCGCCTTAGTTCCAATGTGTAGCCACATTGCGAACAGAAAGCGTAAACAACGCCTAAATTCTTGTCTTTTGTGGATAAGTGGTAAACTCTGTTCTTTTCGCTGATTACGTTAGCTCTTATTATGTCGCCGGGTTTGCATACGTCGAACATTGATTCGACATATCGCATTTGCACATCAGAAATATGCAGAACGCCTGTGAAAATGCCGGAAAGCGGTTTATTACCTATTTTGAAGATTCGTGCACTGGCATTTTCAGTTTGAACGCTTAAAACTTGTCCTAGGACTGTGCTCCCGACTTTTGGAACTTTTGCTCCATGAACTAACGGATAAACCGAAACACGTTTATTCAAAAGGTCAAGTAAGCCGCGGCCAATAACCTTGGAATGGATGACGCCATCTTTAACGTATGTTCCAGCGTCTGGAATAAATTCTTCAATCACGCCTAGACGTTCGCCTGGCAACACAAATTGGCCGCTTTTCCGTTGAGAGGACTGTGAACTCATTTAAATTCCCTTTTTATTAGTATGTAAGCCCATGTAGTTAAACGCTTACGCATTGCGGAACGTAAACATTCGCTAAAGGGGTGTATCTGTACTTTTCTATGCCCCTCAATAAAGGTTTTGTTTGTGTGTGTGCGTGCAACGGTTGTAGGCCCCTCTATTTGGAGCCAAATATGCCCTGGTTGGGTTTGTTTTATGGTTTTCTTGAGAGGGTATCCGTTCATCCTTGCGGGGTCGCCGTCTAGTTTGGGCCCAAGGCATAGTGGAGATATCCCCGGAAATTCCTTTTTGGGTTTCAGATTTTTCGGGTTAAATTCAAAGGGAAAACTGAATTGATCAAGAGTTATAGTAATAGTTCTCGTGGCAGTCAACGCTAAAAGTATCGTTACACTTTATAATACCTCTTTCCTCATATTTGGTAGCGTTGTTGGGGAATTGTTTTGGCTTGCAAGAAATTTCGTGTGATTAAGCCTGAAATTCGCGTTTTGGGGGTTGATGATGGAGTATTTACTCCTCACATGAAAGGTCTTGTACCTGTTGTTGGAGTTGTTTTCCGCGGCGGATACTGGCTTGACGGCGTAATGCACACGAAAGTAAAAGTTGATGGATTTGACGCCGCAGATAAAATAGTTTCCATGATACTTAGCTCACCTCATTACAAGCAGTTGAGGATTATAATGCTTAAAGGGATAACGTTTGCGGGTTTCAATGTTGTTGACATCAAAAAGCTTAACGCTGAAACTAAACTTCCAGTCATAGCTATTACACGGGAAAAACCTAACTTTTCAGAAATCCGCGAAGCCCTGAAAAATTTACCAAAAATTGAAGAACGTTGGAAGGCTATCCTAAATGCTGGGGAAACATTTGAAGTTTGCACTAGAAGCGAAAGCGAAAAAGTATATATGCAAATTTCAGGAATCCTTGAAGAGGATGCAAGGAAAGTTTTGCAGTTAACTTCCACTCGAAGTAATGTTCCCGAGGCATTACGTGTAGCTCATCTTATCGCTTCTGGAATCAGCATCGCTTAGTCCTAATCTTTATTGCAACAAGAAAAGGTTTAAAAGACACCGTGTTAAGGGAAAACAAACGGACAGCGGAGTAAAACGCTATGGAATTTTGTCCAAAATGCGGATCCCGTTTAGCACCCAAAAAGGGGAAGACCGGCAAAGAGGCATCTTTAGTGCTGGTTTGTCCAAAATGTGGCTATAGAAAACGGGAATCAAGCAAGAAAGTTGAACCAAAAGTTGCGAAGGTTATACAGCATAAGCCGCAGCAACTTGTAGCAGTAATTGGTAAGGAAGAGCAGAAGCTGCGAACATTGCCCACTGTTAGAATTGAGTGTCCGAAGTGTGGGAACAACCTGGCCTATGTTTGGCAAGTGCAGACAAGAGGCGCTGACGAATCTTCAACACAGTTCTTACGCTGCACAAAATGCGGGTACACATTCAGAGAATACAGCTAAAACACTTTTTAAACCGGGATTATACACAACCAAATCTTAGTTTCCTTTTGCTAATGAGCGTATTACAAGTTCAATATATATCTCTAAACCCTATATCTCTAAACCCAAAATAGAACTTTCTTCTATAAGCTGGTTTAGGAAAATTTGAAATAGAACTTTTCAGTTAATATATAGTTTGCCAAAGTGAAAGGAAAAAAGAAATTGGAAAAGAAAACAGTTTCGGGAATAATGTTGACAGTGCTCTTAATAGGCATGTTAACTTTGGCATTTAACATTCAACCAGTTAAGGCAATTGGAACCATATACATTAGGGCTGACGGCTCAATAGACCCTCCAACAGCACCAATTTCCACCGTGGATAATTTTACATACACTTTGACTGGTAACATCACCAGCAATGCTGATGGGATTGTGGTTGAGAGAAGCAACATTATAATCGATGGCAGGGAAAACGTGGTTCACGGTACAGGGGCATTAATGTCATCGGGGTTATGTCTATCCTATGTAAGCAACGTGACAATAAACAATATGAAAATCAAAGAATTTGCTTTTGGCATCTATCTCCTGTATTCTCCAAACAACATCATAAGCAGAAACAACATAGCAAACAATGTGGACGGCATCTGGCTCTATGATTTTTCAAACAACAACAACATTTACCATAACAACTTCGTAAACAACGCACATCAAGCATGGAGTTATAAGTCAACGAATGTTTGGGATGATGGCTATCCTTCTGGGGGAAACTACTGGAGCGACTATGATGGCGCAGACTCGTTCAGTGGACCTTATCAGAATGTGACTGGTAGCGATGGCATAGGCGATACGCCGTATACACCATATATTTTTACTGTAATTATTCGAGACTGCTATCCGCTAATGACGCCTTGGACTCCAATACCTGGCGATGTGAACCGCGATGGCAAAGTTGACATTTACGACGTTGTTTTAGCCTGTGCAAGCTACGGTTCAAAGAAGGGAGACCCAAACTGGAACCTATATGCAGACGTGGCTCCACCATGGGGAATCATAAACATCTACGACATAGTCACAATAACAAGAAACTACGGAAAAACATACCCATAAAACCATACAACTATTCTTTCTTCTAAACCATAACCAATCTTCAAATGCCTTATTCTTTTGGTTCTACTATAACTTTCCACATGTCTTGCATTTAACAACTTCTCGCGGTCCGTACACCCACTCAAGGTTGAAATTTGGGTTTGGGGTTCAATCTATATATAGGGAGGCTAAGTCTCAACCGAGAGCACAAACTCCCCAAGTAATTATATTAGTTGTTTGAAGCTGAAGGTTAATATGCAGAAATCTTTTATTAACAACCAAACATATCCAATACAAAGGTGACCCCTCATGTTCAAACTCAAAGTAGCCGACGCCAAACTTCTAAGAGACATGGTTACAGCCATCTCCATCCTCGTAGATGAAGCCACATTCAAAATCGACCCAGAAGGATTAAAACTGCGAGCTATGGATCCATCGCGTGTTGCTATGGTTGATTTTGAGTGGCCTAAAACGGTTTTTGAAGAGTATGCATCCGCAGAACCGACAAAAATGTGCATAAACATAAGCGAGTTATTGAAACTGCTTAGAAGAACTGGCAAGGATGAAGTTGTAGAGCTTTCTCTTGATGAGAAAACCGGGCGTTTACAAGTGCAAATAACTGGGAAATACGCAAGGAACTTTACAATGCCGACACTTGAAGCCTCAGAAGAGGAGGTACCAACACCAAAAATCACCTTCAATGTCAAGGCTAAAGCCACAGCTCAGGGCTTAAGCCAAGCAATCGAAGACGCCCAACTTGTAAGCGATCACGTCAGAATCGAGGCAGACACCGAAAAACTAGTTTTCCATGCTACGGGCGACATTATGGGCGCAACAATCACACTTCAAAAAGGAAGCGACACCCTCCTAGACTTGGAAGCAAAGGAACCTTCAAAGGCAACGTTTAGCCTAAGCTACCTATCAGAAATTATAAAAGCAGCATCCGCAACATCCGACATAGCAACGCTGGAATTTTCAACAGACATGCCCATAAGACTAGACTTTCAGCAAACAAAAGAGGGAAAACTAACATTTTATCTAGCACCGAGAATCGAAACAGAATAACGTGAAAAATAAAATGCAAAGTGTATTTTCCAAGTTTGCCAAGAACGATTATGCAAAATATCCTTTCTTAAAAGAAGCTGCGAAATACCTGAAAATTCCCGATCTGAAAATTGAAGACTTAGCAACTCCCGAGTTAGAAGAGATTCTCAAACGTGCTGAAGAAAGAGTGGAAGAAGCAATACTCTACACTCGTGTCAGCAGAAAACCGGAAAGAGCAGACAACGAGATATCCTCTTACCCAATCGCAATAATTCTTGTAGCTGCAACTAAGAGCAGTTTCATCCAGAAAAGATATGCCTTAGCAGAAGCGAAACAAACGTTCGAAGACCTCAAAGATGAACCTAAAGAAAAAATTCTCACCTTCACGCAGAACTTTGGATGGACGCTTGCGGTTAACACTAATGATGAAATCCCTTACGAATTCAAACTTAGCTTCACAGATTACCTCAGCAACACAACGCATTTGCGGGATAAAAAATGGAAACTCGTTAACCGTCTTTTATCAAACGGAAATGTTTACTTAACGAGAAACGAAACTGCAAGGCTACTAAGCGAAGAAGTCCGAAAACACATTGAAAAACGACTAGAAGTAAAAGAGCTACCAAAATTTCCCCCAGAAATAACAGAGGCAGCTGAAAAAATAAAGAAATTATCAGTAGAGAAAATAGGTGAAGCTGAGAAGGAAGGCTTCCCAAAAACAATTGTGCAAACAGCCTTTCCACCATGCATAAAAGCCCTCTACCAAGCAATTTCAGCCGGGCGCCACCTTTCACATTTAGGCAGATTTACCTTAACGTCATTCCTTATAAATATAGGAATGTCGCCTGAAAATGTGATTGAACTATTTAAAAATTTTTCCGACTACAACGAGAGAATGACCCGCTACCAAGTTGAGCATATCGCAGGAGAAAAAGGCTCAAGAACATGTTATATCCCACCCAAATGCGAAACATTACAAACCCACGGGATCTGTGTAAATGCAGACGAAATATGCCAAAAAATACTCCATCCGCTAAGTTACTATAGAAGAAAATTTAAAACAGTGTAAAAAAGCGGCGAAATCGGATCGAGTATAGAATTAGGATTTAAGTAGGATTTATATAGTGAGTGCGAGATTACTGAACCCTATTTAAAGGTGGTAAACACAACAGTGAACACTCAAACTCTCTGCACAACAAACTTAGAAACTAAAGAACAATTAGGGAGCTTGAGTTTTACAGAAAATCTTTATGAAATCATCGAGGGAAATTTAAACACAAACTCTGAGATTGGTCTGATTCTTCCAACATATTGTGAGGCAGCCAATATCAAAAAACTAATCGGTGAAATTGAAAATCTGAATCTTAGTATTTCTGTATTAGTTATAGATGACTCTAGCCCTGATGGAACAGCAGATATTGTGAGGGGTCTCCAAAGAAAGTATAGCAATGTTTTACTGTTCGTAAGGTCGAAAAAATTGGGGCTTGGGACGGCGATAACAGATGGTTTTAAGATATTTTTATCATTAGTAGATCCCCCAAAGTATATAGTTACAATGGATGCCGATTATTCGCATAATCCTAAAGATGTTCCACGTGCGATCTGTGCCGCAAAGGATGGAAGCGGACTTGCAATAGGGAGTAGATACTGCAAAGGAGGAGAGGTAATAAATTGGAACTCATTTCGGTTGATGACAAGCCGCGTAGCCAACTTGATGGCTTCTTTCTTAATAGACGCGGGGATACGTGATTATACGAGCGGTTTACGATGCTACTCAACGGCTCTTGTTAAACAAATGGTCAACGAGTTGCATAGTCAAACCTACGAAATACAAATAGAAACCATAAGACAAGCATGTAAAAACAGATTTGATGTGAGGGAAGTTCCTATAGCCTTCGTAAACAGAAAGAAGGGTAAATCAAAACTAACTCCAAACGAGATTAGAGAGTTTCTCTCGTATATCTTGAAGGTAGTAATGGAGAGAAAGTAAAGCACGTAAAGAACGGGAGAATAATCATTTTCCAAGCCGTATTGCCTTTTCTCTCAGAACCCGTTTATAGATCAGTTCTAATTCGTCAACAACCATTTTCCATGTATACTTCCTTTTAACTAGTTCAAAAGCGTTCTTGACAAGAGTTTCTCTCAATCGTAGATCTGTTAATACCCCGTAAACAGATTTGAAAATTTCATCCGGTGTGGACTTTCTCAATAACCATGCATGGACACCATGGCTTAAAATGTCGCCTGGGCCTCCGGAAGGAGAAGCGATTACTGGAATTCTGCTGCTCATCGCCTCCAGCATACTTAACCCAAAACCTTCGTATGAAGATGGTAACAGGAAGACATTGGCCGCAGAATAGAATTCTCGGAGCTTTTCCCTTGAAACTTTTCCTGTTATGACGAGTGAATGTTCAACCTTAAGTTTTTTAGCTAAACCTAAAAGTGCATTCGAATATTTTGCATAGTCCGGACCGACAATAACAAACTTTGCGGATGGGAACTCTTTCAAAATAAGAGGCATCGACTCAACAACATTTTCCAATCGTTTGTTCCAATCGATTC
>Ga0315309_1002254_pt1 | contig 11301 bp, 12 predicted proteins | sample TDP4_MG_FD_203080 | JGI IMG/M metagenome (GOLD analysis project Ga0315309, IMG submission 203080) | Freshwater sediment microbial communities from Lake Towuti, South Sulawesi, Indonesia - TDP4 | ecosystem: Environmental > Aquatic > Freshwater > Lake > Sediment | place: Indonesia: South Sulawesi...
CTTTGACTCCAAAGACATTGTGAATCAAGCTCTCATACATGCCCAAGAACTTTGGGTGTGCTGTCCTAGTGTTCATTCTTGCCTCGGAGACAGGGACGTTTATGGATAGGATTCCATTCTCAAATATGAACACGGTCTCTATACCCTGATCAAGTGCATACGCTGTTCCTATTGACAAGTACAAGAAAGATCTAGACCACTGTGAGTCTTCAACAGGCTTATTGAGCGGGCGTATAACGCTAGCACGCTTTGATCTTGTCAGATAAACTGGCCAGAATGGGACATCCGTCTTATAGAGGGCTCCGAGGCTCGTCGCCAACTTAAACTGAATGCTATGAAAGAATCCTATTGAGTAGTGACTCGCAAGTATGGGCTTGAAACGATTTTCTAGGGCCCACACCGCACCAGATAAGCTATCAAGACCACCTGAGAATAGGCATACACATCTCTTGTCTTCATTGGCTTTCTTTGTTCCGTCGAACCTCGTTGACGCTCCCTGACCTCTGACAAAATATATGTCAAAATCATCTCCTGTCAAAAGCGACATGAGATTAACAATGTCTCCTTTGACGGCGTCCCATATGCTGACGTTCCGCACGGGCATTCTGATACCGATCTTCCTGCACCAGTTCTCATCTCTTTTTCGATATCTGTCACTCATGTAAACTATGACCGCGATGTCCAGTAGGTCTCGAATAAGTGAATCCAGTTCGTGACCAACGTAGCCCTCCAGCTGATCAAAGTCAAACGAGATGTTTGCTTTGGGGTCATGAAGAGAAAAAGGAGTATACGTTCTATCCAACGCGAACGATCTTTGAATTCCTCTCGGAAAACGTAGTCCCACAATTACATTGAGCTGCGGCTTCACTTCTCTCCCCAGTGCGTTGCAAAAACTTCCTCAAGAATCGCCTTGAGAGCCTCATTAACGGTTTCGGTCATTTGCTTAGTGATCGAATCTAGGTCAAGGCCAAATTTCTCGATCAGCTCCCTTTCCTGTATCCTCGAGACGATCAGGCCGGCCTTATGGCGGCATTCCCTTCTCAACTCCACTTTGAATTTCTTCTCATCTTCTGGTGAAACCAATTTTCCCTCGACAAAATGATACGCGTAAGCGCTATCGAAATCTTTCTCCTCCTCCCCTGAACGTAAAAACTGCATAACAATCTCGAATAGATAATTTGTGAAGTACAGTCGCAGGAATCCTTCTGTTCTTTGCTTGTCAAAAAATTCGACTATGTTCTTCTCGGCTTCTGTGAACGAAATTTGCTCTGTATTGTTCATTCTAATCCGGCCTCCGCGCCTTTGACGACGATTTCATTTAGCGTTCTCTTGAACGCGTTCTCTGCAATTCTTCCAACAGGAGAATGTGAGATCGGCCCGACTCTTGCAGCTACTTTCGCCCAGACCGCATCTGATATCTTCGGAGCAGTAAATCCCTCGACAAGTCGCACACCTTCTATTTTCAGCGCCTTTTCTAGTCCATGTTTCTTGACATTTACAGCGAATCTGACACCCTCCGAGACTCCGTAGTAGACGGGGGTCTTAACATGGCCGTCGGGAAGTGTTGGTAGAGCTTCCTTCATCGTTCTATCAACAATCGGCGCTGCTTTCCTGACTTCCGTCTCTAGGTCCTTTACGACGCTTCTCCAGTTGTCGCTTCGTGGTGCTTGCCTAATGGTCGATGTTCCCAACTACATACCTCCTATCCGAGCGGCAGTCGCACGTTGAACCTTTTCCTTCACCCTCATAATCTCCTGCTCAATTTCTTTTTTCTCTACCAATCCGACAGAAATTATATTCTTCAGATCTATCATCTTTCGGATGTTAGGTTGAAGCTCCCAAGCCTCCAAGGCCAACTCTCTAAGATTCTCCGCCTCGAGAAATGCTGTGGTTACTCCTGTTTCATTTGTAATGCGTTTCAGCTTCCCAGCTATTCTTCCTGAAAATCTGGACGAAACTATGATGAAGAACTTGAGTTCTACGTTATGAATATTCCTAACATCTGCTTTATTCTGGGTTACGTATGCAACATACTTGTGGAGGTCACCTGGTCCCAAGGCATAGCTCTTGGATCTTGATTTGCATTCATACAGTATGGCATACGTGTCTGAATTCTTTACCATAATAACGCCATCCGGCTCTTCCTTGAACAATGCCTCTCGGCCCAACTTGACGACCTGATATCCGAAAATCATGTTGAAGACACCCCACACAGCATCCTCAAGTAGTCGCCAAGAACCTAAATTGAATTTGACTAGCTCAGAAGGTACGCGACCGGATGCTAAGTCAGGTATATGGTCGGCAAGAGCGTATGGCGAGATGCTTTGTAGTACACTCTGAGGCACCTTATTTGCGAGGTCTTCGAACTCTACCCTGCCTTGTCTGACTCGAATTAGCTCATTCTCACGCAATAGCTGAACAAACTCATTTCCATTCTTGGTCTCAATTCCGAGTCTTCGTGCCGCGTCCTGGGCGTCCCTCAAAACACCATGAGTTGTGATGACTACGCCTCGATCAACACGCAGTGCTTCTGCCAATTTTCGGAAGCGACTCACGTAGTGCGTATTGATGTCTCGCGTGGTTATCTCAAAGGCAAATTTCAGGGCATTTTTCAGAAGCGCAGGCTTCTGATAGCACACGTAGTCTACCGCGAACGGATACGGCAAATGCATGGAAACAACAAACCCCATGCGCTGGAGCAGCAGGTAGACTAGGCGAGACGAATCGTCAAGATTCAGAGATCTTGCAGAAGTTTTCAATCGATCACCGTGGCTATATTGAAAGATTTCGATTAGTATCTAATAGAGTTCAAAAGTATTTGAATTATATCGATAGAGAGTCGCTTTAAAGCGTAATAGATCTTAGGTTTTCATCCCTGGGTCCCTGTCCTTTTGCTTGAAGCCCGTGCACGACTCCTAGCTAGGTAATTACTCCAGCCTATCTGCGACTCATTTATTTCGGTTATGAGATAGTTGGCCTATGTGCTTATTGTGAAGATATTTGAAAAACTGAGACACCATTGTTGTCACACGCTTCAGCAATCTCTCCGTCAACTTCCTCGCAAACTATTCCAAGGTCGACTTTTTCACTAGGGTGGGTGTTCTTGTAAAGAACCGAATACACGATAACTTCGCCCAGAGCCTCGTAGTTTAGTCGCCTCTTCACTTCCAGTGACCATGTTTCACCCTCCGAATGGCATACTGCATCTATGGATTTCCTCCAGTCGACTTGAACAGGGGAATCCAACTCCGCTTTTGATTCAAGCCATAAACTCAGCCAACCCTCAGTTCAGGAAGAGGAACGGTGACTATCGAGAGTTCTTGTTGAAGCTTTGGAAGCTGAAGTCCCGCTTAGGCATCTATGACCGCTTGAAGAAGTTGAAGGATAGAGCTTCAAAACGCGTAGCTGAATTAGGATTCAACAAGAGAAAGCACTTCGTCATCTCAGATCAGGTTGGAAGGCTGATAGAAAGCTTTTATGAGCGTCACATTCAAGCTCTGCCAGAATGTTTTCAGGTCAAGGATTATAGCCTCATCATCGACAGCGCCATTGCTGTCGCACTTGAAGATCACCCTATGGATCTCTCTTCCAGTGTTCAAGCAGACTTTCGCATAAAGTCATTGATGAAGCAATTTCTTCCAAGGAAGGGTTGTGGCTCAATGAGTTTGTAGCTGGTGTGATGACGTATGTCAACGCCGAAAAATATTACGTTCTACTTGGCTTTGATCGGGCTTGGCTGTACCTATGGGATTTTTCAAAGTTGAGGTCCGCTACGCTTGAGTTAAACGACCTTTAAGAGGCGGAGCCTGTTGTTAGTGACTATTGCTACTATAGAGAGAGAGATGTCATTCTTGCGAGAGGAAGATGAAAACTTCATTGAAGAAGCAGAAGCAGAATTGAGGCGACAGAGACGGCAAGACCTCGGACAGCTCACACTCGGGAGATATGTGCCAATGGTAGGTCGCTGTATGGATGAGTCTGCGCGTTGCTATATCCATGAGTCTTTTGTAGCTTCTGTTGTCATGTCGGCTCTAGCGGTCGAAATCGGCTTGAGACACTTGATCCGAGAGAAAAAACTTAAACTCAGGCAGGACGTTGACAGAATGGACTTTGTGCAACTGATAGACTGGGCCTATCATCTTGATCTTCTTGACTACAAACAATTTGAAAATGCTGATCGACTCAGACGACGAAGAAACCATCTCTTGCATTTCAGGAGTTTCGAGAGAATCGTGAAGAAAGAAGCGACTATGAAACGTTTGAATCTAGACGAACGAAATGAGAAAGTAAAGTCCCAGATACTTTTCAGTTTTGGAATAGAACACATAGCATTGGAAAGCTACAAACTCGCTGAGAGTGTCCTGTGTTATTTATTCCCTGTAATGCCATTAAAATGATTGAAGCTCTAAGACTGGAAAAAACATCCAGTAGCATCATCGACAAATTATCCAAATCACAGAGCGCGAGAACGTTCTATTTGCTTTTCCATTTATTTAGGTTATCAATTCGTATCTTCCTGAGCTTCTTGAATCTTCGCTGAATATTCAATATATTTGCTCGTGTATCTTACTGGACGGGACGTCGGATTGAAGCATTTTTACTTCAAAGGCATGTGACGTCTAATGGCTAAGACTGAGACGCTTTTCCTAATAAGTCGCGTCAGGACAGTTGGCTTGGAGGCAACGGACTGCACGGAATACTTCAATGCTTATTCTGCAAGAGCCCTTCTTTGATCGACTTGGCTGAAAAATGTAGATTAGTCTTTCAAACGGCATAAAGCTCTCACTCTAGCCCATATCAATCCCTTTGCTGAAATAGTTCATCAAGGCATTTTCCGCTTTGCCAGCTCTTATCTAAAAGTTTGATGATATTGTTCTTACCTATTCCGCTCCTTTTCAATCTCAAAAAGAACATGACTGATTTTCGAAGATACTCCTTTAACGTGTCTATTTCTTCAGAAGACAAACTAGTTGCCGATCCATGGACGACCTTACTCCTCTTACCATAAAGGGCTTTCAAATTACTAAAAATCTCCTCTCTTTCGTTTTCAGATCTCCCAAGCATAAGCGCCACTCTTTGTGAAAGCCAATACCTGAGTTCCAAGCGCTCCTTCATATACAAAGCCTCGAGTCCTATGAAATATAGGATAATTTTATCCTCGATCTGTTCAGTCTGCATGGCGTGATGATAGTAGCGCAAGGCCAATCTCAGCGATTTCTCGGCATCTAGAGATATCTGGAAGTTTTCTCTAGCTTGCTCAAGCATTTTCAGAGCATCTTCTTCAGGCATCTTCGGAAGGTACCTGATCGTTACCACAGGGCTTACAGAGGCTCCAAAACCTTTGACGCCCGAAATTTGGGAACCTCCCTGTTCTTCAACGATCTTTGTCTGTAAGCCTGTCACTATGGAATATATCGTTAGAAAATCGTTCAAAATTTGCCTAGCGGGGTCTGAACTTGGAATAATTATATTCTTTTCATTTGATTCATCAACGTCTATGACAACGCTCGCCTTTGATTTGTAGTCATCTATTCTCTCCAATGTTATTCTTTCACTTACAGATACTTTGCCTTGAGAAAGGTAAACCCCGTCCACTATGAACCTGAACTCCCATTTTAACAAAATCACTCACGACTGTATCGGGGCGATACTTGATCTATAACAGATTTTGAATACTTTAAGATCTTGATTTGCTCTATATACTCTGACTCTTTGTTCAGCGAGACATCTGGATGGCTCTGCTACAGGGCCCTCCATAATAGCTCGACTATTTCGACTAGACATTCTGGAGAAAGTTCACTATTTTTGTTATAAACGAACTATGGCAGAAAGGAAGACTCAGACGATCTTGAAGCTGAAGCAAGCGTGCCCTACGATATGCAAGCGGTTCTAGAATCCATCTTCTTCCGCTCATACTCAACAAGGCCGATGCCTGACGCTCACAAGTTGAAGCATCTGAGGAAGGAACGGATAGTCGTAACATCGGTTGATATGGCGAAGAAAGCACTTGACCTGATGAACCACATCAGGCAGAGGCACATTGAGGGACAGCCCTACAGCGTCAAAGAGTGGAAAGCGCATATCTCGAATAATGGTCTAACTTTGAGCACCTATGAGTCTATCAAGACGAGACTTCTAGCAACTGGCTTGCTACGCCAAGAGAGCGGAATACTGCGTGTCTCAAGCCCAACAGAGTTTGAGTCCGTCTTAACTAGGATGCTGAATGCGGTTCAAGTATGGAGAGAATGCGGAAGGTGACCCGCGGCGGATAGGAAAGAAGACCCAATTGAGGACGTGGTTAAGGCTATTGAGGCTTGGATCGACAAACTCGATCAGATCGAGAGGAAGCTTGAGCTTCTTGCTTCAGGCTTGTAGGCTCTGATTTAGCAGGAAGATCAGCGGTCCACCTATTTGAAGACCCGTCCTACAAATCCAGATCCTTCAGATCCTCTTCCTCAAGCAAAGATGCTATTTCATTGCGCATTCCAGACTTGTCTTTCCTAAGAACGAATCTCATTGGTTGGCCCCATTGAACAATTGAAGATAAGGTTACAATTCGCGAGACATTCTTTAGATCATCAAACCATCTATCAAAGGAGCGGGGAAGAAACCGAGGGACGTTATCTCGACCTTTCCATAGCTCGGTCTTATCGATGGCACTTGTGTGGACAAATTGACTAAGGTAAGTATATTGACTCTTGATTTTGGGTTTCCATCTGTCTTTATGTTCACGTAGATTTGTTTCCTTGAAGACAAATTCGAGAATGTTCTTTGAGAAGCTCGGCGACCTGCGTTGTCCTTTTTTCCAAAGGGAGTACTCTTCTCTGTGGTTATCGTAGTACATCGCACAATAAGGCAATTCAAAAACGTTACGAAGACACATCAAAGCTTGCTTATAGTAGCCACCGAATGCAAGTAGAATAGATGCATCGAAATCAAGTTCAGACTCTAAACTTACCAGCTCATAAACCGGATGATGCGTGTCTTTTACTCCAAAGCACTCGAATAGAACGTATCTGAGCGAATTGAAAGCATCTCTGATCCTTAAGACCTCTCTGACTCTATCTTTTCTATTGAGAAATGTCTGGAATCTAGAATAATCGGACCAAAAGAAATCCAGTCTAGAGTGAACCCCTTCGTATTCTCTTTCATCCTCTTTTTTCATCGAAATCACGAGTATTTTTCAAGAATCTTCTTAGTAACTCTTTACTTTGAAATCAATGTCCAGATAGACAAGAGTTTCTCTGCGGCAACTATCAAAAGGGATCGAGAAGCTTGAGGAAATCGAGCGGAGACTCAAGGTTCTGTCAGGCTCTTGACTCATTGTGTACAACATCTTCAAAGAGGATTTTTAAGAGATTTCGTCTTAACCAAATTATGCAGAAGATGCAGAGGTTCGCGAGGTTCTACCTTTCTGGAGGAATGAGCATCTTTGGGAATCCCTTTGGATAGAATCTGTGAGGGCATCACGCTTTGTTACTGTAATGCTCAACGTCTTGTTGAAGCTGCAAGATATTATAGAAAGTGCAGGTATGAAAGAGGAGGCGCGATAGATCCAAGACTTATGCAAGAAGCCACTTATGGCTCCTGTTCAGGTTTGGCTGTTCTTGCTATTGAAGAAATAGGAAAGGGGCTTTTTCTCTTTGAGAAATACCAGAAGTGCAATGATGTAACAGATAATGAGTGGAAACAGTATTCTGCAGCACCATCGGCTCATCTGAAGAAAATAGAGAAAGTCCAAGAGTTGCTAGGCTCGGAGACACCTGAGATATCAAAGCAAATGAACGATATAAAGAAAAGAGACATCTACGTTGATTGGATAGATGATGATTGGCGCTCTCCTCTCGTTCTTGACACGAAAAACCAGCAAGTTACAAACATCATCTATCTTGCCGACAAAGCGCTGACCAAATTTGGTGATTTACTCGTTCACAACGATATCGCCACGAATTTCTCTCTCCTCAAACATAGACTTACAAGCGGATAAGAACTGTATGCGCCTCAAGTTCCCCTCAGGCTCTTGATGTCTCTTAGCCCAGCTTACTTTTCCAAAGGATTGATTGACTGACAAGCCGTCATTTTGGCCATCTAGGACAAGTCTGAAATCTATAGATATCTATAAACAGATAGGGAGCGCCGAGGAAGGCAGCAATGACAGAAGTACCCAAGCTCTGAGGAGATTGTGGAAAAATTGGTGAGCGAAGGGGTGATTGTTTGATCAATCTACCTGCCACAGAGGAAGGAAACAATTGGACGGTTGTGGTTTTCGAATGTCCGACCGCTGATTGGAAAAAGGTTTTGGTTGATCTTTTTGATTTCTTTAAGAAAGAGGAAGAGGTTAGAATCCCCCACTTCACAATACGGGATTTTGACCACAAGGGATTCCAAATTCTTAAAGTTAGTTTTAGAGTTCTTGGAAATGAAGATGTCGAAGGGAGACTGGGTGCGTTCATGAAGAGAAGGCAGCTCAAATTCAAAATTAATCCTGAGAAAGACGATCCAGAGTTCGGAGGCGATCTTCACGGTTGGATATTCAAGGGTGAGCGCTCCAATAGGTGGGATAGAAGACGATGTGTGGTCTTGAATAGACTCAGTAAGGTCATCCTTTATATGGCACTCGGAGACTTGTTTGATTTCGATTCAAGGTTAGAAATCGCGCATCTTGCAGTGAATATGCTAGCTCTAAAAGAAGCAATTTCTCTCGACCGCATGGCATACTATTTTGACAGTATCACTGGGAACAGAGGGTGCATACCGAGCACTATAGATCTATTACTCTGGAATGTTCGTGGACAATAAGCCGGGTTGGCAGATCAACCTTCCTTCAGGCTCTTAAGGTCCTTGGCTAGCCTACGCATCTCCTCACGTAGCTCGGCTAAGGTCCTAGCCTGTGAAGCCAACTCTTCCTCGAGCATTCTGCGTCCTGAATGCGCTAAAACCAGATCGGCTCTCAGTCTTTCAATTTCAGCCTTGCTGGCTTCCAAGTCTTTCTGAAGGTCCTCTGTCTTCTTGCTGGCGCTGAAGTCGGCAGTCATGTATTTCCGAATCATCTCATCCAAGTCGTGACTGTCAAAGTAGTTTTCACGGGACCCAGGCAGCCTACGGCCCATCAAGGCTTCCTTCGTATCCTCGTCGATCTGCGAGGCGTTCAAAACCTTGCAGAAGGATTTGCGAAGCGTATGGGTCCAGACGGATCTAGGGTCCAACCCTATCTTCCTAGCTGAACTCTTAACCAGGTTCGAAACTCTTACCCGATGCATCTTCTCGTTCAGAGCTTTGCCGAGAATAGGCTTGAAGATGTAGTCGTCGTCTCGAAGTTCCTCTTCAAGGCTCAACCTCATGTCTAAGTAATCTTTAAGCGCTTTAGCTGCTTCTGCTTGGAGGAACGTATAGTAGTATGGGAGACCGTATCCGCTGAGCTTCGTATCCACTGCGTTCGTTATCTACAAGCGCACAGGAACCTTAATCTCTGGATAGAGTTGATCTCTAACCATGCCGACGCGCCAGTTCAATAGGCAGTTGACTCGAACCCCGCTCTGAAAGAGGCAGAGGATTATCGCTCTACTCCTCAACCTCACCTTGCCTTCTTTCCTGTAGGCATCAGCCATCCTGTAGATCTGGTCTTTAGTAGGAATAACCTCGTAAGCTATCTTCTTGCTCGCATACCTGATCCTATCGACGCGTTTGAACCTGATCACTCGATCATGATACTCAAAGAAACTCTTCGCCACACCCTGGATCAAACGTGCCGAAACAAGTTTATCCTCCCTAAGATACGCCTGCACAACATTTATCACAACCCTCCGAGCCTCATCAGGACCTAGATCTAGCAGTTGCCTAGGAGAAAGACCCGACTTGACGCATAGAGCATTCAACCAACGAAGATAGCGATCTCTTGTACCAGAACTTCGATAAACACTTATCCAACTGCGAACCAAAGAATCCTCTAACAAACCATCATAAGACTTGGGGCCCGATGCGAATAGTCTATTTACGCGCAGAGGATTCAAGATATCCCCCACATTAAAAATGTGATAGCGCACAACAAAACCGCGGGAACAAGAACATTAAAGATAAATACGGTACTGCATTACGGAAATAACTTCAGTCGCGATAAAGTGAAGTGATGAGATCTGCGGAGACTCGTTCCGCTACTATTGATTGCTCTGATGGCTTTCGCTTTTGTCAGGGCTACGGCCGCAGGCGCTGAAGAGACGTCTTCCTTGAGCGTGGACAGAAGTATAACGATAGGCGAGTATGCGCTGGCGACAGTGGAGGACAAGTTCAAATTTAACAACAGCGGAACCGAACCCATAAACAGCTTAACCGTCGGTTTCCCGCGAGAGTTCGCAGCCCTCCTTAAAGATGTTTCAGCTAAGGATTTCGAGGGAGCAGGTCTAAGGGTAGACCGAGACGTGGATCCGTCGGGTCCTATCTACTGGCTTCGATTGACCTTCTCGAAGGATGTCAAGCCCAACGAAGAGTACAGGTTCAACTCGAAGATGCTCTTCTCCGGGCTGGTAAGCTTCTACGACCCAGGATTCACGTTCAAGTTTGCCCCTCACCCGACACTTCAGTCGAGAGCCGAGTCCTCGAATGTAACGATCTTTCTCCCTGCAGATGCACAAGTCACGGTTCCACCAAATTCAACATTCATACCGGAGAACGTCGAGGGCAAACCTGCAGTCTTCAATTCTAGTCGACCGCTTGAACCCCTCACCGACACAATATTCTCCTTCAACTATACGTCAACCACTCAACGAATGATAAGATGCGAGTGGGCTGAGAGGCAGATAACATTCGATCCTTTCGGAGGTATATCCGTTGCAGATACATACCATGTGAAGAACCTTGCGAACGACGCTTACTCGATTCGAGTGCTCTTGCCTCAGAACTCAACCCAAGTTATGCTCTACGACCTGTTAGGTCCGGTCTGGAAAGAGGTAGCTGCTAAAGCGAATGAGACGACAGTCTCCCCTCGCTACGGCAGGATAAGGAAAGGAGAGGTGTTCACATTCACCCTTCGATATCAGATCGAACAGAAGAAATATGTGAAGCAAATGGAGTGGTGGGGGCTGTACAATTTCACTATGGATCTAGCCCCCCATTCAGAATGGATTGTCGATAAATTGAATGTAGTAATCACTTTGCAGACAGGCGCTTCCATTGAGTGGGAATCTCAGAATCCGAATGCTATATTGAAGCCGTCGACATTCAGGACCGCGATGGTCTACAATTTCACAGATCTACTGCCTGCAGAGAATGCTTCCATAGCTATCAGGTACAGATACCTGACCTTCT
>Ga0315309_1002256_pt1 | contig 11290 bp, 14 predicted proteins | sample TDP4_MG_FD_203080 | JGI IMG/M metagenome (GOLD analysis project Ga0315309, IMG submission 203080) | Freshwater sediment microbial communities from Lake Towuti, South Sulawesi, Indonesia - TDP4 | ecosystem: Environmental > Aquatic > Freshwater > Lake > Sediment | place: Indonesia: South Sulawesi...
AGCATATGGAACCCTGTCAAGTAAACCAAGCATTAAGCTTTGAAAGTTAGCACTCAACTTTTTTATTCCTAAGCCCCTGAGAGTTAACAGAACCCCAAAAAAGGTAAACTTTCGTCTGCATTAAGAAGCCGCAGACTTTGATTAAGTGTGCAAGTCTTTCAAGGCTGGTTTTTCTTATTTCCTTTGTGTAGGCTTCCCTTTTTCCAAACAGCTGATGAGGAAAGAAGTATTTCATGAATCTGGCGTGGCTGCTCTTAATGAATGCTTCTCTAATTTTTGCCACTTCTTTATCGTTTAGAGTTTGGAGCTTGTTGAATGCGTATTTTTCACTGCCAAGCAGTTGAGTATTGAATCCGAGGTGGCGCAGAGTTTCCGCGATTTTTACAGCTTCTCTCGGCGGTGGCTGTTGGGCGATTTTCCGCATTCCTGCTTTTTCGGCAAAGGGATTGTATTTTGCCATGACTGCGGGCATTTCAACGTATTCGGTTCCAGCCAGAGGCAATGTCTCTTTAACAAGTTTTGCGCCCAAGCCTATTGTGCGGTATTTTCTGTTTAACAACTTCTAATCACAGACTTTAGATTTTTAGGATTTCATTGGCTTTAAGTAAAAACTTCTTGGCAGTTTCTATTACATCAATAGCCCCTTCTTCAGAAAACGTGAGACCGTAATCCGCGGTTTGTCTAAGATTCATCGCGTCCTCAAACCCTTGAATCAAAAAACGCTCAAGTTCATCACTAAAAAGCTCCTGAACAGCGACCAAGAGAGCATAGTGGCTTTTCTCACGGAACCCTTTGCTGTAGAGCAATGCTCTTGCGGCATGAAAAATTGAGTAGTAGCCTTGAATTGTAGCCCATTTGAAATTTCCATCATGTAAAGACTTTTTTGCCGTTTCTAAATCTGATTTAGCTCCTTCAATCTCTTTAAGAACAAGCTTCCTATCCGGCTTTATTCTAACCAGCCTTCTTTCTTCGAGCAACTGTCTAAATTTGAAGCTCATTCCCGCTCCCATAGAGTTATGCCTCTCAAAATTCTTTCGTATAGGGGCTTATCTTTGGTTTTCATTTTGGCAAGCTCGTTTGAATCAACTATAATTGGAGAGAGTCTCCTTTCTATTTTTTCTTCGCAGAGTCTAACCTCATGGTTAACAGTTTCAGTGTCAGAAGTTAATATGAACAAGTCTATGTCGCTATCTTTGACATCTGTCCCTTCAGCGCAACTCCCAAACAAAACAATCCTATCTGAAATTTGCTTAACCTTGTCGACCAAGTCATTAAGAGCCAATACATTAAACAAGACTTTAAACTGTCTTGCAACAGGATTCCTCAGATTTGCTCTGTACAAGTTAGTCTTTCCTCGTCTATCCATTTCAACTAACCCTACCCTTTGAAATCTCCGCAAAATCTGATTTACCGCACCTACACTGACGCCAGTTCGTCTCACGACCTCCCTCTCATGAAACTGTTCCATAGGATTGGATAACAGAAAGTAAAGAACGTTCAAGCTTGTAGGAGTTAGAAAATTCATTTTTTTGAACATATGTTCATTTTTATGAATGCAACTCCTTAAATACCTTTTGATGTCGAGCACTTGAAGGATTTTATTAAACGCTGATCTACTACGATTAAAGCGCAAAACCGCAAACATGGGCTTAAACGACTACCTAACCAGCCTACTATTAGGACCGTCCTGGGACCGTCCCACAGCCAGTTACCCAGCAACTAATCAACCTCCTACAAGCCCTAAACCAACAAATCAACCCGGATCAAGTTGCTTTCAAGGAACAAGAGGAAAATTGGCGGGCCCGGAGGGATTTGAACCCTCGATCTCCGGCTTTCAGCGCCGAAACCATAGGACTCCGGCTCCGCAGGCCAGCGTCCTAATCCATACTAGACTACGGGCCCACAAAACAAAATATTAGGGAGTAATAAAAAGAGTTTACTAATTCTTGCTTAATGTCCTTTGCAAGGCGTCAATCACGTTTTGCTTTCCCATCGCAATAATATATGGACCCAGTCTTGGCCCTTGTGACACGCCTACAAGGATGGTGTAGAGGGTTTTGAAGAATTCTGCTGGCTGTACGCCGTGCTTTTTGGCTGAGTCGAATACGGCGTTCTGGATTTTTTCAGCTTCGCTTTCTACTTTTAGCACTGCAATCAGCTCTTTTATGGCTTCCTTTTCCTCGGCTGTCACGGTTACCGCGGTTTCCTTTATCTCCTCAAAATCCCTTGTCCAATTGAAGGCACATTCAATTCGCCTTTTCAGGTCTTCATCGAGTGTCTGGTCCTTCTGCAAATAGCCGTAGCTTCGAAGCTTTTCGGTCGTGAATTTCTCTTCACGGCCTTCCGGCGCCATTTTAGCCAAGAAGGTCAGCAGGTTGTATGGCACGTGAGTGCTTGGCTTTCCCGGGGGCTTAAGCGCCCAGCAGTATTCGTACAAACCCCGAAGCTTGACCTGTTCTCTTTTGTCCCTTAGCGTTTTTCTTCCGAAGTATATGTCTTCTAAATAGTCCAGCTCGTTCATGTAGAAGGGAACGTCCGTCACGTCCAACGTGCGGGTTCCAACAAACCTTTTCAGCATAAGCAACATAAGAGACTGTGGAGAACCATACTTGAACCAGGTTTGAGGAGTGAAAACTCTTCCAGCCGACTTCGAAAGCCTTTTGCCGCTCTTGTCAAGGAACAACTCATACTTTGCGTGGGATGGCGGTTCCCAACCGAACACCTCTCGGCATATGCGGTCGTTCACCCGCACAGAATCAGCAATCTCCTTCCCATAGGCTTCAAACCTTATGTCCAAAGCCTTCCACCTAACCGCAAACTCACCCTTCCAACCGAGCTTGCCCTCGCCTTTCCTGTAGTCTACCTCGCCCTTATGCCCGCAGCCTTCAAGCCATCGTCCTTTGACTTCCATTCCCTCGCAGGCATAGAGAACCTTGTTTTCTTTTGGTAGAAACTCGTAGGCTTTGGTTGTGTAAATGCGTCCACAGTTTTCGCAGACGGCAAAATACGGAAGGGCCTCCAAAAACTTCTCTTGCCCAACCTCTTCCTTGACTATTTCCCCTACCTTCTTGGCGTTCAAGAGTATTGCCTTGACTTCCTCGTTGAACAAGCCTTTCCTATAGACTTCCGTGCCTGACATGAACTTGTATTCTATTCCACATTTGTCTAAAGCTTCGAGAAGCAGCAAGGTCATGTGTTCTCCATAACTCTTGTGGCACCCATAGATGTCAGGGATGTCCGTTACAGGCCGCCCTAAATGTTCTTCTAGGGACTTTGGCAGGCCAGCCGGAACCTTTCGCAATCCATCTTTATCATCTGCAAAGGCGACAAGCTCGGAATTGAAAACCTGCTCTCTAAGCGCCAACGTGACGGCAAAGGATCTGGCCGCGTCGCTTAAGTTGCCGATGTGGGGAAAGCCGGAAGCCGCTATCCCCATTTCGGTTCTAACAAGGTTTAAGCTTCTTCCTAGCTTTCGCTCCCTCTCGATTATTCTTGCGGCCATCTTGTCGTACCACGTGCCGCGACCGATTATTGCCGTACCCATGCTTGCCTTGTCCTCTAATACCATAAATTCAGCTGCTTATAAAAAATGTTTAGAAAATCATACACGTCTTGTTTATGCCTTTGGTTTTTCTCTCCTTATTATTTCCCTCGCCACTACAATGCCTGAGGCAGAAGCCTGAACCAGCCCCCTTGTAACGCCTGCCCCATCCCCTATAGTGAACAAGTTGTGGATTTTTGTTTCTAGACAGTTGCTCAACTGAAGCCTCGAGGAGTAAAATTTGACTTCGATGCCATACAGAAGCGTGTCTCTCGAATGGATTCCCGGGGCAATTTCGTCTAGAGCCTGAAGCATCTCCCTTATATCCGCCAGATAGCGATACGGCAAGGCGAAGCTTAAGTCGCCTGGCGTGGCGTTCTTCAGTGTGGGAATAACAACGCTTCTGGCGATCCGCTCTGATGTTGACCTTCTCCCAGATTCCAGATCGCCCAAACGCTGTATTATTACGCCTCCGCCGAGTAGGTTTGAAAGCCTTGCGAGGTATTTTCCGTAGGCTATCGGTTCTTTGAAGGGTTCTGTGAAGGATGTGCTCACAAGGAGGGCGAAGTTTGTGTTTTCCGTTTTTCTCTCAGCGTAGCTTTGACCGTTAACGGTCAAAATTCCGTTATAGGATTCTGTTATGACTTCCCCGTAAGGTGCAACGCAGAAGGTGCGAACTTGGTCGTCAAAAGACTTTGAATAGTAGATGAATTTCGGCTCATAAAGAACACTAGTTAATTCTTCCATAACAGAGGCTAGAACTTCAACCCTTATCCCGACGTCAACGGGGTTGTTGAGCGTTTTCAAGCCTAAGGTCTGGGCTTCTGATTGAAGCCATTCTGCCCCGCTTCTTCCAGGCGCAACAATCACGTATTTCCCGAAGAATTTTTCGCCGTTTAGGGTTTCGACACCTTCAACGGTGTTGTTCTTCACTATGAGTCCTTTGACGTCGGTTTTTGGTTTGAATTCAACTTTGGTGTTTAATTCTTGGCGCATTTTTCGTAGTGTTTGAGCGCATCTCTCTGTGCCCAAGTGTCTGATTCTTTGACGAATGAGCTTTAAACCAGCTAGAGATGCCTTTCGCTCGATTTCTTCTATTTTTTCCACATCTGCCCCATAACTGTGCTCAGGCGCACCAAATTTCAAATAAACTTTATCCGCGTAGTTTACGAGTTCTTCAAGCTCCTTAGTTGACACGTATTGGTTGAGCCATCCGCCCACCTCGGTGGATAATGTGAGTTTGCCGTCGCTGAATGCTCCTGCTCCGCCCCAGCCAGACAGGAGGAAGCATGGTTCGCAGTTTACACATTCGAATCCGCGGCTTGCTGGGCATTTGCGCTGATTGATGTCTGGTCCTCTATCCAGAATGAGAACGCTAATGTTCGTTTTCTCCACGATTTCAAGAGCCGCAAATATCCCTGCTGGACCGGCTCCAACGATTACTACGTCATACTTCAAAGGGAGTATCCCCTGAAACCCAGAACTACATGTAACAACTAACATATATTTTTAGCGAACAATTCTAATGGTGAAAACAAGTCTACGCTTTTGGGAAACTCACTTTTGTAGGGGTACGAGGCAAAGAAATTTTAGAGTTTTTTCTGCATTGTTTTTGAACTGGTGTTTCTCGTTGGGGAAGATGAAGACAACGTCGCCTGCCCTAAACCTTTTTTCTCCTTCTTCGCTAATTGCGAGTCCTTCGCCTTCTATGATGAAGACTTCGTGTTCCCAAGGGTGGCTGTGAAAAGGACTGTGTCCTTTTGGCTCCATTTCGAAGAGCCTCATTGCAAAGTTTGGTGCGCCCATCTCTTTTGTGATGAGCCATCGCACTTTTAGTTTCGAGGCCCCTTCTTCTGCGTTTTTTGCTTCAACACTCTGGTAATGGAATATTTTCATTTAGTAAACTTCCTTAAATCAGAAATGGAAGATACTTTTGTGTTCGCATATTAATCTTTTATTGCCTTTAACAAACCTAAGTGGTGACATCTACCGCAAAGCCGCACGAATGCAGTGTAAGACATTTCTGATATACATAACATAAGGCTTATTTGCATCTAAACGTTGAAAGAGGTGATAAGAACAATGGCAACTGAAATGCGCGTTGAAGACCTTAAAATATATTAAAGAATCAAAAAGCAAGGCAACATATATCTGGCGTTTGGCTGTCATCTATTCTCCAGCATTTAGCTTTGAAAGAAGGTTATTTATTATTGCAACCATTTTTCTATATGCCTGAAAAGCAATTTCTTCTACTAGTCGATTCTGTAGTCCAAACCAGAGAATAAAATTGCTAACTTCGAACTTTGGTTCCTTCAAGAAGTCTTTAAGACTCGTTTCTTCTAATATTTTCCCTTGCGAATTCTTTGTTGCCATTTTCTCTTCTTCCATTTCTTTTCTCTTTTTTGAGTCAAGGAATCGAAGAAGTCTCTTAATATCTCTGAACATTACCTTATTTGCCCAGATTAGTTGCTCAGTTTTCTTTAGTTCAAGTTGTCTAAGCTCATTTAGCTCAAAATAATTGCCAACATACAATGGATGCGCAGCAACTTCATTTCGAGCGTTCCTTAGCCAATTTGCATCTTTAAGTAGCTCGCTTGGCGTTACGATTTTTCTATTTTGTGCTTTTTGGATAACATCGACAAAACTCAGTTCCTTTATTTCAATTTCCCAATATGTTTCTTCCCAGTCTTCTGAAAGAAAGATCAAGGTATGCTTGAGAGCTTGTTCTACAGCAATCGCCGAGCAAATGATGCAGCTTCTAAAACACCCGTTTATGAAAGACACTCTCGCTTCTTCACAATAATCCATTATGCGAAGAGTGGACATTGAGGAAATTTTGAAGGGCGATAATCTTTGGAGTCTTAATGCTCGATTAACTATTGTTTCAAAGTCCGTTTCCTTCAATTTTTTCTCAAAGTTTTCCAATGTCGTTGGTTCTGCAGCCATGCTGTGTCGCCTGTTTCTAATATTCACTAGCTTTTTCCCTAATAGTTTTTCTTCGTAATATCTCCATTGAGTTTTAACGTATGGGCATAAGCTTTCAAGTAATGTTACATCAAAAATAAATATAAAATAGCCCAAACCAGCAATAATTAGTGAATCAATTTGTCTAAAGTTAGGAAAATCAACGTTAGTAAGTATAAATATGACGATTCTAGGAGATACATAACTGCCAAAGATTGCTTGACTGAACCTGAAGTATTGAAGGCTTATTGTGAAAAACATCCCGAAGCCGTTTGTGTAGGAGGATATGGATATTTTGGTTGCTTACCCGAAGGGAAGCATAGAGAAGAACTAATCAAATATGATTTTGAGAAAAAGCGGTATGTTAGAGCCGATGGTAAAATTGTTGAAACTGATGAAACATATTGTGGAAGAAAGATACCAAATCGTGTTTGGAAAGGCAAGAGGTACTTGGAAAATCGCATCTGGGCGATTTCTAGACTTGGAATTCCAGACTTAATTGATGGAAATACAATTATAGAGGCAAAAGGAGGAATACCCTCCTTACAGAAAGTGAAAACTGCTTTTGGGCAACTAGTATTCTACAAAGAACATGAACCAGATTTCAACACTGCGTTTTTGTTTCCAAAAATCTGGTTAGAAGCGGAAAACCTGCAGAGTGCCTTTAAAATTCTAAAAAAATATCACATTGCCTTAGTGCCAGTCAAGTAGTTCTAACGACTATTTCCGAATAAATTTTTCTGATAATCCCTCCATCGAGTTTTAAACGTGATGCGCATACTTTACTTGGGTATCGCAAAAACAAGTATCCCTCTGAGTTTTGCCACAAACCATTCTCATGCATGCATCAAGAATGTTGGCTAGTTCTGGAATCTCCTTCCAGTGCCGCATGCATTCACGCACGAGCCATCTTCTGCTCAAAAACGAGCTGTCAAACACGCCAATTCATCAACTTACTCCATGACATATTTGGCTCCAAATAGAGGGGGCTAGTGGCTGTTGCACGCACACACACTACGCATTAATCCTTTATCGCTTCCAGTAGACTCATCACATTCCACAACTTCACCCTTGTGTAAGGTGGCATGTTCGGATCCTGCAAGATTTCATCTAAAAGGGATATGGCGTTTGACGCTCTGACCGCCAGCGTGTACTCCGTTGTCTGCAAGGTCTCCATAGAGTCCTTCGCCGCCCTCCTAATGTTCCTAGGCGTCGTATTATCCTCAGAAACCGCGCCAAGCACAACCAGCGCCTGCTTTATCCTCTCCTCATACTCCTCCAACTTCTTCTTCCTAACCACACCCGCCACCCCACATAACTAGGCGACAATCAAGTTATTATAAGCTTTTGTTACTATCCTACTTGAGGCTTTAAAACTTGTCACAGGAAAAAGCCGAAGAAAAACACATTAAGCGGATGGCAGACCTGCTGCGCCAAGGCTCAACCCTAACGGACTTAGCCTGCCCAGCGTGCTCCTCCCCACTCTTCAAGCTAAAAGGCGGCGACCTCTGGTGCGCAAAGTGTGAAAAGAAAGTTATAGTTGTGAAAGAGGGGGAAGAACCCACAAAAATAACGAGTTCTATGGTTTTGGACACCCTTGAGGCGACACTATTATCCAAGGTGCAAGAAATCCAAAACAAGATGCAACATGAAAAAAGCGTCGAAGAGCTGCAGAAACTAGGCACAACGCTCTCTGAACTGCTGGAAAACCTTGAAAAAATTCGAAGGGTTAAAAGGGTCTAGGCGGAACCTCTAGAATGCTTGGATTTTACGAAAATTTCCCAGTAAGCGTTCAGAAAACCGCAAGTTTCATCACCCCTATTTCAAGCAAAAGACTACAACAAACGATAATACGCATGTTTAACGAAATAAACAGCCAAACCTTCAATTTAGAGGAAGTCGCCGACCCCTCAGTGCCTCAATGCACGGTGATTTTCGAGTTCGGAATAGCCGAAGCCAACAACTTCAACTATTTAGACGATGAAGAAACAGAGAGAGCGCTAAGAGTTATAAGCAAAAAACCTTTCCAAGTCTTGGACTTCTTTTGCGCCATACGCTACTACAAAAAGCAGAACGAAAAGAAAACTCCCCTAAAATTCGACTACTACATGACCCGTTTCACATTTAACAAGAATTCGGTGGAAACACAAGTCTTTCATGAAAGGGGACCACGCTACATATCACCAGAAGATATCGCCGATTTCTTCGCCAATAAAATCAATGAAAAGTTTTCCAAGAAAGCGTTAAAAACCATCGAGGTACATTAATTAAGCTTTTTCCAAAAATCTTAAAACAACTTTTAAAATATCATCCGCTACTTTCTTCTTAGACTTGTTTCCGTCTATTTTGACAAGCTCCCCACCTTTGACATATTCCATGTAGACCTCTCTTACTTTCCGCTGGATTTCAAGGTTTTCCATAACCGACTTTTTGAGCTTCAACCTGCGAATCACAGTCTCGGGTTCAACATCAATAAAAATCGCAAGGTTCGGGCGAATCGCATACTCATTTATCCTTTTAATCCATTCCAAGTCAAGTCCTGCGGCCCCCTGATAAGCCAAGGAAGAATAAACGTAACGATCGGAGATCACCATTTTTCCCTCATTCAGAGCTGGAATAATCTCACTCTTTACGTGCTCAAAACGGTCGGCGGCAAAAAGCAAGGCTTCAACAACACTAGAAATCCTACTCTCGCCATGCAAGCAGTATTTTCTGATAAAACTTCCGACTTTTCCACGGCTTGGTTCCGCAGTATAGAGGGCATCGCAACCCATTTTCTTCAGCCTTTTCACGAGAAGCTTAGTCTGCGTTGTTTTCCCGCAACCGTCCAATCCTTCGACGCAAACGAAAAGGCCTTTCCCTTCCATGTTATCAATCCTTAACGCTCTTAGCATCAGGCATTATAAGAGGAAGATGCATTAATAATTATTTCAAAGGATTCGGGAAAAAAGTTGACGTCTAAAAACTATTGGGGTGAAATAAAAGACCCTGTGCACGGATACGTCTACATAACCGAGGAAGAGAAAGAAATCATCGACTCTTTCCCATTTCAGAGATTGCACAGGCTACGCCAGCTGGCGGGGGCGGAATACGTTTATCCCGGGGCAAACCACACGCGCTTTGAACATTCCGTCGGCGTCATGTATTTGGCTGGCAGGGTTGGAGAAAACCCCTCTATTGCGCAGAGGATAAGGGAAGAGGAGGTAGAAATGGTTAGAGTTGCGGCTTTGCTTCATGATGTTGGACATGGACCTTTCTCCCATGTTTTTGAACATCTACTTGATAAAGAGCTGGGCAAGACGCATGAAGACATGACACGGTGGATAATCACAAACAGCGAACTAAAAGACACGCTCAACAAAACTGGATACAGCGCTGAAGAAACAGGAAAACTGGCGACAGGGGTCCTCCACAAACCCGGAAAAGCTTTCCTAGACCAAATCATATGCAGCGCCGTTGACGTAGATAAACTAGACTTTGTCGTGCGTGATACACACCACACAGGCGCTGAATACGGCTACATCGATATTTTCCGATTAATCCACGCCCTAGACGTTTTAGGCGAAAACTTGGCAGTGGAGTTGGGAGCACTCTCAGTTCTCGAATCCTTTATAATTGCCAGAATAGAATCCTTCAAGAGCATATACTTTCACCGTGTCGGAAGAGCAGCGCAGATAATGCTGGCCACGGCGATGGAGAAGGCGAACGAGGAACTCGGACTAACGAGTTTCAAAACTCCTGAAGAGTACTTAGCCATGGATGACTATACGGTGTGGACCAGACTGAAAGACTGCAAAAAATCCAGCGGAATCATCAAAAACCTTGAAAGACGAAAAATGCTCAAATGCGCCTATGAAAAAACCTTCTATCAAAAAGACGCTGTGATTTCAAACATCTTCAGCCAAGAGGCACACAGAAAACAGCTACAAACTGACATCGCAAAGAAGGCGGGAGTCGAAACAGAAGCCGTGATAATTGATGTTCCCACCGTTCCATCAGTTCCGTATCATCATTCGGTTCTCATGGAACCCATGGAAATCCCAACGTTCTACAAGACACGGGAAGGCGCTAGGATTCCGCAACGTTTAAGCGACGTTTCAAAGATTTTCGAGGTTCTTAAAGGCTTCATAAACATATTGCGCGTTTACACGGATGAAGAAAACCGTGAAAAAATCAGCAACGCTGCGTCGAAGATTTTAGGCGGAGTCCCTACATCAGCAAAGATATCCTATTAGAGTGTATAGAATGCAGCTAATAACATTGAAGGGAAGAAGAATTGTCGAAGGACACTGCAGAGCAGAGGCGTTAGTATCCACAAAGCCCATAAGCTTTTTGGCGGGAGTGGACCCAGCCAATGGCAAGATAATTGAGAAAAGCCACGATTTATACGGCAAATGCGTAAAAGACATGGTCCTGTGTTTCCCACACGGACACGGCTCAACCGTAGGCAGCTACGCACTCTACTCTTTGGCTAAGAAAAATCTGGCGCCAAAGGCTATACTCAACCAAACAGCCGACTCAGTTGTCGTGGTTGGAGCCATAATAGCCGACATTCCCATGATCGACCAAATAGACATCAAAAAGATAAAAACAGGCGATTTGTTGGAGGTCGACGCCCACAACGGTTTGGTTAAGATCTTGAAGAGAAAGGAGAGCTGAACAAGCATGTATTTGACAAAGGAAGAAGAACGCATCTACGACGGCGAGTTTGGATGGGCAAACCAAACATGCATGAAGATACTTGTCCGCTTGGGCGAGTTATTCAACGCGACAAGGCTCATTCCT
>Ga0315309_1002258_pt1 | contig 11289 bp, 9 predicted proteins | sample TDP4_MG_FD_203080 | JGI IMG/M metagenome (GOLD analysis project Ga0315309, IMG submission 203080) | Freshwater sediment microbial communities from Lake Towuti, South Sulawesi, Indonesia - TDP4 | ecosystem: Environmental > Aquatic > Freshwater > Lake > Sediment | place: Indonesia: South Sulawesi...
TAAGACACGGTCCCAAGTGAACACGACAGGCTTGGACGGGTCAACCTCAATCAACGCGTATTTCAAGGCGCCTGTGCCCACAAAATTGGAGATTCTCTGCTTTTCTTCTTCTGAGAGGCTTGGAGAACGCTTTGAAACCTCATTGTAGGCTCGTTTAACCGCTTCGTCCTCGGTTTCATCGAGGGTTATGTAGCGTCCTGTTCGACCTGACATTCTGTAGCCAGGCAGCTGAACCAGATTATAAGCGAAGTGTCGTAGGTTTTTGATTTTGTCGATGTGTCCCAAGGCGCAGAGAGCGATTTTGAGCTGTATCTGGGCAAGCGTTTGTTCCATTCCAATCACGTTGATTAGTTGTTCAGCTCTCTGAAACTTCCACAGATTGTATGGAATGTCCCGTGTAGTGTAGAGTGTGGAACCGTCGGCTCTCACCAAAGTCAGAGGCGGAACCTCATATTCTTCCCGCAGGCCAAGTAAGGGCTTAAGACCTAGGTCTTGAACCACTTTGTCGGCGTTGAACTCAAGCACTTCACCTGCGCGAAAAACGTAGTGGGTTTTCTCTAACTCCTCCAACACTCGTTTGACATCGCCGTTCCAGACGAAATCGCTCTCCCAGTCCCAAGAATCATAGTAGATGCCGATTCTGCTCAATGATTGCTTGAAGCCTTCGAGACAAAGTTGACTGACCTTGCGGATGAGCTGCTTTGCTTCTTTTTCGCCTTTCTCGTATTCGAGATTTAACTGCGCAATTCTAGCCTCTGAATTTTCATCCTTGCTAATTTTGTCGAGAAGTTGATTGAACAGTTGCGGGTTAGCCCTTTCTAACTCGACTGCAGCTGCTGCCCAATCGTCGAGTTCTCGCTGCAGTTTGGAAACTTGTTCTTCATTTTCTGTGTTTTTTCTTGCTTTTTCAATCGCTTTCTTAAGTTTTTGAATCTCAACAATGCAGCTAGTGATAGCGTATATTTTGCCTATGAAATGGTCAGGCTTGCCTTCTGGTTTGGGCTCACCGAGTTTTTCGTATCCGTAGGCTATGACCGCGGCTTGGCGACCCATATCGTCCACGTAATAATGTCGATAAACCGTGTGTCCTCTAGCTGCCAAAATGCGCGCTAAAGCATCGCCTAACACAGGGTTACGAGCTGTTCCAACGTGAATTGGATGAGTTGGGTTGGCGCTCGTGTGCTCTACAATTATTCTCGTCGGTTTTTCAGCCTTAACAAGTCCGTAGTCAGCGTCAAGCATCCGAACTGACTCAATTGTTAGTCCAGAAAGCCCGGCTAGTTTCACGTAAAAATTGATGTATCCGGCTCCTGCAGCCCTGACTTCTTGAACAAGTGGGAAAGACGACAAGTCCATAGCCTTCGCAACTTGTTCAGCCAAAGTGATTGGTTTCTTGCCTGTTTGTTTGGCGAGTTCAAAACAAATCGAAGACGACAACTCGCCGAATTCTGGGCTCGGAGGAGACTCTAAAATAATTGAAACGGGAACCTTAGGAAAAAGTCTGTTCAGTGTGCTCTTCAGCGCGGTTTGGCAGGATTCTCTGAATTCGGCGAACGGGTTTACCGAAACCATCACAGCTTCTTTACCTTGGCGGGCCCGCGGGGATTTGAACCCCAGATCTCCGGCTCCGCAGGCCAGCGTCCTAATCCGGACTAGACTACGGGCCCTTCCGCCATAACAATTTGATTGTTCTAATAAAAGGGTTTTTAACGTTTCATTCTTGTTGACATTTCAGCAGAAATTCAGTGCGGGTAAACACATAAAAAAGGGGGAGGGTTTTGTGTTTTTTCAGTTGTTTGGTCTAGAGACTTGAAGCCAGCTTGTAGGCTTGCTGTGCCTTGGTCACCATGCCGTAGTAGTTCATGTCGTAGAAGTCTTTGATTGCGACTTGGTATAAAGCCCAGATTCCAGCTCTGACTTGAGGTGAGCCGCCTGTTGAATCCATGATCTGCTCCACAGCATTAAGGTAGAGCACACCCTCGTTTCGGTAGAGTGTGTCTCGATCAAATTCTCCGAAGTGCTGAACATTTGAGATGTAGCTCATCACCGAATACGTTTCATCTCCAGTCCAGATGAAGTTGTAGTATCCTTCGGGTCCATAGTCCATACCCATTTCGCTGTCATAGCCATCGTGTGGATGCGACTGCCCAACATGATGCCCAGACTCATGAACAACCGTAGTGGTGTACCCATAACCGTACGTTAACGTAATCTCAGGTGAGCCGAAGGCGTTAATGAAAGTTTGAGTTCCCGTGGAATAATCATCGTCTGCCCAACCCAGCAGGCCCCACCATATACCCATAGCTTCGTCTGTTACGGCAAAGGCAAAGATTGGTATAGAATGATCAGCCCAAGCTGCTGCCTCAGGATCAAGGAAAGTCTCTATGCCCGCGATGTGGTAGTAGTACCAGTAAAAGTCTATCCAAGATGAATAGCCTGGAAAGTACAGCGACGGCAAACCTTGAGCCCAGTTTATAAATATTCCATTCAGTTCTGGATAATCCATAAGGTTGACATCCTTGAAGGTCACTTTCCATTCTTTGTAGGGCTGGAAGGCTTTGTACGCGTCTTCAGTATATTTAGCGTTGAACCAATCTCTTCCATAGAAGCCTACTTGACTGGCATTTTCAAACATGACCACATTGAAGTGGATTTTAGATGCCAAGAGTGGTTCATAAAGTGGCGACGGGGTAAAGAGCAGATTAGTAGCTATGAATCGAGCAATTTCGCCGATGTCGATGCTTAAGTGATAAGCATTGTGTTTAACGTAGTGCCAAATAGGCGGTTTCGCTTGATATTTATCCCACCAATAATACTTGGGGTTCCAGTTGCTAGAATTATATTCAGGTCCAGCAGAGAAATCATAGAACCAAACTCGCCCCATTGTTCCACCCCAAGCAATGCCTTGCGCATAGCTTCGAAGCCCAAATTCAGCTCCAGTGTCAGGGTCAGGTTCATTGAAGAAGTATGTGTGAAAGACAAAACTGCCTTCTGAAACCATGTAACGGTTGGTGTATCCGTCGAGAAAGAACAGCGAATAACCCTTGGCTACGCCCGGAATAGTGTCCACGTTTTTGATGAGATAAGCTTCCACTTCCTTGGCAGAGACATACAAGTTGCTCCTTATTGTCAGCATCGACCTAGGGTCTTGACTATATAGCCTCTGATATGCTGTGGCTTTTCCCAAATAACCGACTTCTAAGATGTAACTGAAAAGGCTCCTGCTAAACGACTCACTAGCAAAGACGAAGTTATATTTTAGGTTGAAGGTTATCTCAATAGGTTCGTATATGCCGTAAAAAAGCGGCTCCCTGACGATGGGACTGTAAGTGTGCGGTAATATCGATGTCATGGTACCAATGTCTACTCTTTCCTGACTTATGCCCACAAAGATTATGTTAATGTTTAAGTCTGTTGTCAGCCAAAGGTCAGACGATTGACTTAAACTGTAGTATTGCGACGACTGGGTTAAGACTTCCCGAACGGCACGATTCATTATGCCTTTATCTTTGAACCTAATGCAGGCTTGACTCCCTGGAATCATGGTTAAAGCGATCAACAGCGCCAGTGTTAGAGTTGCCAGATGAAGTTTTTTTATCATCTCTCCTTCCTCTTTTAAAACAGCAGTAGTAAAGTTGCTGTTGGAGAATTTAAAAGTTAATGAAACATACTTCTATTCCTATGATCTCCATATTAAGCGCCAAACGGCAACGGCAACATTTCAACATAGCTCTCTTTGGATTTTTTCAATTACGGTCTGGATTTCTTTCCATGACGCCATTCGCCTGATAACAGGCTTTCCATTTATGCATACGCCTCTCGACATGCCGAATTCTTCAAGCCACTCTCTATCGTCAGTGTTGACCATGTTTACTACAAATTCAGGATAATTCTTCATGTTTTCCCCAACCTTGTCAACCATCCATTTCGACCAAGGGCATTGACTGTTGTACAAGGCGTCTATCACTATTCTTTCTGACTCATCCAGAGACCTATTTTTCGGATAAACAAATTCAGGGGGTTTTTCAGCGCCTAAATCGAGGAAAAGAAGCACACGACTTCCATCTTTGGCAACTTCTTTGAATCCGAACCTCTTGAAGAAACTGGAAGGCATGTACTTTATAGATGTTCCAAACCACCTGTCGCCTTCATAGGATAGCACGCAGGCTCCACCGTGTTGTTTTGCTTCTTGGATGAAGGATTTCATCAGACCTTTTGCAACTCCAGTGTGCCAGAACGGCGGCAGTACCCAAACACAGTCTATGAAAAGTGAGTTTTCACCCTTTACAGACTCAGGTGCAAGTTCAATTGGTACAAACTCCAGCAAGCCTTTCGGAACATTACCGTGCACAGCCAAATTAGCATGTAACATGTCACCTGCCCATTTGTAGTGAATCCTTTCTTGCCTAGGCTTTTCAAGCGCAACTAATATTTGAAGTCCCCTTTGCATCATCTTTCTAATCCATTGGGTTCTAGCAGTCATGGCGTCTTGCATAGCCTTTCTCTGTCCAGAACTAATGCTGGGGTCGAGACAGATTGCAGAGACGTAGCCTAGTTCGTCTTCAGTTATCTCTTGGATTTTCACCGAGACTTTTCCTCTATTTTTTTGAGGCTCTCTTCAACGCCTCAACAACGTTTTGTCTTCCCATAGCAATAATATAGGGACCTAGCCTCGGACCTGATGGAGTTCCAAGCAATATTGTATACAAGGTTTTGAAGAATTGCCCAGGCTGAATGTCATGTTTTCTAGCGATGGTAAAGATGGCGCTCTGAATCTGGTCGGCTTCTGTTTCGGTTTGTAGCGCTTGCGTGAGCTCTTCAATTGCGCTTCTTTCTTTTGTGCTGAGTTCGGTGGTTGTCTCTTTTATTTCCATGAAGTCTCGGTTCCAGTTGAATGCGTATTCTATTCTCTCTTTGAAGTTAGGAGGCGCTTCTTTTTGTTTTAAGTAGCCGTATTCTTGCAGTTTTTGTGTGATGTAGTCGGTTTCGGAACCCTTCGGCGCAACTTTAGTCAAGTAAGCCAAGAGGTTGTAGGGCACGTGCAAGTTAGGTTTTTTGGGCGGTTTGAGCCACCACAGGTATTCGTATAATCCTTTCAGTTTAGCCAGTTCTTTCTTGTTTTCGATTTTTTTGTTTCCGAAGTAGATGTCTTCCAATTCGTCGAATTCGTTCATGTAGGTAGGTATATCCGTGACAGAGATGGCGCGCGTCCCCACGAAGCGCTTGAGCATGAGCAGATTAAGTGATTGAGGCGAGCCGTAGCGGAACCAAACCTGTGGAGTGAACACTGTGCCCGCCGACTTGGAGAATCTCTTTCCCCCTTTAGCTAAGAACAATTCATATTGAGCGTGATATGGCGGTGGATGGTTGAGTATTTCTTGGCATATTCGGTCGTTGACTCGCACTGAGTCAGCGATGTCTTTTCCATAGGCTTCGAATCTTATGTCGAGAGCCCTCCATCTGGCGGCAAACTCAACTTTCCAGACGAGTTTTCCCTCGCCTCTTGTGTAGTCGGCTTCGCCTTTGTGTCCGCATCCCTCGAACCGTTGTCCTTTTATTTGCATTCCTTCACATGCGTAGAGCACCTTGTGTTCTTTGGGCACAAACTCGTAAGCTCTTGTTGTATAGATTCTGCCGCAGTTGCTGCAGATGGCAAAGTATGGTAGGGCTTCCTCAAACTTTTCTTGTCCAACCTCTTCCTTGATTATTTCTCCAACTCTCTGCGCATTTTGTAGTATCGTTTGAATTTCTTTGTTTAGGAGACCCCTCTCATAGACATCTGTGCCTGACAAGAACTTGTATTTGACGCCACATCTGTCAAAGGCTTCTAACAAGAGCGAGTTGGTGTGCTCTCCAAAACTCTTGTGACAATTGTAAGGGTCAGGAACCATTCTGACTGGGAAGCCTAAATATTTCTTTAATGACTGCGGAAACCCGGCTGGAACTTTTCGTAAACCGTCCTTGTCATCGCAGAAAGCAATCAACTCTGAACGATAGCCCTGCGCTTGCAAAGCCACGGTGACAGCGTGTGACCTTATGCCGTCGCTGACATTGCCCACATGAGGAATGCCAGACGCGCCCAGTCCCATCTCGGTTCGAATTAGGTCGAGGCTTCTGCCCAGCTTTCGCTCCCTTTCAATAATGTTAGCAACTGTCTTGTCGTACCATGTGCCGTGGCCTATAATCTTCTCGGGCATTGTGAATCCTAGCCACTACAATAGTTTCATGAAGGGTGATAAAAACAGTTTCTTTAATTCCCCCGAGATTGTTTTAATGAGGATGGTTCAGCAAATGCAGGACTACATAAAACTTGTTCGTCAGGTAGTTGAAGTATGCTTGAATGTTAAGGATGGAGAAAACGTTTGGATTCAGAGTTGGGATCACACAATCGACCTTGCTTCTGAGATAGCTCTTGCTTGCCTACAACGTGAAGCACAACCATTTGTCACTCTTACAACAGAGAATTACTGGATGCGTTCACTTCTTGAAACTCCGAAGAAACTCCTGGAGACTCTTCCGCCTCCTCAAGCTGCTGCATTAGAGCAAACCAACGTGTTCATCTTTATGTTGGGTCCACGAAACCTTATCGATTGGAATAAAATCCCACCAGAGAAACGAGAACTTGCTAATGTCTGGTATTTTGATTCAAGCAAGTATTTGGACACGTGGAGAAAGATTGTCCAAGAACGCTCGATCCGAATGTTAGGAATCGAATATTGCTTGGTTTCCAAAGAGCGGGCGCAAGCTCTTGGTTTGGAATACGATCAATGGAGAGAAGTAATGCTTGCTGGCTGTTTAGTCAACCAGCGAGAAATCGCCCAAAAAGCCGTTCAACTCGCCAATATCATCAGAGAAGGCCGAGAGGTACATATTCAAACACCCTTTGGCACAAACCTCAAATTCAAGCTGGCTGGACGGGAACCGATTATAGGCGACAGTATAGTTAGCAAGGAAGACGCGGCAAAGTATGTCGTAAAGTTTCTGCCTTCAGGCTTTGTAGAAGTCGCTGCGAATGAGGATAGCGCGGATGGAACTGTGGTCTACGATGTACCAGTTCCTGTTCGAGGTGGCGAGAAGATTAAACGGTTAACCTTGCAGTTTGAGCATGGAAAGGTTGTAGAATACACGGCTCAAGCAGGGATTGACATATTTGAAAACTACATAAATTCAAGCCAAGGCGATATCAGTAAGTTTGGATTTTTCGGGTTAGGTCTCAACCGTGGCTTAAAGCATGGCTTTACTCAAGATGACAAAGTATTAGGTGGAGTCACGATCGGAATTGGTGGCAATGAAGACAAGGGAGGAAAAAATCGAACACCTGAAAATCGTCATTGGTGGGCATCGATGACCCGAGCAACTGTTAAGATTGACAAAGAAATTATACTGAAAGACGGGGTCGAGGTTGGGCGCCGCAAATTTGTCGTTGTATGACGCTGTTGTTAGACACGAAGCCATAGAGAAACTTGTTGTCTGCAATAGAAATGACGGTGTGCAAGAGCGTAAGTATTGGCGCTTTCGAACTGACCGCTGGTATGGGGGCATTGTGACCGCTGACGCCGTGGGTTGTGGACTACTCTGCAAGTATTGTTGGGTCTCCGACGCCGTGATGTTTCAGCCAGCAGAAACAGGCAGATTCTATCCTCCAGATGCAGCTGCTAACATCTTAGTTGACATGGCGAAAAAGAAGAATTTGGAGCAGTTGCGAGTCAGCGGCGGCGAACCAACAATAGGCAAGTCTCATCTGCTTCAACTTCTCGACCATTTAGAAGGAAAAGGACTCCTCTTCATCTTGGAAACAAACGGCATCTTGATAGGAAACGACCAAAAATACGCTGAAGACCTAGCCAAACACAGATTCATTCACGTGAGGGTTTCACTGAAAGGCTGCAACGAAAACAAGTTTGCCACATTAACAGGCGCTCAACCAGAAGGCTTCAGGCTCCAGTTAAAGGCGCTTGAAAACCTTGTACAGGCTAATGTGAAATGCCACCCAGCCGTCATGACCTCTTTCTCAACCCAACAGAGCCTACAGCAACTTACAGAACGACTGAGGAGAATCAGCCCCGTATTGGCTGAAGAACTTGAAATCGAAGAGTTGATTCTCTATCCAAGCGTCAAACGCAAAATCAACAAACACGGACTGAAGTATTGCAGCTCCTACACACCCGAAGGAGTGCCACAAGAAAGAATCTAAACAAATTTCGGGATGCCCGCGCACGGTAATGTTGCTGTCAGTTTTTTCAAGTCACACTTTTTCTTTTGATAACTTTGGAGAAAATGCTGGATTCGTCTACTTCAATGATAGATGCAATCAATCCAAATTCATCGAATAACTCAACAAATTGGTTACCGCTGACTGTGGTGGCTCTAAACCCATCTTTACATACAATGGTTCCGTCGCCTGTCTTTTCTTCATCTATTTCTCCAAGAAGCCCAATCTGAGATTGCTTTCTAAACCAATCTAGGCGATCCTCCCATATCTTGGGAGAGTAGCTTGAAAAAAGGATAATCCCATTGTTTCTTGTCACCCTTATGGATTCTGCAATAAGACTCTTCTTGTCCACTCCAAATGCAGAAATACCATTTTGAATGCAAAATACAGCATTAAAAGTACATGGGCGGAATGCCATGTTAGATGCATCCATCCGAACTATTCTAAAGTTTTGGTAAGGTCTCATGTATGATTTTGCAAGTTTTAAACTTCCCCTTGAGATGTCATTTCCCACGATTATTGAAACGAAGGGTGATACAGCTTTCATAGCTCTACCATAACCACACCCAAGCTCTAGAACCAAATCTGTACTATGAAGATTAGAAATCACGAATCGAATTTCCTCATTTAGATACTGTTTGATCCTTGGAGTGGCTATTTCATAACACTTGAGTAGTTTATAAGCCGAAAGCTTCTCTTCATAATAAGTTCCTTTGCGCATAGAACAACAAAAGAAAATCAAGATTTAAATCTCTTTCATGCGCCTAGCTCGCAAAAACATTTCCACCAGCAACTTTCTTTTTTCACGCTTCATGAACAGCTTTGAGGTTATTTCGGCGCCTCCACGAGTTCCCTTAACTTCATTATTGTCTTTCTGTCTACTTCTAGGCTTAGGTTTTCAATCTAAACGAATTTCGGAAAACGCTTTACGTTTTCTTTTTCGGGGGAAGGTAGAAGACATGCTCAGCTATTCCTGTTTCGTAGTCTTCTTTGTATCCGCGTTGACGACATATCGCTAAGGCTGCAGGATGGTCTGCATAAAAAACAATTGAGTCATATCCCTTGTTTCTAATAAACTCTTCAAAGAACTCGAAGAACTTCTTCCCATAACCCCTTCCTCTATACTCTTCTAAAAGCCAAACTTCATGAAGCTCAACGAAATCCTTCTTTCCTCCTAGAAGCCTCTCCAATACCTCTCTGTCCTCTTTGTCTCTAGGGTCTCCCTTCCTATGTTCCAGAGTATTGGTTTCATGCCAGATTGCATGACCAATAATCTCACCGCCCTCTCTCAAGACAATAAGACACGATGGATCTCTGGGGATGACTTTCTCTAAGACGACAAGGTCAACTCTTGCTCCATCTCTTTTAGAGTATTTCTTGAACTCGTCAAGGTCACAGCCTACAACCAGTTTCAAAGCATTCCATCTCCTGCGAAAACAACTACATCACACGTTAAAGTCTTTTGCTTCCGCACATCTTCGAGCTACTTGATGCATCCATTAGTTCTCTCAATTTCACTATCGTCTTTCTATCAACCTCTAAACTCAGATTTTCAACATTGTCTTCCCAATAAATCTCTTTAGCCGACTTACAAACAGGTTTTCCCTCATACTCCGTAACGAGAAAACAATACGCATTCTGCTTTTCACCATTACTCGCAACGTAAAAGTTTTTACAAATAAACCTCAACTCCTTCACCCTGATACCCAACTCTTCTCGCAATTCCCTCTTCAACGCCTCCTCCTTACCCTCATCAATTCTAACATGCCCCCCAGGCAAGCACACAACGCCAGGATCAATCTTTTCATCCAAACCACGACGTTCAACCAAAAACTTCTCTCCATCCAAAACAACTCCAACAACAACATCAACATCACCCAACAACATCACCCTCCTCCCTTTCATTTGAAACATTTCATATTTGAAGCCTATTAGGATCCAAATAGACGGCTAGACCCCTCTCTACCCGTCTCTCTGTCTCTTTCACTAGGTATTACTTTCTAATAGAGGGGCTAGGTCAACAGTGCGCACACACATACGCGATACACTCTTACACGCTTGCCCTCATCTTCTCATACATCTTCTCAAGAGTCCAACGAATAGTAGACTTCAACTCTCTAGCTCTGTCAGCACCCACATTTCGAACGCTAATCTCTCGAAGAAAGTCTCCATCTCGAACAATACTGTATGAAAGAATCTTGTCCGGTTCTATCTCACCCGTTCCCGCAGCCTCTCGGTCTCTCTCCTGCATCTTAGCCAGAACTCGCTCAACCAAAAAAGCCGTGAAAGGCGGCACATCAACCGTAAACTGCTTGTCCTCAGCAAAAACAACACGCATAGAACCCTCACCCATGTACAGATTGGCAAGCAGTTCACCAGTCGCCGTCTTAATCGGAACAGCCTGCTCATACTCCAAAACAGGAGGCGCAACGACCTCGACCCTTGTAGGAGGCTGCTCCAAGGGCGGCAATTCCTCTTCTGCGGTAGGCGTAGGTGTTGGCTTCAGAATTTCTGCCCTTTTAAATCCCTTCTCCAACAGTGCCGCGTTTACAAAATCAAGCAGAACACGCAACCCATCAAGTTCGGTCTCCAGTGCCTTCACACGCTTTTCTAACAGGACTCGCAGTTCAGCTATCTTCTTTATCTTGTCGACTTCTGCCTCTTTTTCTTCAGTCAAATCGCTCTCTCCCGCACCCTGAAATAGTTGTTTGTTGCTTATCAAACTTAACCGTCAGATGCGAGCATATAAAAGAATAATGTATAATCCTTACTCTTGAACAACGGAAAACCAAAAATGTACGATTTCAACCTCCTCGTCTCGTACCCATGGACAATGATTTGGAGAGCTAAACAAGAGATTGCTGACATCTTGAAACTGCTTGGCGATGAACAACCCGCAATAAAACGTACTATGGCGAGGGGAATAATCGGAGTTAAAACACGCTTAGACTCGAGAGAAGTCATTCAAGGCCTACGGAAATTGTTCACTAAAGATCCGCTTGCTCTTCAGTACACTCTCAAGTGGGTGCCAACCGACTTTTGGACCTACTCTGACATGGACTCCATGAAGGAGGCAG
>Ga0315309_1002259_pt1 | contig 11284 bp, 10 predicted proteins | sample TDP4_MG_FD_203080 | JGI IMG/M metagenome (GOLD analysis project Ga0315309, IMG submission 203080) | Freshwater sediment microbial communities from Lake Towuti, South Sulawesi, Indonesia - TDP4 | ecosystem: Environmental > Aquatic > Freshwater > Lake > Sediment | place: Indonesia: South Sulawesi...
CAATTTTTTCGGCATCCTTCCGCGGTATATTGCTCACTTCAGCGTGTGCCCATGCTAGGGCTGCTTCCACATCAAGCATTTTTTGGATGCGTGTCTCTTCTTCAAAGATTCTCCTCATTTCAGCAGTTCCATAACGGCCCGTGTCAATGGGTAGAATTGGCAAGCTCTTTATCCCTCACAAGAAGATAAGGCGATTAAAGATTAATGTTTTACCAAAAACAATACATAGAATCTTAAAGTGAAAGGCTATTCAGCATGGGAGCAATAATAGCAGTCATAAACAAAAAGGGCAAAAACGCAACAGAAACAGCAGTTGCCATGCTCAAAATGTTAAGGCACAAAGGCACTGAGACCTTTGGAGTAGCATCACCAACAACTGTAAAAATAGAAAAATCTGTTGAAGCGTTACAGAACAAAGACATTAACTCGCCCATAATAATCGGACATGCCTTCTCAAAAATTTTCATGCCAGACAAGCCCCAACCAATAAGACTGGATGATGCAGCGCTGGTTTTTGAGGGAAGAATCTACCCAGCCGTTGCAGAAATTTCTGACGCGGAAGCCGTTGCCAAAAAACTGCAACAAAACCGCGAAGAAGCCGTTAAAGTCCTCCTTAAGGAAACTGAGGGCGACTTTGCTTTTGCGGTAGCTGAATCTAAAAGGTTTATTGCGGGTAGAGATGCCATGGGCGTTCACCCGCTCTATTACGGTGAAAACACAGACTTAGCGGCTTTAGCCTCTGAACGCAAAGCATTATGGAGAGTTGGAATAAAAACAGTAGATTCTTTTCCGCCAGGACAGACGGCATTCATTGATAAACACGGTTTCAAATTCAAGCCCGTGAAAACTCTAGCTTATTTGAAGGAAAAGCAGATAACCATGCAAGCCGCAGCCAAAAAACTTCAAACTCTTTTACAGAATTCAACCAAAGAAAGAGTTTCGGGGTTAAAGGAAGTTGCAGTAGCCTTTTCAGGGGGACTAGATAGCAGCATAATAGCGTTTCTAGCTAAGAATTCAAGAGTAGGCGTTCACCTAATTTACGTAAGCCTAGAAAACCAGCCAGAAACAGAACAAGCGAAAAAAGCAGCGGAAGAGCTGAAACTGCCAATCCATGTTTACCTTTATAAGGAAGAGGATGTGGAAGAAGTTCTTCCAAAAGTTTTATGGATGATTGAGGAACCAGACCCCCTCAAGGCAAGCATAGGCATTCCCGTCTATTGGGCAGCAGAAAAGACAGCTGAAATGAAGTTTAAAGTTATGTTGGCTGGGCAAGGCGCGGATGAGCTTTTCGGGGGCTACAAGCGCTACATAAGCAATTATTTACAATATGACAGCGAAAAAGTGCGCGAAACGATTTTTAACGACATTCTTAAGATGCATGCAACCAACTTTGAAAGAGATTTTAAAATATGCAATTTCCATAATGTAGAACTACGTTTACCCTTCGCAACATACCAAATAGCAAAATTCGCCACAGATTTACCCGTAGAATTTAAAATCGAATTGCCAGATAAGGGGCTTCGAAAACTTGTGTTAAGGCGGGTTGCCAAAAATCTCGGGCTCCCACAATTTATAGTGAAAAAACCGAAAAGAGCAATACAGTACACAACGGGCATAAACAAAACCCTCAAAAAATTAGCCAGAAAGAAAGGATTGCCCATTAAAGAATACTTACAGGAAGTATTCCATTGCAAAAATGAGTGAAACCCTTTACACCGCAGATGATAAAGTTCCAGCAACAAATGTACGCGCCAGAATGCAAGGTGAAAAGGTCATAGAGGATGTGGAAGAAATTAAGAGAGCCTCTTGGAATATATGATTGGCAAATTCTAAACATGCGAATTCAAAAAGCGAGCTTAAGTTTACTCGATTACTTGGATTGCATTTTCTGTGCACTGAACTTCGCAAGCTCTGCATACTAAGCATTCTTCAGGCTTCACAGGAACGGACTTTTCATCTTTAACTTCGAAAACGCCTACTGGACAGGTGTCCACACATGTGCCGCATCCGGTGCATTTATCGTTATCAACCACTATTTTCACCATTTTCCATTCACTCTTTAACTAGAGGTTCATTGGAAGCTAAGCAGTAGAATAAAAGTGTTTAGGTTAATTTTAGCGGATTTCTTCACGAAGTCTTAAGAGAATTCCGTTAATTGTTGTTTCAGCCCTCTCTTTTCTGTGTTGGTAATCCGCTAAAAGCTTTCGATGGGCTTCCAATGAAAGTTCTCCCCGACTGTGGCGAGCCTCAATGCTTTTGATGTTGGCTTCAACCTCGTTAATTTCGGTTTCTGCAATTTCAAGTTGCCGCATTAAGTCTGCATAGTGACCACCAGCCGCACGCATCTTCTCTTTAAATTCTGTTAAGTTTCTAGACAAGGTGTTAAGATGTGTTTCTAAGGTCTTTCTCTGCACCTTATACCGACGTCTCGGAATCTTCCCCTTCCGCACCCTCACTTCAAGAGATTCTAATTCCAAAATTATTTTCCTTTTCTCCTTATATGCGTCTACAAAAGACTTGATATAGTCTGGGCTAAGCCTCACAGCTACCGAGGGCACAGCAACTCTTGCGGGAGCTTTAGGCCTTTTCCAAACAACAGCAACCGCACATCCAACAACCGTCAAAGCCCACATCCACAATGTGGGACGAAAAGATAACCATAAAGGATTATACTCATACACGATTCGTAAAGCATTTTCTGAAGGAATAGCACTTTCCAGATAACTGATACCTTGGCTGTTTATGGTTACTGTTTCTTGGAAAACACCTCTAGTTATTCTATAGGCACTGCCTATTAAGGTACTTTCAGGAATCAGAACTCTCGCGCCTTCGGGCAAAACAAAGGTTACTGACGCTTGTTCAAAGTAGTAATTCACATGTTGGAATAAAAGAGGTTGGACGTTCAAATTGTTAGCTCTTTCTTGCGTATTAATGTAGGCTTGGTTGGGCAAATAATATTTCACAGTAAATATGGTGGATTTGTAACTTTCCAATGGTAACGTAAAATTAATCCTGTAGCGGTTCGTTTTTTCATCTGTCCGTACAGGTGTTGACATTTTTCCTCCAAACTGGTCTTGCGCGCTTATGTTAGAAGCATTAAGAGGCAGGATTATTTCGACGAAGTTTATCGTTTTAGATTCGGGTGCCTTACTTGTTATGCGGTAACTATCTGAGCCTCCTATTTCACCTATTTCGTTTATTCTAACCTCGCGTTTTAGCTCATTTATGTCAAATAATTGTATGTTTTCATCAGTTAACGAAAAGGTTACATTTGCAGGCGAGTAGGTGAAAGCGGACAAGTTCTCTTTCACATAAGTAGATCTGTTAACAAGCCCGTCATCCTTCGTAATCAATATGTCCGTTACACCCCCTGGCAAAACGATTGCAACGCTGCAATGGGTAACGGTCTTCGTTAAACTGGGGTAGGCTGGAAAGTCTAGGATGTAACTATTTGTATCTGAAGTATTAAGAAGATTGCTTGAAAGTATGAATCCAACTGTAAAGTTGTGCGTTGTTCCATTGCTTATGTCTAATGGTTGTGGAAAGATTATTTCCACAGCGTAGAAGCCCATGTGATTTTCTAATGGAACGTTGAGCGTTACGTTGAAGATGCCAGACGCATCATAAGCCACGCAATGAAGAACATATGAACCATACTTATACGGAAAACCAATAAGAAAACGGTTAAGATGCTCTGTTGGCTGAGATGCGTTGCCAACTATACGTATGGTGTCATTTATCAAAATATAGCCATTATACATAACCTCTATTTTATGATCCACTTGTTGTATACTATAATCCGCAGCGTTTGCCGCTTCAACAGTTTTGATGCTAAATGAAAACGAGATAAGAATCACCGTAGTAAAGACTACTATAGCGAATGCTAAGGCTGCTTTTTTCACGTGTTCTCCTCCGCTAGGTTTCCTAATTTTTAGGCTTTTTATTTATTGATGAGCCCCATTTATTTACTTTTAGAATTACACCATCTCGGTTACGTATATACTTACCCATTTCCGAAGAAGAATTCCCTAAAATGCAGCATATGCGCCTTCAAATCAGCTTTGTCAAACCCGGCATTTATCCTAGAAGGTTCGGACAACTTTGTATTTGCCTAAGAAATCATATTTTCCAAGCGATTTTCTTTTCAAAAACATGGATTGGACGGTGCTTTACCGCTGAACATTTGACCAACTTTCAGATTCATACTTAGGTCTTCCCATCAGGCTTTGGGCCTATAAAAATAATAAAATGAAGCTTTACACATATCAAATTGTAGCCGTAGGAGACTTAATATTGTTCTACGACCCTGTTCAAAGGCATTTAGCTATTGAAAAATTGGTCACTCGTACGAGAACTGAAGAGCAAGAAAGGAAGTATTACCGTATTAGACCAGCAAGGTGGTACGGTGGAATAGTTACAGCCGACTGCGTTGGATGCGGTTTATTGTGCAAGTTTTGCTGGGTTTCAGATGCCGTTATGTTTCGTCCCGCTGATGTTGGAACGTTTTATACTCCGAGGAAGGTTGCGGACATCTTGGTTTCCCTAGCTAAGAAATGCGGCTTAGATTTGCTGAGGGTTAGCGGCGGAGAACCCACCTTAGGAAAGCCTCACTTACTCCAGCTTCTTAACGCTCTCCAAGGCAAAGGTTTCCGTTTCATTCTGGAAACCAATGGGATATCTGTAGCTTACGATGAAAGCTACGCCGCAAGCCTTTCAAAATATGGTTTTGTCCATGTCAGAGTTTCTTTGAAGGGATGTAGCGAAGAGGAGTTTGCCATTCTGACTGGCGCCAAACCATATGGTTTCACATTGCAGCTAAAAGCCTTACAGAAACTAGTAGATGCGGGAGTTAGTTGTCATCCATCTGTTATGGTGTCCTTCTCGCCAAGAGAAAGCCTCAAAGTCCTAATCCAGAGACTTGAGCAAATCAGTCCAAGGTTGGCGGATGAATTGGAGATTGAAGAGCTAATTCTCTACCCTCACGTAATTAAGAGAGTGCGTATGCATAAATTAAAATATTATACAGCTTATTCGCCGGAGGGGGTTCCGCCGGAACAAATTTAGGCATGTGTTGTCATAGTTCACCATGTTTTAAGTAATAGTTTTCTTCTTTCTTGGGTCCAAAGCTTCTTACACCTTTCTCTTTAAGTTGTTTCCTGAGCCTCTCGGCGTACTGTTTTTTTATTTCGCCTCTTTTCTCCATGTAAGCTATTATCTCTTCTGCTTGTTCCTCTGTGTCGCATCGCCGAATAAAGTCTATTATGTCAGGCATGTAATGAACGAATCTTTCTGAGACTGCCCCTTCTCCAGTTTGAACATCCGTTCGCACAGAGTTTATCGCAATTTTGTGTTCATTAGCATCTAACTCTTTGGCTAGGTTTGGAAACAGCCTTTTGACCGTTTCTTTGTCGAGTTCCAAATTTGCACCTTCAACTATGGCAACGTATCTTCATTTTTATGTATGGAAAACCCAATATTTAAGTGCCTTTAAAATCAAGAGACAAAATAACAATTTAAGAAGGGAGAAACCGTTGTGTCGGGTTTTCTTTAAGCAATTTTTCCAATTCTTGTATGCGAAGACCTGTAATTTCGTCTCCATATATTTTGCATTTTTCTTTGCGGTTGGCCTCTTCAAGACTTCTAACAATGACTTCAATTTTTTCTCTGGTTGGTGATTCTGAATATATGTGAAAGGACGTTTTCTTTTGCCCCTGTTTAGTTACGGTTACCCATTCAGTTTGCATTATTTTAAAGTTGGTTTGTTCAAGTGCCTTTAAAACGTCATGCGGTTCATCGTGATATACCGCTATGTCTATGTCACTTTCGCGATGGGTTGTCCCACGCCAGACACTTCCGATTAGGATAGAGTTATACGCTTTTAAAATTTTCATCAGTTTTAGTGCTTCTTTACGCCTTTGAATTAAATGTTCCTGTCTGGCTGGACCCTCATTTTCCTCTGCTCTTTTGTCAAGTTCCATTGCAACTTCAAGGTTTGTCGGAAGAAAATGAACCCCAAAAGTTTTTGCCGCTTTCAGTTTCGCTTGCTTATACTCCTTTTCAACCCCAAAATATAGAAGGCTGGCAGCTTCTCTCGCAACCTTCTTTCTTAAACTTACGGAATCAACGCTCAAGGGTTCACCAATAAAACTTAGGCTTAAACAAAACTTAACGCTTGATTATTTGTTCGTATAAGACTATCGTTTTTTCAGCTACTTTATCCCATGTAAACTCATTTAAAACTCTGCGTCTGCCGTTTTTTCCAAGCCATCTTATTTTCTCGCGGCTCTCTAAAGCACTATTTATGCCCCATATGATGTCCGATGGATTGTTTGGATTTATGTGGAAGCCACATTGTTCTTCACCGCCCGGAATAACTATTTCTCGCATTCCGCTAACTCCTGCTGCGCCAACAACAACTGGGCGTTCCATGCTCATTGCTTCGAGAACAACTATTCCAAAGGGTTCGTAGAGACTTGGGAAAACTGCGACATCACAAGCGGCATAGTGGAGAATTCGCTCTTCTTCCGGGATGAATTCGCAGTGGAATTTTACAGAGTCATTCAGTTTCATGGTTTTAACTAAGTTAACTAGGTAGTCTTGCAAGTCGCCTAAGCCTACAATGATTAGTTTTGCTTTGGGTGTTTTCTGCAAAATATGAGGCATAGCCATTATGAGCTTATCAACTCCTTTAACGCCAACAAGTCTACCGATAAAGAGAATCATAAATTCATCATCTGTAAGATCATAAAGGGCTCTAACCTTTTTGACTTGTTCAGCATCTACTGTTTCTGGATTATATTTTTGTGGGTCAACACCATTATAGCATACTTGGATTTTATCTTCGGGAAAGCCGAGTTTTATAAGTTCGTCTTTCATGGCGTACGAGACGGTTATAATTATGTCGGCTGTCTTGGCGCCGTGAAGCTCAATGTTGCTTACAACCTCTGAGCCGTTTCCAAGGGTCCTTCCTTTCTCTGTGGAGTGAACGTGAAATGCGAGGGGTAATCCAACCTCTTTTTTAATGGTTATCCCCCCTATAGCTGAAAGCCAGTCATGTGCAATAATAATGTCATACTTGAAGTTCTCTTTTCTAATGAGTTCATTAACAAGTTTTGAAGCGCTTAGATAATTGTAGACGAGGATTTTAGAGAATAGCTGGACGCCTCTACCCCATTTCTTAACGTCTTCAGCAAGCACATCTGGCAACGAATCAGAAATATCAATGTGCAATGGACGGTGAATCTCAATACCGCGCCAAATCTCTCGTGTCGGAAGACTGCCAGCATCGTCATTCATCGTGAAAACAGTTACGTCATCATCCATTAAAACAAACTTTCGCGTAATTTCAGCGGCATAAGTTCCCAAACCGCCGACAATTTTTGGTGGATATTCATAAACAAGCACAGCCATCTTCATTCTTTTTCACGCCTTCGTTTACTTAGCATTGCTTATTGCTTACTAAAACATTACTTATTTACTTAACTAAACATACTTAAGCCATTGCTATGAGTGCCCATCGGCTTCGCAGCTTTCCTTCAACTTGCCGTTCGCTCAGTCTTAAGTCGATGATTTTGAAGTCTTTAAAAAGGCGCTCTATCTCTTCTTTGTCGTTAAAATGAGGAAGAACACCTTTTCTATACCTTCTTATTCGATGAACGTGCTTTCTTCAATTTCCACTCCCTTTCCACAGCTATAGGTTCTCTTCGATAGAAAATTTACGAGCAAAAAGTCTTTTTTCCTCAAAACTCTGTTAATTTCAGAAATGGCTACTCCATGAACTTCGAATCCTTGATTCGCTATGTAGATAAGATGTCTTCTGCGCCACAGCCCAAATCGAGAAAACACCTTTTTTATTCTGTTTTTTAGCACTCATTTAAAGCATTACTCCGCAAACTTTCGCATGCATTCATTCGCCAACAATTTATTACGGTGTTTTTCAAAGTTCAGTTTTCTCTAACTTAGTTTTAAAAAGGAAAATTTGAAAAACCCTAATAGGCACATATAATAAACTAATAAGGTGCAACAAAATGAGCATATCATCTGTTAAACGGTTAATTCTTGAAACTATGTGGCTACTTAATAAGCCTGCTAAGGCTGCGGAGATAGCGAAAGAGGCTGGGTTAGGTTTTCCATCGGTTATGATGCACATAATTTGGCTTACCCGCACCGGATATGTAGAGTCGCCTGAAAAAGGATATTATGTCATAACAGGGAAAGGTAAGAAAGCGCTTGGTTTTCCAGAAATCGATGAAGAAAAAGCAAGCGAAATTTTGGCGTATTTACCCCAAGAAAAATCATTTCACTTCTATGCAGACATTGGAAAGCCCTTAAACATTCATGCTGCAAGTCTCCAAGACTTCTGCGACAAAATCCTGAAAGTTGACATCTGCTCAATAGAATTCCACATTAACCGTGGAGATTTTGAAGCATGGTTTACGGATTTGGGTGACATTGAGCTGGCAAGGAAAACGCTCCTCATCAAAGAGCAGAAAATTTTTGGAGAGCAGTTGCGGAAAAAACTTTATGAGATCGTGAAAAATCGATGCGAAGAGCTGGCAAAAATAAGGAAGCATGAAGTTATATCCGGATAACCCAACCAACTTTAGGCTGGCTTAAAGCGTCCCTTAAGTTTCTCCAGAATCTGCGGTAAAGTTGTGTATTCCATTTCTTCAGGGCCTAGGCGGGCTGGCTCAAACTCTCCCATACGCCTGAGCATAGAAGCATATTCTAAGGCTTCACGCCTAGCTAAAGCGAAAGCTGGATCATCAAACAAGTCAGCCATCATTGGTTTTCCATTATCATCACTTGCGATTCTACCATTTGCAATTTGAAAGCCTAAGGCAACAATTCTCGGAGGACCATCAAAAACCGTGCATTTAGCATCCTTTACTCCTACAGGCATTATTGGACCCCAATGGCTTCCACGCATCCATCCCTCAACGAGATAACTATGCATAAAAGGCACAAGAATCTCTCCCACGGCTGGCAGTCCATGTTGTGCGCGTACAATCGTGACCGGATCGTCTTTTCCAACGTATTTTCCGGCAATTAGCGAAAGCCTAGTTACGCTACCTACGGCACATATTAAGTCGTCTCTTGCCCGCCAAACACGCGAAACCATGTAACGCTGCACTGTTCCAATTAAAGCGATTAACTCATACATCTCTTCCGGGCATTTAAGTACAACCTTCTTGTTCTCTAGAGTATCCATCACTTCGAATTTGAAGCCACCAGTCATATGTGGGTCAATCACAAGCCCGGCTGTGTTCATGGGGTCGGCGAAAATGCGGAAAAGTGGAAAGTTAAAGGCGCCAGTAGAGGTTTTGTCGGCGGCGAAAACTACAATTGGGTCTGAACCTCTTTCTTCTATTTCCATTTCAGCAACGCCTGGACCCATCCCACGGATGTTCCCGCTGAAAGCGTTTTTCAAAAGGTCTTGTCCAGCACCATAAAGTTTCATTTCCAAGGCTTTATCTGCACCTTCTTTAAAGGTATCCCATGCAAGTTTGTGAATATCGGGGTTTGATTCGCCCCTCTCATGCACCATAAGTAGTTGGAGATCATCTCCAGCGTTAAAAACATAGTAACTGTTTATCAAGCCTTCTTCTCTTGCCTTCTTAAGATTTTTTTCGGCAATGTCAAGGAGTGGTTTTGGGACAACATGGTGACCCGCTAAGGAGCCTACATCACATTTAATTAGGGAAATTGTAGTTTTTTTGGGCATACGTATCACTTTAAATTCAGCTTCGGTTTAGAGTTAGACTGTGGCTTTTAAAAGATTTCCGAAAGAAAATCTACAAAGAAACCATGAAATAATAAGAGTTTTATAATTAGTTGGCGAGGGTGCTCTTGTGGAGAAGTTAAGGGTCATATCCGTGAAAATACCTGAAGAGGTCTACAAAGAGATGATTTTACGTGTTCCAGAGGGCGACAGAAGCAACTTTATCCGAGACGCCATAATGGAAAAACTTCAGAAAACACCTAAACCAGACAAAATTTTAGAGTTGGAGCAAAGACTCAGCAAGATGGAGCGGGAGTTTTCAGAAATAAGGAAGTATCTTGCAGATTTAGAACTGCTAACATACGAACGGGGAAAAACAAACCCTCACACGTTTTGCATAGATGAAATAGACCATAAAATAGTGGATTATCTCGTCCACTATAAAGGTGCAACAACGCCAGAGCTGGCAGAATACCTAAAAACAAACAGGTGGCTAGTTTTGAACAGGCTGAGGAGGATGCAGAAAGCGTCTAGAAAACAGCTTGGAAAATCCATAATAGATTATTATCCCGGAGAAAAGTCAGGCAAGAAAAAAGCCTGGTGGCTAAACGAAGAGATTATCGAAATGTAGCTCTGAGTGTTAATCTTGACAGGCTCTCTCTGCGAACTCTAGCCCTCCCTTATATATAGGTTGAACCCCGCCTTGACTAGACGAATGTATGCGGTCACACAGTAATAATTTATTTTAGCAATGTTCAACTATGTGGTGAGGGGCCCGTAGCCCAGTACGGATTAAGGCGCCGAACCATAAAAGTGCGCATGCCTCCGGGCATTTACAATGGAAGAAAGCCGGAGAACAGGGGTTCAAATCCCCTCGGGCCCGCCACCTCAATTTCCTATTTTGACTGTTTTTATAGCTTCTATAATTTGTCTTTCTGCTTAAGGAGTCTTATCGGCTCTTTGCAATTCTATAGAAAGTTTCTGTTATAGCAATTCCAAGGAAAGGAGCAAATCTTAGAAAGAGAAGACCAAAGACTATGAAAACTACATAGGACTGGTCAGTGCTAAAAACTGGTAGTCGAAAACTTGGAGATATAAAGGAAAGAATCACTAACAGAATGAAAAGTAAAGTAAAAGTGAAAGCTGGAATAAGTGGAGGCTTAAAAAGCTCATAAAAATCATGGGATTTGGTTCGGTTAGTTGTTAAGCGCCACATAACTGCACCTGGCACAAATATTGCGTACAGAGGAGACAAGAATCCGAGAATTAAGATTCCGCCTATGGCTATTCCCCAAATGAGAGGGTTGATCAGGACAAGTAAGAATCCCGCTAAGCCTATGAGAAGTGTGTCAGAAATGCTTAATCGTGACTGCCTTGTAGTTTTTTCGGGAAATTCGAGTAATAGTTGAGAGGCAAGTATACCTTTTTCTGTAAGAGCGTATCGCCCATTCTCCATTTTAGATAAGAGATTATCAAGAACTTTCAGATGATAATTCATCTTTCCTGTGTTAGTGATTCCTAAAGCTTTCATTAAATCCATGTAGCTTAAGCTTCCCTTCTCAC
>Ga0315309_1002260_pt1 | contig 11281 bp, 9 predicted proteins | sample TDP4_MG_FD_203080 | JGI IMG/M metagenome (GOLD analysis project Ga0315309, IMG submission 203080) | Freshwater sediment microbial communities from Lake Towuti, South Sulawesi, Indonesia - TDP4 | ecosystem: Environmental > Aquatic > Freshwater > Lake > Sediment | place: Indonesia: South Sulawesi...
TGCTCGGCTTGGTCGCGGCGTAAATCCCATATGTCGGCGGCGGCTACCCACTCTATGTTCCCGACCTCATTGGCGCTCTTCATCAAGTACTGGCCACGCTGCCCTGAGCCCACAATCCCCAGACGAAGGCGGTCATTCGCTCCCACCACGCGCAGGGCCGCGGCGGCCGTTGCTGCTCCCATCATGAAAGTCCTTCTCGAAACCTTGCTTGTCATGTGAGTCCCTCCTGATTTCTCTTCTGGACGTGAAGTGATGTCCTTCTTGTGGAGTTATTCATCCCGGAACTCGTCCAGGCGTGGCAGACGACACCCCACCCTCGCGCAAGAAGGCTGTTACCGGCCCAGGATCAGCTTGGCGATGGTTTGCAGTTGCATGAAGGATGTGCCTTCGTAAATCGCTCCAATCTTCGCGTCGCGCAGATACTTCTCGACGGGGTAGTCCTTGGTGAATCCGTAGCCGCCATAGATGTCCACAGCTTCCGAGGCGACGCGCTCCGCCACCTGCGAGCAGAAGTACTTGGCCATGGCCGCCTCTTTGATGAATGGCTTGCCGGCATCCTTCAGGCGGGCCGCGTTGTAGGTCATCAGGCGCGCGGCCTCGGTTTCGGTGGCCAGGCGGGCGAGCTGGAATTGAATCGCCTGGAAATCCGCAATGGGCTTGCCGAACTGGCGGCGTTCCTGGGCGTAACGCAAGGCATGCTCGAGCGCGCCCCGTGAAAGTCCCACCATCTGCGCCGCGATGCCAATGCGGCCCTCGTTCAGCGTCTCGACCGCCACCTTGTAGCCTTTCCCGACTTCCCCGAGTACGTTGGCCTTGGGCACCCGGCAAGCTTCCAGAATCAACTCGCAGGTGGACGAAGCACGAATGCCCAGCTTGTCTTCCTTTCTGCCTACGGCGAAGCCAGGCGTCGCGCGCTCAGCGACGAACGCCGTGATCCCTTTGTAGCCAAGCTCTCGGTTGACGGTGGCAAAAACAATGAAGAGGCCGGCTTCCTGGGCGTTCGTGATCCAGAGCTTGCGACCGTGGAGAAGGTAATCGTCGCCGTCCTCTGTGGCCCGGGTTTCCAGGGCAAACGCGTCGCTGCCCGCGTTCGGCTCGGAGAGGGCGAACGCCCCCACCGTATCCTGCGCCAAGCGAGGCAGGAACGCTTGTAGCTGCTGCTCGTTGCCCCAGCGCAGGAACGTGTTGTTTACCAGAGTATTTTGGACATCCATGACCGCGGCGGCCGACGCGTCCACCCGCGAGAACTCTTCGATCGCCAGGACTGACATGAAGAAACTGCCACCGCTCCCGCCGTAATGCTCGGGGACCGCGATGGCCATGAAGCCTTGCGCAAAGAACTTTTCCATCAGCTCGCGCTGGAAGACGCCCTCCCGGTCCATCTCCTCGACATGCGGACGGATTTCTTTCTCCGCGAACGCGCGCGCTGTGGCCTGGAACATGCCTTCTTCCTCGCTGAGCAGTGTGAGGGGCGGGTGCAGAGTCAAGCGGCCGGCAGAATCTTCGGCCATGGTAACTCTCTCCTTCTGGCGTAATTCGGGACGGACGAATCCTACAGCGGCAGCCGCGTCTTTTCAACGCGCCCGCGCGTGGAGTCAGTTCTTCCGGTGGATTTCCAGGTCCACTTCTTCCCCTTCGGCGAGGGGAAGGCCGTGGTGCAGCTTGAGCACGCCGCGATGATGGGTGGCGGTGGCGCGAAGAGTTATGTAAGGAGCGGACCGAGCCTCGGCAGTGGATTTCCCAGCTTTCGCGGTGTCGAGAGCCCGGTTAACCAAGCGGTCGGCTTCCCGGTTCTGCTCGCGGCGCACGTGCTCAATCAAGAACGTCTCCAGCCGCCCGATCATCTGCCGCGCCCGCGCGTGCAGGGGCTTCAGGTCCACGCTCTTGACTTTGTAGCTTCCCTGGATCTGCCGCACCAGCAGTTCTGAATCCGAGAGCACTTTCAGGCGCAGATGGTGATGGCGGAGAGCATAGCCAAGGGCAGCGAGTAAGCCTTCGTATTCGGCGACATTGTTGGTGGTCTCTCCCAGGAACTTGGAGAGGGCACCCAGAGGCGCGCCGTCAGCGGCTTTGACCACCACGGCGTAGGCGGCCGGGCCGGGGTTACCGCGTGAGGCGCCGTCGATGTGCATCACGACGCCTGTGAAACGGTTTTGCGCCGACATGTGGAGATGACCTTGTTAGGTGGAACGCTTCACGTCGGCCATGCCAGGCCGCTTGCCCCTGCGGGAGACTGGCCGTGATTTTCAAACCTAGACCGCCGCGCGGTCCGTGGGTTTAGGAGAACCCCCGGCCTCCTCGCCTTCCGTGGGCGGTGGCTCCACGTAGTAAAGAATACGATTGCAGCTCTCGCAGGTGACGACCGCTTGGCTGGTCCGCACCTCGTTGTAGACCTGGGGCCGCAGGCGGACATTGCAGGCTGTACAGCACCCATCGCGCACTTCAGCCAGCGCCACTCCGCGCCGCGCCTTGCGCACGCGTTCGTAAAGATCCAGGACCTCCGCACTTATGGCGGCTTCGTCCTGCCGGCGCTGTGCCAGCAAGCGCTCGCGTTCCTCCACGTCAGTCTGGCGGAGGGATTGGAGCCGTGCCACCTCCGTTGCCACGCGCGCCTTCTCGCTATCCAGCCGCCAAGCCGCCTCCTTGATGAGCTTCTCCAGTTCCTCCGCCTCCAGCATCTTTTCCAGGAGCCGGTCTTCGATCTTGCGGATATTCGCTTCCTCGCCCTCGATCTCCTTCAGCATCGCCCGGTACTGCTCGTTGGTCTTCACCTGGTAGAGCTGGTCCTTATGCTTGGCGATTTTTTCCTGGATGACCTTGATGTCCATCTCCAGGTCTTTGCGCTCTTTGAGGTTTACGCTGAGCCGCGTCTTGCGCTCTTCGTGGGCGTGGATGAATTCGTGGAGCTGGGCTTCCAGCGTCTGAATCTCGGCAGGCAAAGCGTCGATCTGCGCGGTCAACTCCGCAATTCTCAGGTCCAACTGATGGAGCTCGATTACCGTCTTGAGGTCGGAATGCACTCAGTTTCCTGCCTTCGCGGCACTTCCCTCATACCCATGCCTGGCAAATGCGACGCACGCTCCGCTGCGGACACGCACAATCTACCCTCTCGTCGTTTCTGCATTTTGGCACAAACGCGCAGAGGCAGCAAGGAAAGGTAAACCTCAGGCCGGAGCCCCTGCGACGTGGCAGGGCAGCGAACCTCAGGAGTGGACGGTCGTGACGGCTCCCTCGGAGGCAGACGACACCAGCGCGGCGTACTTGCCGAAGACGCCAGCCTTGTAGCGCCGCTCGGGTTCGCGCCAAGTGGCCAAGCGCGCCTTGATTTCCCCCTCAGAGAGTTCCACGTCCAAGTGACGAGCGTTGATATCAAACACCACCACGTCGCCATCTTTGAGCGCCGCGATGGGCCCACCGCGCGCTGCTTCAGGGGCTACGTGGCCCACCATCAGACCGCGCGTGGCGCCGCTGAACCGACCATCGGTGACGAGCGCCACCGACTCGCCCAGCCCTTGGCCCACGAGTGCTGCTGTGATACCCAGCATTTCGCGCATGCCGGGCCCGCCGCGCGGGCCTTCGTAGCGGATCACAACGACATCGCCCGCCCGGATGCGTTTGCCTTGAATGGCCTGCATGGCATCCTCTTCGCGGTCGAATACGCGCGCCGGGCCACGGTGATAGAGACGCTCGTGGCCGGCGATTTTCACCACGCAGCCTTCCGGCGCCAGGTTTCCTTTGAGAATCACCAAGCCGCCAGACTTCTTGATGGGCTTCGAGACGGGTTTGACCACATCCTGCCCAGGCGTTTCCTGGGCCTTGCGGGCTTCCTCCGCGATGGTTCGGCCGCTGACCGTCATCTGGCTTCCGTCCACAAAGCCACCCGCGAGGAGGTTCTTCGCGATCAAAGGAATTCCTCCGGCACGATGGACATCCACAGCCACGTAGCGCCCGGCGGGCTTCAGGTCCGCGATGAGCGGGGTACGCGCGCTGATGCGATCGAAATCATCGATCGCCAGCGGCACCCCGGCCTCGCGCGCCATGGCGAGCAGATGCAGTACGGCGTTCGTAGAACCGCCGGTGGCCGCGACGCTGGCGATGGCGTTCTCGAAAGCCTTGCGGGTAAGGATGTCTTTCGGTCGCACGCCGCGCCGCAGAAGGTCCATCAGCATCTCGCCCGTGCGATAGGAAACGTCGTCCTTCTGCGGTTCCATGGCTGGCACGCTATTGAAGCCCATGGGCGAGAGTCCGATGAATTCCATCACCGTGGACATGGTGTTGGCGGTGAATTGCCCACCGCAGGCTCCGGCGCCAGGACAGGCCACGTCTTCGAGTTCCTTCAAGTCTGCATCCGATATCTTGCCGGCCGCGTGGGCGCCGATGGCTTCGTAGACGTCCTGGATGGTCACGTTGCGCCCCTGGAATTGCCCCGCAGCAATCGAGCCGCCGTAGAGCAGAATGCTCGGGACGTTAAGCCGGATGAGGGCCAGGGCTGCGCCGGGAATGGTCTTATCGCAGGCCACCAGCGCCACCATGGCATCGAACATGTGGCCGCGGCCCACCAGCTCGATCGAGTCGGCGATGACCTCGCGACTAACGAGCGAAGCTTTCATGCCTTCCGTCCCCATCGTCACGCCGTCGGAGATGGCGATGGTGTTAAACTCCATGGGAGTGCCGCCGGCGGCGCGCACGCCTTCCTTCACCTTCGCGGCCAGGCGCCGCAGATGGAAATTGCACGGCATGGTCTCAATCCAGGTGTTGGCGATGCCCACGATGGGCCGCGCCAGATCCTGGTCGGTGAATCCGATAGCCTTCAGCATCGAGCGCGCGCCGGCGCGGTCGCGCCCGTCTGTGATGGTACGGCTAAGATGTTTAGGGTCGAGTGGCATGAAAACCTCCAAAGATCGGAAAAAGGTATGGGCTTTAGCGAGTGCTCAATGGCAAATGTTCGCAGATTTGCCGTAAATGGGCAAGCACCGAGTGGGCCGCGAACTCGATCTCCCTGAAGCTCGCAGCGATTTTGCTGAGTTCTTCTGGTCGAGTGGCTGTGCGGTGCACGCTTGCTCAGGGAGTGGCCACCTTCACTAACTGCTTGCCGATGTTCTCGCCCTTGAGCATGCCGATAAAGGCGCGGGGCGCGTTTTCCAGGCCGGCGATGATGTTCTCGCGATACTTGAGCTTGCCTTCCTTGAGCCACTGGGCCATTTGCCGGATGCCTTGCTCGAACCGGTCCGCGAACTGAAACACCAGGAAGCCCTCCGCTCTGGCTTGCTTTATGATGAGGGCCCACAGCCAGCGCGGGCCCATTTCCGGGCGCTCCAGGTTGTACTGGGAGATCTGGCCGCAGATGACCAGCCGCGCGCGCACATTGATGAGGGGGATAACGGCGTCCGTGATGGCGCCGCCCACATTGTCGAAGTAGACGTCGATTCCCTGCGGGCAAAGCGTTTTCAGCTTCGCCCGAATGTTCCTTGCGGACTTATAGTTGAACGCGCTCGCGAACCCCAGGTCTTCGACCACATGCCGCGCCTTTTCATCCGTGCCGGCGATACCGACCACGTGGCAGCCTTGGATTTTGGCGATCTGTCCGACCAGCGAACCTACAGCGCCCGCTGCTCCGGAGACCACTACGGTTTCTCCAGGTTGCGGTTTGCCGATTTCCAACAGCCCGAAATAGGCTGTCACACCGGGCATGCCCAGGACTCCGAGCGCGGTTGAAATCGGCGCAAGGCTCGGGTCAACTTTCCTCACCCCTGCGCCGTCCGACACCGCGTATTGTTGCCAGCCGAAGTACCCCTCGACAATTTCCCCGGCGGCGAATCGAGGGTGATGGGATTCGACCACCTGGCCGACAACTCCTCCCAGCATGACCCCGCCCAACTCGACTGGCGGCGCATAGGATTTCGCCGCGGTCATCCGGCCTCGCATGTAGGGGTCAACGGAGAGATAGAGAGAGCGTACCAAGAACTGCCCAGGCCCGGGCGTGGCCACCGGCGACTCGACCAGCCTGAAGTCAGTCTCCTTGGGAAAGCCCACGGGTCGCGCCGCCAGTGCGATTTGCTTGTTCGTTGTCATCGCAGCCTTCACACACTCTTCCTTTCCGGACCTCGCCGAGGGTCACCCGCTCCCGCGTCGCTGGCAGCGGACGGGGGGCCGGGGTGCTTGGCGGCCGTGACTTGGCCTGCGGAGTGACTAGCTGGTGGGGGAACTCGCCTCGCCCATTTCCCGCGTGGTCAGCGCGCACAAGAAGAGCACAGCGGCCAGCAACAAGCCGCCCCGCGCCGAGGTCCCCAATCGCAGGACCAAAGTGGGCGCCAGCTTCAACACGATTGCCGCCAGCAGGCTGAGCACTCCCAAGCCCCAACAGACCTCGAACACCAACCGATAGATTCGCGCCATGGGCTTATCCTCCTGTGACTACGAATGGGCCGATTATAGCAAAGCTTCCTGCCTGCCAACCTGACATGGAGGGGCCGATGCGGCCTAAGGGGGATAGTCAGCCGCGGGCTCGCTTTCGCCCAGCAGGGGGGTTATCATTTTGTTGGACGGCTGGAGTCGGATATGCCTCAACAGATGATTTCCTCGCAGACATTCGGGCTTCTCCTGACGATGGGATTGCTGATTCCCCAGACCCCCGAAGTCATCAGTGCGGAACTGAACCCGCCCACGGTCGAGGCGTTCGAGCGTTACGCGAAGGCCACGGAAGCGCGCATCGAAAAGGAGCTGGCCCGTCCGGAAACGTTTCTTTACGTGGATGGCCTTCCTGAAGCGCAGCGGGCACAAGTGCTGGCAATGCTCCGGCGCGGGGAAGTCTTCATGGAGCGGCTCAAGACGCGTGATGCCTCGGGCCGGGAAATGAAAGCTCCCGACGCGCTCATCCACCACTGGATGGGGGCGGTGTTCATTCCCTGCGCCACGCTCCGGCAAACGCTGGAAGTCGTGCAGGACTATGACCGCCACCAAGACATCTACAAGCCGGAGGTTGTCCGCTCTAAACTGGTCGGGCGCAACGGAAACGACTTCAAGATCTACTACCGGCTCCGAAAAAAGAAACTAATCACCCTAACACTAAACACCGACCATGACGTGCGCTATTACCCGGTTGACGGCACCCGCTGCCACAGCCGTTCTTACGCGACACGCGTTCAGCAGGTTGCCAACCCCGATAAGCCGGACGAATATGAGAAGCCTGTCGGGCGTGACAGCGGCTTCCTCTGGCGAATTGATTCCTATTGGAGGTTTGTGGAGCGGGACGGGGGCGTGTACGTGGAGTGCGAGTCGGTCTCCCTGACCCGTGATATTCCCTTGGTGGTGAGTTGGCTCGTCAAGCCCTTTGTTACGGAGATCCCCAAAGAATCGCTGCAAATGACGATGGGCTCAACGCGCCGCGCCGTATCGGAGCGCGTCGGGACCACGTGCGGGAAATAGTGTGCTCTCCGGGCGGGCGAAGCTGCTACTCCACTGCAATCTCGCCCAAGTCATACCATCCGTCGGGCTGCCGGCCCTCAATGGCGAGCCGGATGGCGGGTTGCTCGGTGCGCGGGTCGAGCAGGGCGATGCGTGTGCGGTACGTCCCGGGCGGGAGAGTCTGCGGAACATAAACAGAGCCGTCAAAGACCGCATCGCCGGGCAACCACTTCCTCACGTCCGCGTCGGCGCGGATGACCGCGCGCGCGGTTGCCGACCACAGTTGGAGGGCAAGCGCGCAGGGGCGGTACACCGGCGCCACACCGGCATTCAACCACCACATGTGGACGGGCATCATCCGGCCGGCCTTCACCGTCCGTGGGTATTCCAGCCGCCGGAGGATGAACCGGTAGCCCATCTTCTTCTGAAATTCCTCGAAGGGCTTCCTCCATTCGGCAGGAATGGACGTGGATTTGATATTCAATGAGGTGACGTGCCAGCGGAGAGCCTGGCTCAGGATATAGTTCACATCCCATCCTTGTTTGAACCAGTGCTCAGGCACCCAGCAGGTTTCCAGCGACACCGGGCTCCGCTGCCAAACGTTCTGGAGGCCGGCGCGGACCACCTGAAGCGGATAGAAGTCGAGCATGTGTGACCATTTCCGATGCCAGCTTTCCCAGTATTGGCTGCGCATGTCGCCGAGGCAATCCAGGCGCCAGCCCGCGCCTCGCTCGGTGCCGTACGCGAGTGCTTTCTCCTCGTCGAAGTTCATAAGCAACGGCGTGTCCCGGAATGCCTCCACCCAGATATCGATCAGGGCTTTCTGGGACGGAAAGGGCGGCATGTAATCGCTCCAGCCTTCGCCCCAATAGCCGACCGAGGAAATATCCACCGTGTCGAGGTAAGGGTGGCCGTCGTAGCGCGCGCCAGCGGCCGCCACGAGCTCGCCCCAATATTTCAGATAGAGCGGGTCGCTGAAGTCGGGCTGCCAGATGGCGCCATCCTTGTCGCTGGGCTTGTTGGCCCGGCGCGCGCCTGAGTTCTGATACCATTCCGGCAACGGGTGTTTCTGATCGTAGGGCATCAGGCGAATTGCCAATGTCTGGCCGTGCGCGCGCGCTTCCTCCAGCGCGTTGTCGATAATCTCCCAGCGATACTTCCCGCGTTCCGGTTCGAGCGCCATCCAGAACCAGCGACAGTAGGCAATGGAGCTGTCGGGAAAGTCCGGCTTGCTCGTTGCGGGGGCGAGCTTGGAGGTGGGGCCCTCCTCTGACCACCGGCCGCCCGTGTTGACGGGGTCGCCGTTGAACCGCTGGAAGGTCTGGATGCCCATGCCGGGGTTTACCAACACCTCGTCAATTTCCTTGGGGCGAACGATAACCGTGTCATCCTGTGCAAGTCCGGTTGCGACGGTGGCGGCTGCAACCAGAACCAACACGAATGTTCTTCGCATCATGGCGGGATTCCTCCAGCGTTTAGCTGAGGTGGCTCTTGCCGCCCAGACCCTGACGGGCGAAGCTTCGTCTCAAGATGGGCTTCTTATCGGCTGGCGCGGGCACAAACATGTTCTGACGCTTCAGCCCGAGCTCGCGAGCCACCTTCAGACAATAATCCAGTCTTCCGGCCTCCTCGCCGTGGGTGTTGGAACCGAAGGAGAACTTAACGCCTGCCTCCTTCGCCGCGCCTATGAACGTCAGGCTCGGAATGTTGTAGCGGGAGTTGATTTCAATGGCGACGTCATGCTTTACGGCGCCGGCAATCACTTTCGCCATCCGTTCCTTTGTCCAGAGCGTGTCGTACTCCGCCACGATAGGTTCCGGAAGGAAGGTGGGGTTGGCGAAGATATCGATCGGCTCCTGAGAGATGACCCGCACGATGAAATCCACATAGCGGTCCATGAAATCCTGTTTGTCCACGACCTTGGCTTCCGAGGTCCACAGCCGCACCAGCCGCCCGTCTTTCTCGGGGAAGGTCAGGGCGTCGGACAGAACGTAATCGAGTTGCGCCACAACCTCCTTCGAAAAGCACTCCATCCAATCGGGCCCCTCGGCCTGCATGCCCTTGTAGAAAGGCTGCCCGGAGAGCCTTTCGATATAACGCTTCAAGTCATCGTCGCTGGCCAGCGTCTGGTGGAATCCTCCGTGTTCGACCACGCCAAACTTGACGCCGCGCTCCTTCGCCACCTCTGCTGCCCTTTCCAGGGGGAAATCGGATTCGATATGAGCGTGAAAATCGACCAACGGAAAATCGAGTTCGTCGCCTGCCACCGCATAGCTGGAATGTCCCCTAGTCCGCAGGGGGACAACGGCCAGCGCGCTTGCCGCCGCACTGCATTCGAGAAACCTGCGTCGTGAAATCTGATGTCCCACAGTAGGCCCCAGTTTGTGACTCCACGCGGAATTTCCGATGGCCGCCTCTGCGCGGGCCAGGAGTGCACATCGGAGGATGGAGTCCAGGCATTGTAACGCAGGTGAGGAGGGATGAAAGCAAGAAACGGGTCGCTGCCACGCCAGCGACCCGCTTCCTCAGGCGGGAGACCGGATTTTCAAGAATTCAGACGGCTTTGTAGCGCTCCCGGGTCTGCGGCCTAGAAGCCTTCCGTGCAGCCCGTAAACGCCAGGGTCTGCGCCGTGACAGACGCGCCGGCGGTTGCCTTCAGCGGGTTACTAGCGTTATCCAAGTTTGTTGTCAGGCTTGACGGTGAGCAATTCGTCGTCCCGCCGCTGCCGGGCACGAACGCTCGCGCGTTGACGCGGTAGAGAACATCACCCACCACCGGGCCGGCATACACCGTCCCCGAAGTGGTGAAGGTGCCCACCATGGGATTGCTGGCGGGCACGTAGAGCGAGTAGCTCGCACACTTGGTGCCGCTGGCGCAGGTGAGCAGCGCCTCGGTAGCGACGTTCTCGGTCGAACCCGGAAGCAGCGGAATGGTTACCTGCGTTGCCGTGCCCCCGGACGGCGTGGCTTCCTGGAATGCGGAAAGGGCAATGTCCGACCCCGTGGCACCCGTGGCGCTCGCGGTGCTGACCTCGCCCTGAATCTCTCCCGGCGTAGTTGCGGTGCCGGTCTCCGGAGCGAGCGGGATGTTGCCCAGCGCCGTACCCGTCGGCACCTTGAAAGTAATCGTGGCGTTGTAGGTCACTCCGGCCTCGCTGACCGCGGCCACCACAATATCGTATTGACCTGGTGGCAAGGGGCACAGGCTGAACGTGCCATCGGTGGCATTGGCCGTCCGCTGCTGGATCACGCGATCGATGCCTTCGCTGTCCGGCTGCTCAGCCATAACGAAGATCGTAGCGTTAAGGATAGGATTTCCCGTGACATTGTCCACTACCTTCCCGGTGATGGAATCGGTAGTCAGCGACACCTCGCCGGCATGGAGCGTGGGCTGGAGTCGAAACTGGCCGTCGCCCTGGCGCACGACGGACTGACAAGCGCTGAAGTCGATGTTGATGTCCGCCGTCTTTCCGGCCTCGATCGTGATGGCGCCCCCAGCGATCCGCCCCGGAGGAATCTTGATTCCGGTTTTGTCCTCGCTGCTCAGGAGCAGAGTTTGGATGCTGCCGCCTTCAAGTTGCGCGCAGTTGTAACCGTTGGCCCCGCAATTGTTCGGTTGGGGCGTTACCTCACCCCAAGCCGGATTGTTACTCAGCAGGTACAGGCGCACTTGCTGGTAGTCCCCGGGGGGAAGCCCGCTGGTGGAGCCGAGCGTCGCCAGGGTGCAGGAGGTGTCGCCGATGCTGAGCAGGTCGATCTGCTTGGGATTGCTCCGCAAGTCAACCAGATCGATCCAGCCGCTATCATCCGGACTGGCCGTGCTGGAGATGTGGGCCCGCACACGTGTCACGGTCACCCAGACATTCGTGAAATCACC
>Ga0315309_1002261_pt1 | contig 11280 bp, 13 predicted proteins | sample TDP4_MG_FD_203080 | JGI IMG/M metagenome (GOLD analysis project Ga0315309, IMG submission 203080) | Freshwater sediment microbial communities from Lake Towuti, South Sulawesi, Indonesia - TDP4 | ecosystem: Environmental > Aquatic > Freshwater > Lake > Sediment | place: Indonesia: South Sulawesi...
GGGAGATACGATCCGGGACTAAACGTATTCTTCGAATACCCGGTTATTTCAACAGGGGGGAAGCCTCATGGCATCGCGGTTTCCGGGCCCGCCGGGGCAGTATGGTTTACCGAACCCTTTGCCCAGAAGATCGGAACGATACAAGGCTGGTCTTCCCCTCCTATAGTCACGATCACAACCGTGGGAACGATAACCTCGGCTGTCACGACAAGTCTAACGCTGACGACGAGCCGAGCTGGCACGACCTCGTCCACAGCTTCCTACACGGCATCAACAACTACGACAGGCGCGATTACAGCCTCTGTGACCTCAGTAACGAGAACGTACACCTTCACAAGCAGCAGGTTCCTGATGACGAGCACAAGTATCATTAGCTACACGGTGACTTCGCTATCAATCTCCTCCACTACGACAAGCACAACGACGACTTCGACGCAAGCGATTGTGAGCGTTTCAACCCTTCTAACAACGACATCCACAACAGCGACCTCCACATCCGTGAACGTCCAGACGAGTAGCTCAACAACTTCAATGACAAGCACCATTGTTGCCGTTTCAACATCCCTCACTACGACTACACTTACTGCAACATCGACCTCGATCTATCCAACAGTCACTGTCACACTGACGAATACATCGTTCGTTGCCACAACGACATTCTCCCCCACTCTTACGACGACCTCAGTCCGAACCTCAATTGCCCCCACGACTTCCACCGGGACTTCGATCCTTACCACAACCACTACGACAACAACAACTGTCGCAGTCACTAGGCCATGCATAGTCGCATCGGCGGCATACGGATCCGAACTCGCCCCAGAGGTTCAACTCCTGAGAGAGCTCAGGGACCGAACTGTCATGTCTACATTCGCAGGAGCACAATTCATGCGCGTCTTCAACAGTTTCTACTACTCTTTCAGTCCTGCTATCGCAGAGCAGGTTAAGGCAAGCCCGTATCTCGCAACTGCGGCAAGAATCCTCACATACCCACTTCTAGCATCTCTGCGTGCTGCAGCATCAGTCCTTCCAATACTGCCTGCAGATTCTGAGATAGGAGTCTCGTTAATGGGTATCTTGGCCAGTTGCCTCATTGGAACCCTGAGCCTAACGCCCTTATTCATTCTGGTCAACATGCTGAGGAGGAAACTGACGCGTCTTCAGAGGTGACTGACATGGAACCAATCCTGTGTCTTATGGGATTCACGGTTTGTGCGCTTATCGTGTCATTCTGCCGCGCAGACACCGTGAAAAGGCTCCCGCTTAGAGGCACAGTTCAGAAGGCCACAAGTGTCCTTGCAATCTTGCTTCTTGGAGTGTTGATGTTTGCTCCGACTCAGGCTACGACGGTCACCGAGTATCTGATACCGGGGAACCCTGGTCTCTGGGATCTCAGCGTCAATGCCACTCACGTCGCCTTCACGGAGAGTGCCAGCAACTATGTCGGATATCTCTTTCTGTCGAATAGCTCGCTGCGAAGGTATCCAGTGCCAACTTCAAACAGCTTCCCGATGGGAATCACGCTTGTTGAATGGTCGCAAACAAGCGCATTGTTCACCGAAAGCTACGGAAACAAGATAGGAGTCTTGGCGAGGAGGAATGCAACTGCAACCTGTGCGATCGCTGAATACACGGTGCCGACTCCTGGAAGCGGTCTCAGAAAGATCATCCATGATTCTTTCCGCAACTGCACTTGGTTCACGGAATACTCCGCCGGGAAGTTGGGGAACATTAGCTTCCCTTCAGGCGGAGGCTGGACTGCAACGTTTGGTGAACTGCTGCTGCCCGGAGCAGGCGTGGACTCGAATCCCTTAGGCATTGCGGTGGGCACCGGTCTGACCGCACCAGCCGCCGGCCGGCCTTACATTTGGGTTGCGGACTTTGGCAGGAAGAGCATCATTAGAGTCTACCCCGAGACAGGCGCGTGCAGAGCATATTCTGTTGCACCGTTCAGCCCATGGGATGTCGCTGTGGATTCCGATGGATCTGTATGGTTTACTGGTCAGAAGGTTGGAACAGACGTGAACGTCATCGGTCGGCTGGACCCTATTGCCTATGAGCAGAACAAGTGGGCACTTGCATTGTTCTCAGTTCCTACGCCCAACAGTGAGGTCCGAGACATCGAAACAGACGCGAAGGGCAACGTATGGTTTACCGAGTTTTCGGACTACGCCAGCAAGGTCGGGAGATATTCTCCCTCGGCCAACACCTTCTCAGAGTATCAGATCATCACGCCCACTGCGAAGCCTCAAGGATTGGCTGTCCACACAGAGACCGGAGGCGTTGTGAACGTGTGGTTTACTGAATATGCTGGACGGAGAATAGGAAGGATCAGGCAACCAGAGGGTCCAACAGTCTCCACGACTGTAAGTTCAATAACTTCGGCGGTGACAACTTCTTCGACTGCGACCACGACATTCGAGGGATCGCGACCCAGAACTACTGGTGCGGTCACAGTGCACCGTTCTACGGCAACCGCGGCAGACACCTCTGCCACAACTGCTTCCTCGACCATTGTTGACACGTTAAGCGTTGTCATAACCTCCTCCACGTACTGGTCCTTAACGTACACTCACACTACAAGCACATCGTTCACGACATCGACCAGAACGTACACATCGACCTCACGTTCCACGGAGACTACGTCGACAACCACATCCACAACCCTCACACAAGTGTCGACCTCTTGGGAAAGCGTAACCACGCTCACAACCACTACTGCCTTATCGATATCTTGGTTTTCAGAGACTACTTCAACGACAACGACCTCCACACAGGTGTCAACAAGCTTCTCTCCGACCGTGACCATACCAACAACCGTGACAACTGGGACGGTGACGACAGTATGTTCTCCAACTGTGACGTTGACCTCCACCAGCCTAACAGAGACGACGACCACCACCACATCGACGACGGCTACGACAGCAACCTCATACTCTCCAACTGTAACTCTGACGTCGACAGCCACTACCTTCACGACCTTCCTGCCCATACGCCCGTGCATCATAGCCTCAGCAGCATACGGTTCAGAGCTCGCTCCCGAAGTTCAGTCACTGCGAATATTCCGAGACTGGAAAGTCTTGTCGACCTTCGCTGGAACCCAGTTCATGAAGGCCTTCAACGCCTTCTACTACTCGTTCAGCCCAGCGATTGCATCGATGGTAGCCTCGTCACCAATCGCAACGGCTCTGGTGCGAATCGCACTTTACCCGTTGATGCGGGTCCTTCAGGTGTCATCGCTGATGTTCGACTCGCTCGCTTTTGCCCCAGAACTGGGAATGGTCGTATCAGGACTGTTCGCCGGCGCCATGCTTGGGATTGTCTGCGTCGCGCCGCCAGTCGTGGGGATCAAGTGCTTGATCAAGAAGAGGAGAGACATCATTAGAGCGTTGATACAGGCCTCGTCTTGGCGGCGGGTAGTGCAAAGATAGATACCATTGATGTCGGCCGGAGTTGTCTTAATGAAAAGAGAGTGGTTGCTTGTACCGTTACTCGTGGGAATTGTCGTTTCCTCACTTGCTCTCGGGCAGGTGAAGGTAGCTCACGGAACGGACGTAGATCCTCCTGACGGAATTGTGAGAGGAGTCTGGAGGATAGTCGAAAGCCCGTTTCATGTAAAGAGAAATGTCACTGTCCCAACCGATGACAGCCTGACCATAGAGCCAGGCGTAACCATCTACTTCGACGGCTACTATAACCTCACTGTTCGAGGTAAGATCGTAGCTGCCGGAACGGCAGGCAACCGTATCACATTCGCTTGGAAGGATGGCGGAACCGATCGCAACAAGTGGGCGGGAATCTACCTTTATAGTGCGACCAAAGCAAGCACTATCAGCTACTGTTACATAATGAACGCGAGAATAGCGATCAGCGCATACGGCTCCTTCAACAACATACTTACCTTCAACATCATACGGTACAATTCTGCCGGAATCCTCATCAGCGCAGCCGAAGGAAACGTGATCACCGACAATGAAATCTACGAAAACTCGGAGTCTGCCATTTGCCTGCGGCAAGGAAGTCAGAGGAACGAGATATCACGTAACACCATATACAAGATCGGCCCTCCATCTACCCCCTTCAATAGGGGATCAGGCATAGTCATCAACGGCTCAATCGGGAGCGCCATGAACATAGACAACAAGATCAGGGACAATACGATATACAACAACCACTTCTCGGCGATCAGCCTGAACCACGTTCAGAACTTGGAGATCACGGGCAACCTGATGTACGCCAACTACCAGAGAGGCGTCAATGGCACAGGAGGTAACATTTACATCAAAATGACAGGTGATACGTATCTCGATTACGAGAACAAGGACATCTTGATTCACAACAACAGGGTACACAGTGCAGCTGGGAACGGGTCCGGCATATACATGCAAAGCGCTAGGAATGTCAGAATAACGTATAACGATATCTATCTGAATGCATTTGCAGGAATAGTGGTCTGGAATGTCACGACGCTCTGTCAAATCAACCGAAACAACATAAGAAACAACGCGAGGCACGAGGGTTGGGACAACGGCGTCACGATGGCTTGGGACGATGGTTCCCGAGGAAACTACTGGGGGAACTACACGGGCTTCGATAATAACAACGACGGAATAGGAGACATACCATACACACTTGACGGTCCGAAGAACAGCAAGGACTTCTTTCCATTGATGAATCCACAATTGTTCATTGTGACAACTGTCCCGACGACAACGACAAGAACCTCAACTGGAACTCAGATGCTCTACGTAACTACAACGACATCTACTCTCTCAACTTGGACTGCTACAACTACGCTTGTGCCTGCAACTAGTACCACGTTTGTTCATACCGCAAATGCCACGACCACTTCTACTACCACTACTACCACTGCTATCACATACACGTTATCGGTATTCACATTCTATGCCACATCGACGAGCTACATCTGGACGGTATCAGCCAGCACAACCACAACCTTCTACAGCACATCTTACACAAGCACAACCACAACAATAACTACAACCTCAACCTCGACCTCAACCTCAGCTTCAACGACATCTATGACGACAACCGTAACGACGACTGTGGCGCGCACTGTAACGCCGGGCAGATGCCTCATAGCTTCAGCTGCATACGAGTCAGAGTTCTCACCGTACGTGCAGTTTCTGAGAGACTTCAGAGACCACAGAGTGGCGAAAAGCTTCGTGGGATCACAGTTCATGAAGGCCTTCAACGCTTTCTACTACTCGTTCAGCCCATCTCTGGCTGAACTCATATCGGCAAGCAACTCTGCGAAAGCCGCCATGCGAATCCTACTGGCTCCGTTGCTGGGGTCACTCAGCCTAGGACAAGCGGCATTCCAGATCTGCCAGCCACAGTCTGAGCTTGGAGTACTCATGGCAGGCCTTATCACAGGTTCACTTGTCGGACTCTTGTACGCGTCTCCTATTATCGCGCTCAGCGCAGTCAAAGCTGACGACAAACGAAAGAAGAGCGGAATGTCGCTGAAGCCTTTGGCCTTGGTTTGGCTCGGTTCACTTCTTGCGCTCGGGATGGCATACGTGTTTCTCTACTTCGGTCAAATAGGTATTGCAGAGTTCATAGCGATGGTTTCAACTGGGACATTGGTTCTGAGCACAATCATCATCTCCCCTCTACTGCTTCTAAGGCTGATTCGAAGACTGCTGTCATGAACCCGCCTCCTGCAGGAGGATCAGGGCAAACGGGGCGATGCATACAGGAATAGTAGTCCGCTAGTCACCTATTTCTCTGCCAACCTGAGTGGTCTGTGTACTTTCTTAGTGTAGGCCAGCTCTCACAAAGCAGAATCTCGCCCAAGACGGCCAACTCTCTGACTGACGAGGTTCGAAGGCCACCTTCAAATTCAACCCAATCCTGAGATCTTTCAGATCGGTTCGGATCATTCCTGGTAGCTTAGCGCCTTCGGCGAGCTGTACTATCCCAACTGCATAAGGTACAGATGACTGAAAGGCCGGCGAAGCCACATGCACCACTGAGTACGTCAAGAGCTTTCCAGTTCCTTTCAGCTTTGCCCATCGAATATCCGTTGAGCCGCATTTGGGGCAGAGGGCTCTAGGTGGGACCAGAATCGCTCTACACGATCTGCACCTCCCGCCCATTAGCTTCTTCTGAGCGCAAAACCTGTAGAAACTCTCAAGAGTCAGAGGCAATTCCGGGCCCATGTCAATCTCTCCCCTTGAAGATGTGGACGACTCCGGTCGACCCTGAACCACCAATATTGTGCGTCAAGCCTATGCTCGCGTCTTCGACTTGTCGCTGTTCAGCCTGCCCGATTAGTTGAAGGTAGATCTCGCACGCTTGAGCAGTCCCGGTCGCTCCAACGGGATGTCCTTTTGCCTTAAGGCCACCACTAGCATTGACAGGGATTCTTCCATCCAACAGCGTTTCCCCCTCTTCAATGATCTTTCCTCCCTCCCCCGGCGTACAGAAGCCCAAATCCTCATATGCAACTATTTCTGCTATCGTAAAGCAGTCATGTACTTCCGCGACATCTATGTCGCCGGGCTTTTTGTTTGCCATTTCATAGGCTTGTTTGGCGGCCGATCGAGCAACCTCCATGAAGGTTATGTCATCTCTCTCGTAGAGCCCTATCGTGTCGCTGGCCTGCCCTGAACCGATGATATCCGCAGGTGTGTCAGTGAAACGTTTAGCGAGTTCAGGTTTAGTGATGACGAGGCAGCTGGCTCCATCGCTGATCAAGGAGCAGTCAAGTAGCTTCAGGGGCCACGCTATTGGCCTCGACTCCATCACTTGCTTGACCGTGATCTCACGCTGCATCTGCGCCTTGGGGTTGAGGCATCCATTATGGTGATTCTTCACTGCAACCATCGCCATCTGCTCCTCTGTCGTCCCGTATTTGTGCATGTGGGCAGTAGCCATCAACCCGAACATCGCGGGAAACGTTATGCCGTGCCACTGCTCCATCGGAAAATCTGAAGCCATAGCCAAGTACTCCGTCACGTCCGAGGTGGCCCGGTGAGTCATCTTCTCCACTCCTCCCACTGCTACGACATCATATATCCCAGAGGCGACGGCGAGGACGGCACATCTCAAGGCTGCACCTGACGAGGCACACGCCGCTTCGATCCTGGTCGCAGGAATCGGCAGAAGCCCCACCCAATCTGCTAATGAGGGCGCAACATGCGTTTGGTGTTCAAATGACTCGGACATCTGCCCAACAAACAGCGCCTTAACATCTCTCTTAGGATCAAAGTTCGAGCAACCACCAAAGGCTTCTCTTGCAGCCTCTAGGAAAATCTCTCTTGAGTACTTTCCCTCCAGTTTGCCAAATTTCGAAAGGCCTGCCCCAACTATCGAGGCGAGAGGTCTCCCCTTCATATTCTACCACTCGAGTTGTTCGACAGCATGGATTGAACGTATAATTCTTTCACCGACGCACTTGACACCTGCACTAACCGGTTCATGTCCAGCCATGCACCAAGCGTGTTGTGACTGTCGATCGTCTTAAATTGGAAAAATGGGCTTACCTCAAATCCCAATCCGTTGGTGAGCGAATGGCTGCCAAGGTCGCAGTGATCGGTGTTGGAATGACGCAGCTGAGATCGGTCACGCCCGACTTGTCGTATAAGGAGATGATGTTTGAGGCCGCCGTCAAGGCGTACAACGACGCAGGTGTAGATCCTCGTGAGGATGTGCAGAGCTTCGTCTGCTCGTCGGAGGACTTCTGGGAAGGAACAAGCATCTTCGACGAATACGTGCCAGATCAGATCGGTGGATCTCTGAAGCCCGTCTGCACGATATCCGGAGACGGGCTCTACAGCCTCGCAACAGCTTACATGCAAATCTCGTCTGGGCTGATCGATATTGCAGCGGTAGAAGCCCACAGCAAGGCGTCGGAGATGGTTTCGATCCGGAACATAATGAGCCTGGCGCTAGATCCAATATACGTGAGGCCTTTGACTGTAGATCCATATTTCGTTGCGGGGCTCGAAATGGCACGATATCTGCATGAGAGCGGCAACACGCGAGAGCAATGCGCGAAAGTGGTAGAGAAGAATCGGAGAAATGCATTGAGAAACCCCTACGCAGCATACCCCTCAAGAACGACAGCGCAAGAAGTACTGAAATCCGAGGTTGTCTGCCACCCACTAGGTAGGATGGACATTTCCGAACCGGCAGACGGTGCCGCCGTGGTCGTACTCGCCTCAGAGGAGAGCGCCAAAGAGTTCTGTGACAATCCAGTCTGGCTCCTCGGACTGGGCTGGTGCTCAGATACTCCCTGCCTAGAAGCAAGGGAGTGGGGAGACGCCGTCTACGCGAGAATCGCTGCAGAAAAAGCGTTCAGAATGGCAGAGAATGTTCGCCCAGAGGACGTAGACCTGCTCGAGATCGACGACTCATTCTCCTACAAGGAACTCCAACATCTTGAAGCAATGGGATTCTGCAAGAAAGGCGAGGCAGGCGCTCTTGCAGAGAAGGGGGGAACCGCCCCTGACGGCGAGGTCCCAGTGAACGTTTCAGGAGGAAGCCTCGGGATGGGGTACACCTTTGAGATGGCCGGCCTGCAAAGACTCTGCGAGATGGTCCTGCAGTTACGCGGCCAGGCCGGTGAGCACCAAGTGAAGAACGTGCGAGCAGGACTTGTCCAATGTTGGAGAGGAATTCCAACCGCGAGCGGCGCAGCCATGATCCTGGCCTCCGAAAGGAGTTGACTGACTTGATCATGAAGAAAAGAGTCGCAGTTGTTGGTGCCGGAATGACCAAGTTCATGCGCAGGGCACAGGAAACGGGAAAGGAGCTGGCATATGAGGCAGCAAGAATGGCCCTCGACTCCTGTGGTCTAAGAATAGAAGACATCGAATGTGTCACAATGGGATCAGCGCCGGACGCGTTCGACGGCGTTCACATGAAAGGAGAATATCTCATTGACGGAGCAGGAGCATGGCGAAAGCCATACATGCGCAACTACGTTGGCGGAGGAACCGGAGTATTCGCACCAATTCACGGATGGCAACACATCGCCTCAGGGCTCTTTGACACATGCCTTGTTGTCTGCGAGGAGAAGATGTCGAGTTGCCGTCCTCATCCACAGGCTGCTTTTCTAACAATCTTCGATAACCTTACCGAACGCCCCCTCGGCCCGAACTTGGTCTGGATCTTCGCACTTGAGATGCACAGGTATATGCATGTGCACAAGATCCCCAAGGAGAAGATAGCCGTCGTCTCAGTCAAGAACAAGAGGAACGCTATGGATCACCCATGTGCCCAGCTAGCACAGAAGATAACTGTGGAGGATGTCCTCAACTCAGAGATACTCGTCTGGCCAGTTCAACGATTGGATATTAGCCCCACCAGCGATGGGGCCGCAGCCATTGTCTTGGCTTCAGAAGATGTGGCAAGAAAGATCACAGATTCCCCAGTCTGGATCGACGGTGTCGGATGGAATCTTGACACAGCCTATTGGACGAATAGAGACCTATACTATCCTCAATACGTAGAGAACGCGGCTAGGATGGCCTACGAGATGGCTGGAATCAAGAACCCGAGAGAGGAGATAGATTTCGCAGAACCCTACGACCCGTTCGACTACAAGGAACTTCATCATATGGAGGGACTAATGCTATGCAGGAAAGGAGAAGCTCCCAATCTTGTTTGGGAAGGCGTGACTCAACGAGACGGAAAACTTCCGATATGTCCGTCAGGAGGGCTGCTCGGCGTCGGGAATCCAATCGCCGCGGCAGGATTGATGAAGATCTGCGAGCTCTTCTGGCAGCTCAGACGAGAAGCTGGTAAAAGGCAAGTTCCAGGGGATCCCAGAACCGCTGTGGCCCAAGCTTGGGGCGATCTTATGCAAGTAGGAACGGTCGTTGTGATGCGAGCCTAGGCAGGCGAAAGAAATGAGTGTGAAAATCAAGGAATACGCAGGAACGCCCCTTAGAGAAGAAGATTTGAAGCAAGGCAAAGTGCTACTAGTAGACTACTGGCCGAAAGCCAATTACACCTGGTCAGCAGGCATTGCAATTGGAAGATACCTCGCCGAGCTGAAGAACGGTAGAATAGTGGGAAGGCAGTGCTGCAAGTGCGGCCGCATAGTAGTTCCTCCTCGCATGTTCTGTGAGTCGTGCTTCAGACCCAACGATCGCTGGGTCATTCTCAAGGATACCGGCGTCGTCAACACGTTCTCTGTAAGTCACATCACCGCCGATGCAACAAGAATCAAGGAACCGCTCATACCAGCAGTAATTCAAATCGACGGGACTACAGATGCCGGAATACTACACCTAGTCGGAGAGACCGATCCCGAGGACGTTAGATTCGGGATGAAAGTGCAAGCACTATGGAAACCTCCCAAGGAAAGGACAGGCTCAGTCACAGACATCAAGTACTTCAGACCAATTGAAAGGTGAACAGTGATGGGCTTAACAGAGAGGATTCGATCTCCCAGAGATATGATGCACGTGGAGGGCGACATACCTGTCAACTATCTGTACACCGCTGGAGTCTCCGGAGAAAGGTTCCTCAGAGAGATCAAAGAGAACGCTAAGATTCTTGGCATCAAATGCCGAAGATGCAATACAGTACACGTTCCACCCAAGATCTACTGTGAACGATGCTTCGAAAGGCTCGATGAATGGGTAGAACTGACCGGTGAAGGACAGGTCGAGGCATTCACAACATGCCATTTCGACCCTGACGGAAGCAGACTGGCTGAACCAGAGATTCTTGCCGCGATAAGACTCAGAGGCGCAAATGAGAGCATTGTTCATCGAATCAAGCAAGCGTCCTCCGAAAGCGTGTACATCGGCATGAATGTGGAAGCCGTCTTCAGAGAGAAAAAAGATCGAGTAGGGTCAATTCTGGACATCGACCATTTCAAGCCCTGCGCACCGTTGGGCATGGAGCGGTTCTAACGAGAATCAATGACAGGAGCCTGCAGTGGGTCCATTTCGATTCTCCCTTGCCGAGATACCCATAAAATGAGTCATTTCTCCGATGGGAAACGAGAGGAGAGCTCTACCAGAACGACGCCTTCGCGCAAGGTTGCCTCCAGACGAGGTGTGAACCTGTTCCTTGAGCTGCGGAACTCTGGAGGAAGGTTCAAGGCCTGTTCCTGTGTAGTGCCTCAGGCAATTATGAGCTTGGTTGAACACTGCTTGAGAAACACATTCGAGGCCAAAGGAAACCCAAAACTTATCTATCTTCTGCAAACATCTTATAGTGTCCACTCGAAGGTGTGAGATTTTGCCTAAGAAAGCAAAGAAGAAGCCAAAGAAAAAAGCAAAGAAGGCAAAGCGAAAG
>Ga0315309_1002262_pt1 | contig 11273 bp, 10 predicted proteins | sample TDP4_MG_FD_203080 | JGI IMG/M metagenome (GOLD analysis project Ga0315309, IMG submission 203080) | Freshwater sediment microbial communities from Lake Towuti, South Sulawesi, Indonesia - TDP4 | ecosystem: Environmental > Aquatic > Freshwater > Lake > Sediment | place: Indonesia: South Sulawesi...
CCGCGACCACTTCACCATTGCTCAAATAATGCGGAATGAAAATCTAGGCCCAAACGGCGCGATGATCAGGGCCTCCGAGCTTCTGAGCGATAAGGCAGCTGAATTTGCAAAGGAGATAAATAAGATCGAGGCAGATGTTCGAATAGTCGACACCCCCGGGCAGATGGAGGTCTTCCTCTTCCACGGTGGCCCGGAGATAACCAAACTCATGCAGGGCGTGACGATCTCGCTTTTCCTGACCGACGCTGAGATAACGGCAAAGGCGACCGGGCTCGTCTTCACCCGCCTGCTGGGGCTATCAGTGAGCCTTCGACTGGGGGTACCAGCTGTGAGCGTCCTAAACAAAATCGACCTCGCTGAGGGCAAGCTCGCCGACATCGATCGCATGCTAGCGGATGCTGAGCTTCTAAAAGACAGGGTTGTGCGGGAAAGCTCGGGTGTGATGATAGATTTGACCCTCGGCCTGTCGATGACGCTGCCCCAATTACTGCCGGCTGCTAGGCTCGTGAAGGTGAGCGCGAAAACTGGCGAGGGAATGGCCGAGCTCTACGATATCGTGCATGAGATCTTCTGCGCTTGCGGGGACCTCACTTAGCTCCCTTGGAGGACTTCAGGACTTCCACGAATGGCTCTTCATAGTTGACCTTGACGACGCTGTGGACTATGAATGTCTCCGTCTCCCTCACCCCCTCCAATGCGTGTATCTTCTTGATGAGGTCGATCAGCTCCCTGCTGTCCTTAACCCTGACCTCCAGCACTGCATCGTATCTTCCGAAGAGGCGGTAGAACTCAGATATCTGATGAAATTTCCTGATCACTTCCTCATTTTTCTTCCTTATTTCGGCGCGCGGATCTTCACGCACGAAGACATATGCCTTCGTGGTCAGGCCAAATTTTTCAGGGTTTAACCTAGCCACGAAGGAACTTATCATCCCAGATTTTTTGAATTCCTCAATTTTCTTTGCCACGGTCTGCCTAGTTGTCCCCACGCTCTTCGCGATTTCGGAGATGGGCTTGCTGCTGTCCTTCATCAGCTGAATGAGGATTTTCTTGTCCAACTCTCTCAGTTCTGGCATGTTTAACATTTTGTTAACAAAAGGCTTAAAAAGCTTACGATAAATAAACTGAGGGGTAAAAACATGGAAAAAGTGCTGAAGGAAGTCTTGGATACCGTGAAAGGGCTATACGATCAGCCCAACGTCGCTCATCCGTCCCTAGAGGAAATTCGGCGAGATGCGGAAAAATATGGTACGAGGACGAAGTTCGGCAACTACGACTTCGTTTCAAGCGTGAAAAACAGGAGCGCTGGGCTAACTGTATACATCGGCGGCCCGAAGGTGGCCCAGCCCAGGCTAAGTCAAAGGCAGAGGGAGCTCATCAGGGATGCTCCGAAGACCGTAGAGTTCGTGCACCAGTATTTCAAAAGGGCCCCATTCGTCTGCGTGGAACGCACGATGGGCGACAACCCTTATTTCAACCCCTACTGCACGCTTTACGTTTCAATTCATCGAAAGGAGATGGTTCGACTGGCTTACATGGTCGGGCAGACCCTCTTCCCACCTCGGAGAGAAGCCTCCGGACCCGAACTCCACCTCGTCTACGTGCCCGAGTGGCAGGAGAAGGACAGGCAGATATTAGTATTTCCGGAGATAGGCGTCACCTACGTCCTCGGCTCGGACTACTACGGCGAGGCGAAGAAGGGCTTTCTGCGGATGGCAATGTGGTCCGCCAAACAACATGGCATGCTCGGCGTGCACGCTGGCTCGAAGATCGTCCGAGCAAGGGACAGGACAGGCAAGATCAGGACATACAGCATGATCCTGTTCGGCCTCAGCGCCACGGGCAAGACGACACATGCCTGCCATGACCACTGCTTGACCGAGGAGGGGGAAGGCATCGAGATCGCCCAAGACGACGTGGTATTCCTGAGGCAGGATGGCTCGGCCCTGGGTACAGAGAGGGGCTTCTACCTCAAGACGGGGTACCTCGACCCTGTGGTGCAGCCGATAATTTACAGGGCGGCGATGAGTCCAGATACCATCTTCGAGAACGTCATGGTCGACCACATGGGAAATGTCTACTTCGATGACGAAACTCTGACTGGCAACGGGAGGGGGATAATGCAGAGGGAGGACCTCAAACCCTACATCACCCCCACCATAAACCTTCCACCTATTTCCGAAGTCGATGGGCTAATTGTGATATTTATTACACGGAGGAACACGGTCGTCCCGATTGCATCAAAGCTGACGCCTGAGCAGGCCACAGCGGCCTTCATGCTTGGGGAGTCGATCGAGACCTCGGCGGGCGACCCTCGCAGGGCGGGAGAATCCGTGAGGGAAGTCGGGACGAACCCATTCGTCGTGGGCAGCGAGGCCGAGGAAGGGAACTGGTTCTACGAGTTTGTCAAAAAACACCCGGAGAAGATCCAGTGCTACCTCCTGAACACAGGTGGGGTTGGGGAGATAGTGGAAAAGAACGATGAGGGGACCAAGGTCGTTAAACAGGAGGTCACCAGAGTCGAGATACCCGAGATGGCGGCGATAATAAGGGGGATAGCCAAGGGCACGGTAGAGTGGAGGGCCGAGCCCTACTTCGGCACGCTGGTACCTAAGAAAGTCGATGGAGTTGACATGGCGAAATTTGATCTGTCGAAATTTTACTCGGGAAAACAAATAGATGCCTACGCTGGTGAGCTGGAGAAGGAGAGGACAGCGTGGCTCGAACAATTTAAGGGTTTAAACCCTGCCATAGCTGGCGCAGTCGAGTGGGCTAGAAGAAATCGTAAAGCTGTTTGAAGATCTCCCTCAATTCATCGGTTTGGACTTTGAATACTTCGATGCCTTTCTTGTACCTCACTGAATAAATTATCCTGATCGGTAAAATCCTTGAGAGGACGACCGCAGTTGCGCCTAGGAGTAACTTCACGCCCGCTGAGCCACCCGTGTAGTTTATCGTGACCTGATCCTCTGGCTTGATCTGCTTTATCACTTTCCCGATCGCCTCGCTGATCGATTTGGGTTCTAGGGTATCGCACACTTGAAATACGACCTTCGTACCTGTCTTCTCTGCCGCTTTTTTAATTACCTCCTCGTTTGGTTTTTTGTACCCAGCCGACGACGCAACGTTCTTCATCTGATAATCGGAACATATGATGTACGTGAGGTCTGGTTTTTCTTTCTCGAGAGCAAGCTCGATGGTAGCCGGCACTTCACCCAAGCTCTGGATTAAGACCTTCACCTCGTCACCTGGTTAAATTTGGCAGGGGGTTACATAAGCGTTTCCAAATGACCACATTAAAGGACTATCGATTTAAGCGGGCGTGCACTAGTTCCAGCTGGTATCCAAATGCAGGGCTATCGCGGTGGGGTGCTGAGGCTGTTGAGATCAAGATCAATTAAAGTCGGAGACAGGATAAGGGTGGAAAGAGCTGGCCGCGTTTATGAGGGCGTCCTCATGCCTAGGACCGAGCTTGGGGATCCAAATCACCTCGTCATAAAGCTCGACAGCGGCTACAACCTTGGGGTCAGGATATCAAGAGGAGTAAAGCTCAGCGCGGTTGAAAAAGGGAAAATACCGAAGCTAGGTCTGCCGCCGCTTGAGGTCAAACGCGATCCGAAAAAACCGGATGTCACAATAGTGGGCACGGGTGGCACGGTCGCCTGTCGCGTCGACTACCGGACGGGGGCGGTTTACCCTGCTTTTACCGCCAAGGAACTCTACAGTGCTGTGCCTGAGCTCACGGATCTCGCAAACATCAAGACGGTGGCCGTGGCTAACGTCTTCAGCGAAAACATGACCCCGCAGCTATGGGTGAAGGTTGGGCGCGCAATAGCCAAGGAAATCAACGCTGGGGCCGATGGCATAGTCGTCGCACACGGCACAGATACGATGGGCTACACAGCGGCAGCGCTCAGCCTCATGCTCAAGGACCTGTTCAGGCCTGTCGTGCTCGTGGGCTCCCAGCGCTCCTCGGACAGGCCCAGCAGCGACGCAGCGCTCAACCTGATAAACGCTGTCACGGTCGCAGCCCGGTCCGACATCGCCGAGGTCTGCGTGGTCATGCACGGCGCCACCGATGACGATTTCTGTCTCATCCACCGTGGCACCAGGGTCAGGAAATGCCACACGAGTCGCCGCGACACTTTCCAGACGATCAACGATATACCGATAGGCATGGTAAGAGATGGCAGGGTGATGCTTTTCAGGCAGGACTACAATCGTACTAAGTCGGGGGGCAAGGTTAGGCTTGACGGAAAGTTCGAGACAAGGGTGGCGCTGGTCAAGGTTTTCCCGAATATTCAGCCGGATGTGATCGACGCCCTCGTGAAAGTCGGCTGTAAGGGCATCGTGCTCGAGGGCACGGGGCTTGGACATGCGCCCGAGTTCCTCTACGGCGGCATCAAAAGGGCGATCAGAAAGGGTTTGCCAGTCGTGATGACGTCGCAGTGCATTTGGGGAAGGGTTGACATGAAGGTGTATTCGACCGGCAGGGATCTTCTGAACCTTGGGGTTATCCCAGGGGGAGACATGCTGCCGGAGACGGCTTATGTCAAGCTCATGTGGGTCCTTGGCCATACTCGGAATCCGGAGGAAATTTCGAAGCTGATGCGAGCAAGCTTGGTGGGGGAGATTACTCCGAGAACTCGACCCGATGTGTTTTTGAAGCCCATTCTTCCGGAAGGATAGCGCCTGTTAACTAGTAGACCAAAATATTTACGCCGACTCCATGAAATAAAACAAGAAGGAAGCGCATGAAACCCGATTACGGAAAGTTGGGCCTCAAAGTAGGATTCGAAATTCACCAAGAGCTCAGCACTCACAAGCTGTTCTGCAAATGCCCCTCCACTCTGCGAGAGGAGGAGCCGCCGCTTGAGGTGAGAAGACGGCTCAGGCCTACTCAAAGTGAGCTCGGCGAGGTGGATCGAGCCGCGTTGGCGGAAGCGATCAAGGGAAAGGGGTTCAGGTACGACGTTTACCCCGAGACGATCTGTTTGGTCGAGCTCGACGAGGAACCTCCCCATCCCCTGAATGAGGAAGCGCTTGACATCGCTCTTGAGGCCGCACTGCTTTTAAACGCTAGTCCCGTCAATGAAGCGCACACCATGCGAAAGATAGTCATAGACGGCAGCAATACCTGCGGCTTCCAGCGGACGACGTTGATAGCCACAGATGGTTATGTCGAAACTGAAAAAGGTCGCATTCGTATCCCAACCATATGCCTTGAGGAGGATGCTGCTAGAAAGCTGGGGGAGGATGCTGGGTTCGTTGACTACCGCTTGGACAGGCTCGGAATACCACTTGTAGAGATAGCTACTGGACCTGATTTTTTTGATCCCTACACCCCCGCCGAGGTCGCGTTGCATGTCGGGCAAATCCTCCGCGCCACTGGCAAAGTCAAGCGGGGCATTGGTACGATAAGGCAAGACATAAACATCTCCATCAAAGGCGGTGCTAGGCAGGAGATAAAGGGGATCCAAGAGCTCGGGCTCATCTCGGCGGTGATCGAGCGCGAGGTCCAAAGGCAGGTCGCTCTGCTCGAGATCAGGGAGGAGCTCAGGAGGAGAGGAGCTGAACGGGTTGAGAAAAAATTCATCGACGTCACAAGGATTTTTTCAAGAACGGGCTCGAAGGTGATATGCAAAGCCATCCAAGCTGGTGGGGTCGTCCTAGCTCTCAAATTGCCAAAGTTCGGCGGGCTGATAGGCAAGGAACTGCAGCCAAATCGGAGGCTGGGGACAGAGCTGGCCGATTACGCGAAGATATACGGTAAAGTTGGGGGCATCTTCCACACCGATGAGTTGCCAGCTTGCGGGATCACATCAGAGGAGGTTGAAGAACTTAAAAAAGCCGTGGATGCCTTGCGGGGCGATGCTGTGGTCTTGGTGGCGGATATCAAGGAGAGGGCGGATGGTGCACTGAGCGCAGTTGTCGGAAGGGCGAATCAGGCCCTGGAGGACGTGCCCGAGGAAACGCGCAGAGCCCTGCCGGATGGCAACACAGAGTTCATGCGCCCATTGCCCGGTGCCGCCCGCATGTACGTCGAAACGGATATCCCGCCGATCCCGATCACCGAGGATAGATTGGAAAAAATCAGAAGACGGCTGCCGGAATTGCCGGAGCAAAAACGCAAGAGATTTATTCGAGACTATGGACTCAGCGAGGAGCTCGCCAAGCGGATGAGCTTATCAGAGCGAGCTGAGCTCTTCGAGGAGCTGGTAAAAAAGTACAGAGCTCCTCCAGTTACAGTCGCCATAACCTTAGAAGAGGTTCCGGTAACTCTGAGGAGGGAAGGCGTGCCCGTGGAAAATATCCCAAACGATGCTTTCGGGGACATCGTCCAGCTCGTTTCGAAGGGTGAGCTTGCAAAGGAGGCAATTCCCGACGTTCTGAGGCATGTGGCGAAAGGTGCCACCGTTCGAGATGCGATCAAACATCTGGGGTTGAGGAGGATGACGAAGGCTGAGGTGTTAAAGCTCATCTCTGAAGCCATTCGGGAAAACTGGAAATTAGTTCAGGAGCGGGGCGAAACGGCGGTCAAGCCATTGATGGGGATAATCATGGGAAAAGCGCGGGGACGAGCGGACGGGAAATTAGTGCACGAACTGCTCAAGCGAGAACTTCGGAAGGTGAACTACCCCCAGCTACCGCAAGGGGCTCCCTGATTCGACGACGGAGCTTGCGGGAATGACCCGTAGGGGCTCCATCTCCACAGGCGTAAGTTCGAGCCGTCCCAGCCCTACCAGCCCCCTCTCCAAAATGTTGAGGGCTGCGTTGTAATCTCGATCGATTTCTCCACGCTTGTATTCTTGGGAAGTTCCCCTTGGGTCTACCCTCATAAACTTCCTACCAGCCCTCTCAGCCTTGTAGGAAAGCATGTGAAGGAATTTTCCCCAAGTGGCGTCGAGGATTTTTCCAGCCAAGTTGCGATTTTTGACCATCCCAGCTATGTTCAGACCTTCGACGACTATTAAATCGTAGTTGTCTATGTAAAACCTCGAAAGCTTGTGGAGGAAATCATTCCGCTGATTCATGAGCTTTTCATACGCTTTTGCCAGTCTGATCCTATATTTCTCCCTGTTCGTCGACTCTTTCTGCTTTCTCGACAGTTGCTTATGCCTGATCCTTATGCGCTCAAGCGATCGCTCGTAGAACTTTGGGTTCTCGACTTGACGACATTCCGTGTCAGTGAGGAAGTGCTTGACTCCAACATCTATCCCCACCGCTTTGCCAGCTTTAGGTAGAGGCTCTGGCTCGTCCTCGACTTGAAATATCGCATACCACTTTCCAGAAAGCTCCTTCTTTACGATGACCCCTTTGATTTTTCCATTGACCTCGCGATGGAGCTTGATGGGAATTTCGCCAACCTTTGAAAGCATGAGCTTTTTCCCCTCGAGCTTGAACCCAGATTGGTTAAAGTTTAGGGTTTTGAACCATCTGCCCTTGAAGCGGAGCCTGCCAACTTTTCTATCATTCTTCTTCAGCCCAGCCAGAGCCCTAATGTTCGACCACAACTGATAATTCACCATCTGCAAGACCTTTGAGTAAGCAGTTTTCAGCTCGGGCTTCTCCTCCTTAAGCTTCACGATAAGGGCCTGAGTTTCGAGCTGAGTTATCTTTCTTCCCTCAGCTTTAGCGCGGTTCAGTTCCTCGAGCAAGCGGTTATAGAGACACCTGCACAGCTCCATGTGCTCGGAGAGCTTCCGCTGAACCGTTTTCGAGGGGTAGATGCGGAACCTGTAGCTCAGCATGGTATCAGCTCAATTAGTCTTTCTTCCTATACGATTTTGGGGGAGAGAGATCGCCGAAAGTAATCCGCCTCTCATCCGCTCCATCACGGAAGGGAACTTTCCGCCGATAGAGTTAAAGAGCGAACAGGACTAAATGTCGCCGAGGTATCGAATTGTGCGGCATAGTCGGCTACATCGGCGGGCGACCGGCGGCCCCCCTCCTGCTAGACGCGCTCAAGCGGCTGGAGTACCGGGGCTATGACTCGGCTGGCATCGTCACGATTTCGGATGGACTTCATGTGAAGAGGGACAAGGGGAAGATAGACGAAATCCACAGCAAAATAAATCTCGCTGACATGCCTGGAACCGCTGGCATAGGCCACACGCGTTGGGCCACTCACGGCGTGCCCTCCCAAGCAAACGCTCATCCTCACCTAGACGGAGCTCGCACGGTGGCGGTCGTCCACAATGGCATAATTGAGAACTACGTCGAGCTCCGCAAATTCCTGATAAAGCAGGGCTACAAATTCAAGTCGGAGACCGATACCGAAGTCGTGCCTCATCTGATCAACTATTTCATTAAAAAGGGGAAAAAATTCGAGGAAGCGGTGAGGCTGACGACTGAGCGATTGGAAGGTAGTTACGCACTCGCCATCGCGTTTGCCGAGGAACCAGATAAAATCATCGCCGTTCGCAAGGAGAGTCCATTGATATTAGGTTTGGGGAAAGATGAGACACTCTTAGCCTCCGATATCCCGGCAGTACTTCCCCATACCAAACGCGTCATCATCTTGGAGGATGGCGAAATGGCGATCCTCAGCCCCGGAAAGGCTGTTGTTAAACGCTTGGATTCTGGCAAGCTTGTGAAAAAAACTCCGATGGAAGTGCCTTGGACGATGGAAATGGCGGAAAAGAGGGGCTATCCGCACTTCATGCTCAAGGAGATCCACGAACAACCCGATGCGATACGCGAAACCCTGCGCGCCCCGGCGGAGGAACTCGATAAGCTAGGCAGGATGTTGCTGGAGGCCAAACGCGTCTACCTAGTCGCCTGTGGTACGGCCTACCACGCGGCGCTTGTCGGGAAATATGCACTCGCGCAGCTGGCGGACGTGTCGGCTGAAGTCGTGATCTCCTCTGAGTTCCAGGAGAGCTGCATGGTCGATGACGGCACCATGCTCCTAGCAATTTCTCAATCAGGGGAAACCGCTGACACTCTCAAAGCGGTGAGGGTGGCTAAGACCAAGGGGGCTAGAATAGCCTGCCTGACCAACGTCGTGGGCAGCTCAATAACGCGCGAGAGCGAACTCGTCTGCCACACCTACGCTGGACCTGAGATAGGCGTAGCCGCGACCAAGACTTTTTCGGCCCAAGTGGCATATCTACTTCAGCTTTCCCTTCATCTGACCAAAAAACGACGACGCGTATCGGGAGCGGAGTTCGATAAATTAGTCACTCAACTTAGTGAAATCCCGAAGATCGCGCAAAAAGTGCTTAAAGAAATCGAACCCCTAGTCAAAAGCATAGCGAAGCGTTACAAGGATGCGTCAAACTTCTACTTCATAAGTCGGGGAATAGGCTATCCCATCGTGATGGAGGGGGCGCTGAAACTGAAGGAAATAGCATATATCCACTCCGAGGCGACTCCCGCGGGCGAGTTGAAACATGGGCCGCTCGCGCTCATCGAACGCGACGTGCCAGTCGTAGCGGCAGTGGTACCGAGCGCCTCCCGCAGCCGCATGATGGGAAACGTCGAGGAAACTAAGGCGAGAGGTGGAACGATAATAGCCCTCGCTGCAGAGGATGACTTTGAGATCGAGAAACATGCGAGCGAACTCATCCGCATACAAAAAACCCATGAACTTTTCACGCCTCTGACTTACATCCTCCCCCTACAGCTGCTCGCCTATTACATCAGCATCGAACGAGGTTTTGATCCCGATAAACCGCGCCATCTCGCCAAGTCGGTCACTGTGGAATAGCCTAAATCTTGAGCCGCCCTTTTTCCATGATGATTTTCCCATCCAACTTGACCGTCGGCCTCAGGAGGATTCCATCGACGTGAATGCCCGCCCGAACTCTCCCCCCGAATGTCGAGTTATCTCCGAATGCCATATGACAGGTGCCCAGCACCTTCTCATCCTCGAGCACGTTGCCCATGAGGCGCGCCTTGGGATTTGTCCCGATTCCAAATTCCGCCAAATTGTAGGCCTTCGGTCCGGCCTCCTCTAACATTTTGATGAGCCTGCCGGCAGGACGACCGGATATCCTCGTTGCTAGCCCATTTTCCACTTTGATTTCGATCGTGGCCGACAGGGTATCGACCATGGAGCCATCGACAACGATCCGACCTCTGGCCTTGCCCTCTATGGGCGCGATGAAGGCCTCCCCGGCGGGCAAATTGCCCCAATCGCCCGGATTATGGAAGATGCCAGTGTCGGAGCACGCTTCTCGCCCAGCGATGTCTAGGAACATATCAGTTCCCGCAGGCGTGTTGATCTCAACCTCCGATGCCTCCGTCAAAAGATCAGCTACTCTCTTGGTCAACCGACTGACCTCATGATAATCAGCGAGCATCGCCCCCCGACACATCATCTCCTCTGTGATCATCGGCATCGTCGCAACCCTCGCACCGGCCCTGCATGCTCGGAGGCGAGCCTGGGTGTGGGTAAGCGAATAGGTCGTTGGAGCAAGCACGACATCGCTTGCGATCATCGCCCGTTCGACGGGCTTAGGTGGCTCCTCGCCATGCCTCAACCTAGCTTGCATGCACATCATCATTACCTCCGCCCGAGCTTTTTTGGCAGCCTCAACCAAGGCCCCAGCCACATTGAGTCGAGCTGGGTCCGTGACGATGAGCACCGCCTCGCGCGGCTTGACGCCCATGCAAGTTTCAACCGCTATTCTCGCGCCCTTCAGCAATCTTCGCATGATTTTACCCCTACTTGATCAGCCCATGCTCGAATAACTCGTCCCTGAACGCGATTAAGACCTCTCGCACCTCCCCCTCATCAGGCGCATGCACTTCGACATAACCGGATGGGAAAAGTAGAAGGTACGTGCCGCGCCGGAGCTCAAACTTCACGATATTTTTATCGGCGGATCTTATTTGATGGGCCCGGGGGATCCGCTTCAAGATTTCCCCCAAACTCACCTTCGAACGCAATGTGGTAGTGACGCGGACCGCCTTGACCTTGGGTATGTCAAAAACGTTGTAGAGATGCGGCATATGGATAACGTGTTTTTCAGCCTCGCCCACGTGCACCCCACAGCTTTTCGGATTGGGCTGATTTAAATTTGCTTGTGATCAAATCCTCTTCGCTGCTAAGCGGATGTCGACATCCCGAACAGTCCTTCTCCCAGCATGCTCAGCGAGCTTCGCCGCCTCACTGGCTATGACCAACGCTCGCTCCTCAAGCACCTCGGCCAAAGCTGTGGCAGCTTCCTCGCTAACTCGCTTAGCACCAGACTTTCGGATGATGCGATCCACGGCAGCAACAGGTAATTCTACCATTTACCCCCCTCGGACAGTTTTACCTCCTT
>Ga0315309_1002264_pt1 | contig 11270 bp, 10 predicted proteins | sample TDP4_MG_FD_203080 | JGI IMG/M metagenome (GOLD analysis project Ga0315309, IMG submission 203080) | Freshwater sediment microbial communities from Lake Towuti, South Sulawesi, Indonesia - TDP4 | ecosystem: Environmental > Aquatic > Freshwater > Lake > Sediment | place: Indonesia: South Sulawesi...
TAACTTCCTCCGGCGGCTTAGGTTTCTCCACTGCCGGAGCCACGGCTGCACCGCAGTGTGAGCAGAAACGCACTCCTTCATTGAGCTGAGCCCCACACTTCTCACAGTAAGGCATCGATGTTCACCTATGTTGATTCATTCACTTTAATCCAGCTTCAAGTTGCACGAATTTATATGTCACCCCTTATTTAACGTTTAGGATACGGTGTTCGCTTGCGGATCCTCCTCGTTGAGCCGCCTAAGAAGTTCTGGTTCCTCATGGGAGAGTATCTCCCACCACCACTCGGACTGCTTCAACTCGCGGCGTTTCTAGAAGCCAAGGAAAAGGGTTTAGAAATCGAGGTTTTGGACTGTCAAGCACAGGGAATTGATTGGAGGGGGTTGGAGCAACGCGTGGAAGCCTGTAACCCGGATATCGTGGCTTCAAGCGGGCTTTCCACCTGTAACGCGTACATCGCCGCTCACGTGTTAGAAGTCGCAAAGAAGGTGAACCCCGGTACCTTAACCGTTACGGGAGGCCAGCATTTCACAGCCCTCGCCCAAGAAAGTTTGGAGGAGTATCCGGAGATCGATGTCATAGTCCGCGGAGAAGGGGAGCAATCTTTCACCGACCTCGTGCAGGCTTTCAAGGAGAAACGGTCCTTAGCCCAAGTTCAAGGCATCTCCTATAGACAAGATGGCGTGATTATCCATACATCTGAACGGGTGTTAATCCAGGACCTCGACGACCTCCCGATGCCAGGATACCACTTCGTCGAGGACCATATTGGAAAATACCACTTCACCATGATGGCTGGTGCTAATAATAGATACGGGTTGATAGAGGGTTCCCGGGGATGCCCTTACCGTTGCACCTTCTGCACCCAGTGGCGTTTCTGGCAGGGGAGGCGGAGGGTTAAAACGCCGCGGCGTATCGCTGATGAGATGCGGCTTTGCCATGAACGCTACGGCATGAACTTCCTATGGTTAACCGACGATAACCTAGGGCTTGGACCTCATATGAACACGTTATGCGATGAGATTCTTGAGCATGACTTCGGAGACGACTTCATGTGGTTCATCCAAGCGCGGTGCGACGACGTTGCCAAACATAAGAACCTCCTCCCGAAGATGCGGCGAGCTGGGATCCAGTGGATGCTCCTAGGGGTGGAAAGCCCGAATAAAGGAACTCTTGAAGGCTTAAACAAGGACTTAAACCCTGAGGATGCGGAAACCGCGGTGAAAGCGCTTAAGGAGAACGGCATCTTCGCCCAAGCAACCTTCATCATAGGCGACAGGAAGGATACGCCGCAGTCCATCACCGCTGTAACGGATTTCGCGAACCACTTAGAAACCGACCTCTCCCTCTTCATGGTTCTCACACCCTTCCCAGGAACTATGCTCTACGAAACCGCGAAACGAGAGAATTGGATCGAGGACACTAACTGGATGAACTACGACATGGTTCACGCCATCATGCCCACGGAAGCCTTAACCCGGCTTGAGGTACAGGAGCAGCTATACGACTGCTACCACCGCTACTACGGGTCCTGGGCTAAACGCTTCAAAGGGCTCCTCTCCAAGAACAAGCTTGTACGAAGAACCTACCGCTACCTAGCCGGTCAAGCCCTCCTCACGCAGCTTCGAAACCTCTTCTAGAAGAGGTGGAACCGATGTCACCGCGAACCCTTCACCGGTGGCAAAACCTAGACTCAAGCCTGCTTCTTTTAAACACGATATCCTTCATCCTTCTCCTTCTAATAGCCATCCTTCCAATCTACCCATCGTCCATAGAAACCCCCGCTCATTATCGGAAACCCATCGCGGGTGCAGGTTTCACGGTCATCCTTGCCCTAGGGATGACAGCAGTTTTTTTTCCTAAGAAGTGTTCCAAAGTCTCCGCCTTCGGTGTGGATAGCAATAAGCTCCACGTTCAGCTGGGAAGCGCTTCAGTAACCGAGTCCGATGGAGTAACTGCCTCCTTGAGGGAAACCTCAGTGAGGGGGCATCATCCCAGCTGTCAACTCTTCCAACATCATAAATTCCAGGTATGCGGCAGAACCCTCTGCGCCGCGTGTACCGGCTTATTTATTGGAGCCATAACAGCGGTCCTAGTGACCACCCTCTTTTTCTTCAACGGCTGGAACCCTGAGCTTACGCCTCATACCGTGTTGCTGGGAGTCATAGGTGTGGCGCTTGGATTGCTTCAACCACTCCTATACGATAAATGCCACTATATAGTACGCATATCGGTTAACAGCTACTTCGTTTTAGGCGCTTCCCTCATCCTTATAGGTTTTGACGCCATGCTTAGAAGCTTAACAGCTGACTTTCTCGCAGTGGCTGGAAGCGTGTTCTGGCTCTTTACACGGATAAAGGTTTCACGTTTTCGGCACGACGCTATTTGCCGGGGCTGCGCTTCTAAATGCAGGGTTTAGGCTTAGGGAAAGGAGCTGTTTAAGCGTTCACAGCTTTAAGCCCACTTTACTTAAAGCTTCTTCGGGATGAGGAACCTTAGGAAGACGGCGAGGATTATCAGTGCTCCTAAGCCTATCACGATTACGGGTAGGACAAGGGACGCTGTGATGGCTCCTCTGGTGTACTCCAAGAGAATGAAAGCGACGTATAGTAGACCTAGACCTGTAACTACGTCTGAAACTGCTCCGCGAGGCCCTCTACGTGTTAACGTCCGTAAACCGGCGAGGATGAGGTTCCAGAAACCTAGGAAGCCTAGGAAAAAGATTATCGGCTCACATAGCTTCACCGGAAGCATAACGGGGCGCCCGTACTGGGCGAAGCTTTGGAAATAATCTATGAACTGGTTTCCCAAAGTCGGGTACCTTATCCACGTTACGGCTAGAAGGATTAGGAGAACGCCGAAGGAAACCAGCCCCAAAGCATCCTGCTCCCCCCCGAAGCATTCATCCCGCTCACGGCGGTAAACCGTCCCAGTTCCCGTTACCTGGGATACGAGGGAAGCCCCACAGCGTATACATTGCGTAGCCTGATCATCGTTCCTCGTTCCACACCGCGTGCAATAGACCATGAAACACTCACACCTTACGAAGATCTAATGAAGCCACTCCGACCTATGAAGTTTTCTATAACCCATGGGAAGTGCGAATGAACTCCTCTTATATTCAACGATTGCTTCGGGTGAAGATCACGGGTTCAAAGGGTAATATCTGCGATAGATTGGTCGATGTGTTGGATAGAAAAGGATAAAAGTGTCCATGTCTATGACGCTCAAGGAGAGTGAAACGATTGCCTTACTGCGAGAAATGTGGAGGTGAGGTAGGTGAGCAGGCGCAGTTCTGCAGATCCTGCGGCGCCCGCGTCCGCCCTGTGCGCCGAGAGGAGTTCAAGGTCTCCTCTGAAGACCTCGTAAGCAAAGTGAAGGAATTAATCCACGAAGGCAACGTGACAAGGATCTTGGTTAAGGATGAGGGGGGTAAGACCCTCTTAGATATCCCGGTGACCTTAGGCGTCATCGGCGTACTTCTGGCTCCCTGGCTTGCAGCCTTAGGCGCCATCGCAGCCCTGGTCACCCAATGCACCATCGTCGTTGAAAGAAGAGAGGAGTGAAAGCCCCTCCACACTTTAGCTGCTCCCTGTTCTTAAACTCTAAGGGAGCGGATGACCTAACATCATCGACTAGTTCAGCCCAAGCTCCTTCAACTTCCCCTCGGTTGGAAGCCCGTTCTCATCCCAGCCCCTGAACGCATAATACTGTTTAACCATCTGTTTAAACATGCTGCGGCTGAGAACTGAGCCTTTCAACGGTCCCTCGGGTATGGGGTCCTCGAACACTCTTTCAGGCAGCCAGTCCATGTCAGCTTTAAGCCCCTGTCTGAGGCTGATGAGTCTCGTAAGGTTCCACACAGCCTCAGACCGCTGCAGGAGGTCGTTGAGGCTTGTCTCGACCCCTGTAGCGGCGGAGTAAAACCTTGCGTAGAACTCTGGGTTTAAGCTGAATTCAACCCAGGGGAAGCGGCATACGCCTAGGCAGTCAAACATAGGCCTAAGGTGTTGAAGGTAGATAACCCGCTGCACCTTATCCTCTCCATACGTTGCCCTATCCTTTTCCACATCGTATTTGATAGCCCAAGCCCTGTTATGATGCGCTCCGATGTCGCAGGTCGCGTAGGCTAAGCCCATTGCTGGAGCCGCGCGTACATCGTAGCCGCTGATCTCTAAGCCCTTCACATGCATGGCGAAACGCTCGGAGCCCTTCCCTATGGCTTTGCTAGCTGCGGCTACACCCTCCGCGAGAACGTTGCCTAAACCCTTCCGGTAAGCGACCATCCCGAACAACGCGTATAAGGCTTCAGCGTTTCCAAACCTGAGGTCCAAGCCCCCCGTATCATCACGGGTGATCAAGCCTTTTTCAAAGCATTCCATGGCGAAGGCGGCGGCGTTTCCCATGGATATGGTGTCTAAGCCAAGCTGGTCGCAGATATAATTTGCCCGTACAACTTCCTCGATGCTTGTAAGCGCGCAGTTACTCCCGATCATAGCCGCGGTCTCGTACTCCGGACCCTCAACTTTTATCCCCTCAGCTTGACTGATCTGACCGCATGGCATTTCGCAGCGGTAGCAGGCTTTACTGCCTACCCGCGTCCTAGTCTCCATTGCCTCCCCATCGATGGCTTTAAAACCCTCAAACACAGCTTCGCTGAAGTTCCGTGTGGGTAAGCAGCTGAATTCATTAGCCCATGCAACGGTCTTCATGGTTCCCTGCTTCCGCCATGTGGTAAAATCAGGGTGCTCCACGATCGTCTTCCTAGACTCTTCCCAGAGTTTTCGCAGTGTATCAACATCTGCTACGGGAATTTCCCCGTTGCCCTTTGCCGCGATGGCTTTAACCCGTTTAAACCCCATAACCGCCGCTATACCGCAGCGCGCAGCTTGACGCCCGAAATCCGTTGAGATACACGCGTACTTAACGAGGTTTTCACCCGCAGGGCCTATAACGGCTACGCTTACATCGCCGCCTACATCCCGCTTTAAAGCTGATTCAGCGTCGATGCTGGGCATACCCCAGTAGGGCTTCGCATCCATTAAGCTTACCTCCCCGTCCTCGACGAGGATGTAGGTCGTCTCCTTCGCAACCCCCTCAACGATAAGCGCGTCGAAGCCCGCACGCTTCAACTCCACCGCGAAGTCTCCACCAGCGTTGCTGTCACCGTAGAAGCCCGTAGCCGGGGAGAAAGCACTGAAGTTAACCTTCCCCGAGCATGGAACAGGCAGCCCGGAAAGCGGCCCGCTTGAAACCACAACCCTATTCTCTGCACTAAAGGGCTCAACCTTTCCGGGGGCTGTATCGTAGACGAGTTTGGCCCCCCAACCCCGTCCACCGATGTACTTAACCGCGAAACCCTCATCCACCGCCTCAGCCTTAACACTTCCATCGCTGAGGTTTACGAAAGCCAACCGCATCACATACCCGCCCTTAATCACCGCTTTTCACCACCATACTCCTTCCTTCATCAATCAATCACGTGTTTCACTGCTACTGCTCTGGTCTCCCGAACCATTAGTCCAACTGCTCCTAGAGAATAAACTTAACGAGATTTAGCTTTTACCCTTAGGTAAAAGATGAGTTCACAGGCTTCCCGACTCAGCATCCTTTAAAGCCCATGGGTCAGGGGCTTCATAAAAAGATCCTATGATCTCAGCTACGCTGATTTTGCTTCCTTGATGCCTTTCTCTGTAAGCCAGAATCTTAACGGAGCCTGCCCAGGGTCATAGCTGACCCATTCATGCTTGCCTGCGAGTACTGCTGGAGTTACCATGGCTACAGTTCTTGTAAGCACCCCTTCAGGAAGACATAGAACGAATTCCCCTACCTCCGAGTCCTTCTTCATCTCCTCAAGGATTCTGCTAACTTCCACTCCATGTTCCCTGTCAACAGCTTCTAACCTATACAGTGCCCTAAGTATTGTTTTGTTAAGCCGGCCTCGAACGAGTAAACTCATTTTAGCAAAAGTCTCTGGATGAAAAGGTCGTCCTAGAGGGGCTCCAGGTGGACCCATCGCTACATCCCTGTAACCAGAGCTGTCAAGCAACTGTATGATCTTCGAGGCGTCGGCTAAAGTTTTCACCCTTACCCTTACCTCGTAAACACCTTCGGTTTGCATTAAACCGCCTCTGTCACGATTACACGGCGTTGTTATTTAACGTTTACGTATTGATAACGTATGTTAACGTTAATACTTTCTTTAAGGCTTCTAATAAAACACTCCCTCATCCTCCCCGCGTCCATGACCACGCCTTGGTTGTTGAGGGAAACGACGATTCCGTATAACCATAAACAACACTCGCTGTTGAAACCCTTCGCTGGCTTAGGAGAAGGCTTCATATACTTTCCGCTATTACATAGGTGAACCATGCACGTAGAGTTCGGTTACAGAGCTGTTGAGGAACAGTACCAGCCAAGTCGACTTTTGAAGTTCGTAACCGCCGCTGAGAAAATAGGCTTCCAATTCATCTGCGTCGCCGACCATTTCCATCCTTGGTTCCACGAGGGTGGATGCGCTGGACATGCATGGGTTTGGATAGGCGCTGCGGCGGCGTTTACGAAACAGATTCGCCTAGGCACAGGCGTTACCACACCTATATACAGGTATCACCCAGCCATCATAGCACAAGCCTTCGCAACGTTAGACGAGATGTTTCCAGGAAGGATCTACCTTGGATTGGGCACGGGGGAAGCCATGAACGAGATGCCTTTCGGCTTAAGATGGCCTTCCTTCAGGGAGAGGGCTGAGAGGCTGGAGGAAGCGGTTACGATCATAAAGTCCCTTTGGAACGAAGGTTTCCTAAGCTTTAAGGGGAAGCACTTCGTTCTCCGCGACACCAGGCTTTACACTAAACCCAAGGCAGAGATACCGATCTACATAGCAGCCTCAGGACCTACGGTGGCGCGGATGGCGGGTAGATTCGGGGACGCACTTATGACAAGCGCCTCGGTTGCCAGAGACCCGGATGCCCGCCTTAAGCTTTTCACAGCCTTCGCTGAGGGCGCTGAGGAAAGCGGAAGAGATCCTGAGAGGATTACTAAGATGGTGGAGATGAAGATATCCTACGATGAGGATTACGATAAGGCTCTTAACGCGTTAGCCCGTTGGCGGTCAGCACTCATCCCAAACATTATAGCTAAACCCATCTTAGACCCAAGAGAACTCGACAGGTTATCGGAGACGGTTGATAAAAAGAAGATGGAGAATTCTGTGTGTACAAGTATGGAGCAGTGTATAAAAATAGTAGAGGAACTTATCGGGTTTGGCTTCAACGAAGTGCAGGTTGGCAGCTCAAGCCCCGATGAAGAGGGGTTTATACGTAAATTCGGTGGGGAAGCCCTACCATACCTTAAGGAACGATATTCCACGTGACAGGGGTTAGCCACGCCTTCAAACTTATTAAACCCCATCATTTCAGCTCAGACCCTTAAATCTCTTTTAAAAACCTCAGCCCAGACACTCTACCCGGAAACGAGGCATTTTTATAAGGGTGTTAGTTGAGGGAATAACTGGGTGTAGGCTTGAGTTTAGATATCGTAAGCCTCGGTGAACCGATGGTTGAACTCTGCGCGACGACTACGGGACGTTTACGAGATGTCCCCATGTATAAGATGGGTTGGGGCGGGGATACATCTAACTTCGCCGTGGCTGCGACGCGTCTCGGGCGGAGGGTAGGCTACGTATGCCGTTTAGGCGATGATGAGTTTGGGAAATCCTTCCTCGACCTCTGGGCTAGGGAAGGCATCGACGCGTCTAAGGTGATCGTGGAGAAGGGCGGCTTCACCGCTGTATACTTCATATCCCTCATCGACGGTGGGGAACACGACTTCACCTATTACCGACGGGATTCTGCGGCAAGCCGCTTATCCCCTGAGGACTTAGACGAGGGCTACTTGAAGCAGGTGAAGGTTTTCCACTCAAGCGGGATAAGCCAAGCCGTAAGCCAGTCATGCCGTGAAGCCGTCTTCAAAGCCGCACAGACGGCGAAAAAGAGAGGCGCCCTCTTCAGCTACGACCCAAACGTTCGATTAAGGCTCTGGCCCATCAACACCGCACGGTCAGTCATCGAATACACGTTCAGGCTAGCCGACATTATCCTAGCCAGCAGTGAGGATGTAAGGCTGCTCTACGGCTCCATAGAGCCTAGGGAAGCAGCTGAAAACCTCCTAAAGAATGGCCCAAGAATCGTTGTGATCAAGCTCGGAGCCGAAGGCTGCCTCGTCACCACAGCCGACGAAACCTTCCACTGCCCAGGCTTTAATGTGAAGGCTGTGGACACCACCGGAGCCGGAGACGCCTTCGACGCAGCCTTCGTCACAGGACTCATCGAAGGCTGGGAACTCAGGAGAACAGCTGTCTTCGCCAACGCTGTAGGAGCCCTAACAACCATGGACAGGGGCGCTGTAGCCCCACTTCCTAGAAGGGAGAAAGTAGAGGAATTCCTAAGCTCAGCCCAGATATGACCCAAGCTCGGCGACCAGACAGCCCTATGTGTGGTCTCGCCGTTCAATGGAAACGAGTAATGAGTGGGATGAGTGAGGTACGTGGTTGAGGTCCGTTGGATAAGGGTCATCGGCTTTGCATCCATCTACTTTTTCATCGATGTCGCTTCTATGGTGTTTGTAACGATTCAGTCGCTCGCAGGCTCACCCGACCTGACGTGGTATCTGGAACACCCTTGGGCTACCATCCTCACGGTATTCGTTGAGTTAGCTCGAAGCCCTCTCCTAATGCTTACATTCCTCATCCTAGTCCTACAATCGTTAATCCTGGGTTTCCTAACAGACTGGGTCTTACGCGTTCTACGTGGGAAGAGGAAGCCGCAGAGAGACGATATGCCTTCGTCACATGGGCGAGGATAGGGGCTTACCCTCCCACCTTAAACCTTTAAGGAAGAACCCGACGAGAATATGCATTTGAGGTGGTGTAGTTTATGACTGAGTGGAAACTCGCTGCAGGGGATTGGATATGGGGTGAACGGGTAACACGTTTCTTCAAAATTAAAGCCGTTCTTTCAACAGAGGAAGCCCTCCAACGTATAGCTGACCTAGGCTTCGAAGGGGTTGAGCTAAGCTGGGTCAGCCCTGAAACGTATCCACCGGAGAAAGTTAAGAGGACGGTTGAAAGCTTAAGGAGGCTAAACCTCGATGTGGCAAACGTGTACGTGGACACGGCTGCGAAGTGGCCTTTCGGAGCCTTCACCAATAAAAACCAGCAAGTGCGAGAGGAGGTTGTGCGGTATGTTAAAAGCTGTATAGACGTAGCCCTGGCCTTAGGCTCGCCTATGGTAAACATCTGGCCGGGTTCGGACGGTGTACCACTCAGCGCAGATTACTGGACGGCGTGGAACTGGTTTATCGAGGGTTTTTCTAAATGCGTTGAGTACGCTGAGAAGGTGAACGCGAAGATTAGCCTCGAGTACAAGCTTAGGGAGCCGTGCTACTTCCAGTTACTCGCTAACTCAGACGCTGCGCTTAGGGTTATAGACGCTATACGGTCGACCAGCCTCGGAGCGACCATTGACACGGGACACTTGATACAGGCTAAGGAGCATTTACCGACTACTGTGGAGAAGCTCGGAAGAGCTCTTTTCCACGTCCATTTAGACGACAACTACGGCGACTGGGACGACGACCTAGCCGTGGGTGAAGTGCACAGTTTCCAAGACTTCTTTAAAGCTCTACGCCGTATCGATTATAAAGGCTACTTAACGCTGGACCTCTGGCCTTTAACAAACCCTGATGAAGCCGTCCTCAAGAGCAAGGAGTACGTTGAAAGGGTTGCGAAGGAGACCGTAAAGTAAAGTCTAAGCTGATATGCAATGGTTACCATGACATCGGATAGGAGAACACCTTGTACCTTTTAGGCATCGACGTTGGAACCTCAGGTTGTAAAGCCGCTGCCTTCACACCTGAAGGGGGCATGGTAGCCCTTGTTCAAGCAGAGTACGCGGAGTACAGCCCTAAACCCGGCTGGATTGAGTTAAACGTTAACGAAGTTTGGGATAAGGTGAAAGCGTGTACTCGAAGCGTTGTTAGAACCTGTTCAGATAGAATCAACGCCGTAGCTTTATCCGTTCTCGGGGAAGCAGTTCTGCCTGTTGACAGGTACGGGGCTTGTCTGTATCCGGCGATAACGGCGTATGACGCGAGGGAACAGGGTTACAGAGCCCTCTTACAGTGGTGGGATGAAAAACTCGGACCTACACGTATCTACAGCATAACAGGTGTACCGTTAAACTCTATGCCCTCGGTGCATAAGATTCAATGGATAAGAGATAACCTACCTGAGGTCTACCGTAGAGCATGGAAATTCGTCTGCGTAGAGGACTTCCTAATCTACAAGCTCACAGGAGAGACGGTGATCAGCTACCCTCTAGCCGCTAGGACGATGATGATGGACATTAGGAAGAAGCGGTGGGCTCATGAAATCCTAGACCTAGCCGACCTCGACGAAGACAAGCTATCTACGCCGACACAGTCTGGAAACGTTGTGGGTGAAGTGGGCTCTGAAGCCGCTGAGGAAACTGGTTTAGCGACGGGAACTGAGGTTGTGGCTGGAGGACACGATCAATCCTGCGCAGCCCTCGGAGTTGGTGTTACGGATGAGGGTCCAATAATGGATTCAACCGGAACCGTTGAATGCATAGGGGTGGCGGTGAAGGAGCCTGTGCTTACGCAGCAGATGCTTAAGGCAGGGCATGGCTGGTACTGCCACACGGTTAAGGATAGGTACCTGTCACTCGGCTTCTTCCCATCAGCTGGTATCATCCTGCGATGGTACAGGGATAACTTCGCGGAGAAGGAAAAAGAACTGGCGGCTGAGGAGGGAAGAGATGTCTATGATGTACTAACCGATGTGGCTTCAACCTCCCCGCCTGGAGCCGCGAAACTGCTGCTGTTACCCCACTTCGTCGGCAGTGGAACAGGTAAGCAACCAATATTAAACATGAATTCGCGGGGAGCCTTCGTAGGCTTATCGGTTTTCCACAGGAAAAGCGATATCATAAGGGCGATTCTTGAAGGAATAACCTTCGAGTTGAGGCATCTCATTGAAACTTTTGAAAGATGTGGCGTATGTATATCAGAGCTAAGGTCGATCGGTGGAGGGGCTAAATCCCCGTTCTGGCTTCAGTTAAAAGCCGATGTGACGAATAAAAGAATCGTTGCGCCCAACATCACCGAAGCAGCTACGCTAGGAGCAGCCCTCCTTGCCGGAATCGGCGCCGGAGCCTTCAAAGACTGTCATGAAGCCGTTGCGAAGGTTTAC